>OIZP01000386.1_pt1 | contig 28579 bp, 16 predicted proteins | sample 1588531 | NCBI WGS metagenome assembly OIZP01 (sample SAMN03283283) | human gut metagenome | biome: human-associated habitat; material: feces | host: Homo sapiens | place: Peru | collected 2012
CAGGCGATGCCTTCCTGATTAAAATTAAGATTTTAATCAGGAAATAGTATCAAAAGCCGGACTTGGGTTTGCCAAGTCCGGCTTTTCAGCTTGTCAAAAAACGCCCCAAACTCCCTCGTTTGTGAAATCATACATATGAAACAGAAAACAGAGGGAAATTTGATTGTCACAGGGCGATACCCGAATGAAACGGACAGGAAAGGAGCGGGACATGTGCCCCGCTCCTAAATGTATTGTGTGTTATTTGCTCAATGCCTGATTGACTTCTGCGATGTCGCTGTCGGAGAGCGGAATGTGAATTTCGGAATCCACAAAAATCGGTTCGCCGTTATAGAATTTGTCCACAAAGTATCCGCCTGCCGCAGCGATATAAATGGCCTGCTCTTTTTCGCTCTTTTCCATCCAGCTTTCATCTACGCTGTATCGGTCGTAGACTGCGCCGGTATCATAGTCGATCGCCATAGTAACGGAATCGTAGGCTATGCCGTCCACAGAACTAGCACATTTTGCTTTCACCATAAAGAAGTGCAGCGGCTGATTTTCGCTGCCCCAACCGTCCACTTTTAGTTCAAATGCGTATGTTACAGCAAAGGGCGGAGCCTCCCGGCCGGATGCTTTTTCAAATGCTGCTGTTCTAGCCAAATATGCGTCGCTTTGGATATAGGCATTCAAATGCTCAATCAAAAAATCCTTGGCAGAGATTTCTTTTCCGTCAACAACGATATTGGCAGGCGCATCACTGCTTGCTGCAGTGGCAGAGATTTCTTTTTCGTCAACAACGATATTGGCGGGGGTATCACTGCTTGCTGCAGTGTTCTCGCCTTTCTTGCCGTCGCGGGTCCCAAGGCTCAGGCACAGTGCCGCCGCCAAAAGCAAGTTCGCAAGGCTCAGGCACAGTACCGCTGCTGAAAGCACCGCAATCCATCTTTTCATTGTTTTCGCACCTCTTTCTTTTATGTATTTTGTGCGTCTATTACAACGCGCGCTGCGTTTACAGCGGCTTCATGTTCATACACATAGCGGGAAACGGTGTCTGGGCTGCGGTTCAGCTTTTTTGCAAGTTTGGGAAAACTGACAAGCTCATTATAAAGCTGCCACATCTTTTCCTTTTCCTGCTGCGTGATGGGCGTTCTTTTTGCTAACATTATTTCTTGATAGACTTCAAAATCCGACTTGCGGACAGACGCAAATAGCAAATACTGCGATTTTTCCGCTTTTGGATAAGAAAAAACCTTGAAATCTTTCAATTTCAAGGTTTTTTCTGCACTCTGACGAGTTTTTGGTGGAGATAAGCGGGATCGAACCGCTGACCTCTTGAATGCCATTCAAGCGCTCTCCCAGCTGAGCTATACCCCCATATTTTGTTTTCGCTTGCCGCCCTTGCCGGACGACTTCTGTATTATAGCACACAACCGGAAAATGTCAAGCAGTTTTTTCGCTTTTTTTCATTTTCTTTTTTCGGGCAAAAACAGGCCGGGGAAAGGGAAATTGGGACTTCCATTTTCCGCACTTTGCGTGTATAATGAAGGGCAGCAGAAATATATAAATAAGAAAGCCTGCGGGCGATCGTTTGGAGGATGTTATGTCGAACCTGATTCTTTCCGCAAAGGACAAAACGAGACTGGATTCCGGCTTTTCCACTGCCTTTGGAGGGAAAGCCCAGCGGTATTTTTCCGCTCCCGGACGCACGGAAATCGGCGGCAATCACACGGATCATCAGGGGGGTCGGGTGCTGGCCGGCGCGGTAAACCTGGACACGGTGGCGGCTGTCCGTGTCAGCGGGACAAACGTGATTCGTGTCCAGTCCAAGGGCTACCCTCTGTGTCAGGTGGATTTGGACAATCTGGAGCCGGTGCCGGCGGAAATCAACTCTACGCCCGCGCTCATCCGGGGCGTGGCGGCTCGGTTCGCCCAGCTGGGCTGCAAGGTGGGGGGCTTTGATGCCTACTGCGAGTCCACGGTGCTGCTCGGCTCCGGTCTGAGCTCCTCCGCAGCCTTTGAGGTGCTCATCGGCACCATCATCAATCATCTGTTCTTTGACGGCCGGGTGTCCCAGGCTGAGGTGGCTCAGATCGGCCAGTACGCGGAGAACGTGTTCTTCGGCAAGCCCTGCGGCCTGATGGATCAGACCGCCAGCGCGGTGGGCGGCCTGGTGACCATCGATTTTGCGGACAAGGCTCACCCGGATATCCGGCCGGTGCACTTCGATTTCTCCACCACCGGCCACGCCCTGTGCATCATCGACTCCCGGGCAGACCACGCCGACCTGACCGATGAATACGCGGCCATTCCCGGAGAGCTGAAGGAAATCTGCGATTGCCTGGGCAGGGAAGTGACCACGGAAATTCCCGAGGAGGAATTTTACGCCGCTATCCCCAAGCTTCGGGAAACCTGCGGTGATCGGGCGGTTATGCGAGCCATGCACGAATACAACGAAAACCGCCGGGTGCCGGAGCAGGTTGCCTGCCTGGAAAAGGGCGATTTTGAGGGCTTCCTGAGCCTCATCCGGGAGTCTGGCTTCTCCAGCTGGATGTATTTGCAGAATGTGATTCCCGCGGGCTATGTGCGCCAGCAGCCTGTGGCGGTGGCCCTGGGGTTGTGCGAGCATTATCTGCGGGGCAAGGGTGCCTATCGGGTTCACGGCGGCGGCTTCGCCGGAACGGTGCAGGCCTTTGTGCCCTTCGAGCTGCTGGATTCTTTCCGGGCAGGGATTGACGCTGCCCTGGGCGAGGGTGCCTGCCATGTCCTGTCCATCCGTCCCCAGGGCGGCGTGGAGATGGAGGTGGAGGGATGACCATCGATACCTGTATCGATTCGCTGGTCTCTTACGCCATGAACCGGGGACTGGCGGAGCCGGTAGACCACTATGTGCTGGTCAATCGGCTGCTGGATATTCTCCGTAAGGACGACTACACCCCCACCGACGAGCCCCAGAGCGAGGACCTGGAGGAAATTCTGGCCGGGATTCTGGGCTACGCCGTGGAAAAGGGTCTGTGCGAAGACAACATCACCGCCCGGGACATTTTCGACACCCGGATTATGGGCGCGATCACGCCCATGCCCCGGGAGGTCATCCGCACCTTCCGGGAAAGGTACGCCCAGAGCCCGGAGGCGGCCACCGAGTGGTATTATCGGTTCAGCTGCGATACCGACTACATCCGCCGCTATCGGATTGCGAAGGATATGCGCTGGAAGTACGACAGCGCCTACGGTCAGATGGATATCACCATCAACCTGAGCAAGCCTGAGAAGGATCCCAGAGCCATTGCCGCGGCCAAGAACGCCCCTCAGACCGCTTACCCCAAATGCCAGCTGTGCCGGGAGAACGAGGGCTACGCCGGTCGGATGAACCATCCTGCCCGGGCCAATCATCGGATCATTCCCATTTCCGTCTGCGGGGAGGACTGGTGCCTCCAATATTCTCCCTACGTTTACTACAACGAGCACTGCATCGTGTTCAATTCCCGGCATGTGCCCATGAAGATCGACCGAGCGGCCTTTGAGAAGCTGCTGGACTTTGTGAAGGCCTTCCCCCACTATTTTGTGGGCTCTAACGCCGATTTGCCCATTGTGGGCGGATCCATTCTCAGCCATGAGCACTTCCAGGGCGGTCACTATACCTTCGCCATGGAGACCGCCCCTGTGGAGCAGGAGCTGAAATTCGGGGGCTTCGAGGACGTTCAGGCGGGCATTGTCCGCTGGCCTATGAGCGTCATCCGGCTGGATGGGGAGAATCCGGAGCGGCTGGCAGCGCTGGCAGACAAGATTCTCACCTGCTGGCGGGGCTATTCCGATGAAAGCGTGGGCGTGGTGGCCTTCTCTGACGGAGAGCCTCACAATACCATTACCCCCATTGCCCGGCGCAGAGGAAAGCTCTATGAGCTGGATCTGGTGCTTCGGTGCAACATTACTACCTCGGAGCATCCTCTGGGGGTATTCCATCCCCACGCGGACAAGCACCACATCAAGAAGGAGAACATCGGCCTCATTGAGGTCATGGGCCTGGCGGTGCTTCCCAGCCGGCTGAAAAAGGAGCTGACGGATCTGGCTCAGGCCATTGTGGAAGGTCGGGACATCGGCGCGGACGAGGTGCTGAGCAAGCACGCTCCTTGGGTAGAGGAGCTGAAAAAGCGGCACACCTTCACCCCGGACAACGCCCTGGACATTGTGCTCCAGGAGACGGGAAAGGTGTTCACCGAAGTCCTGGAGGACGCCGGTGTCTACAAGAACACCCCGGAGGGAAGAAACGCCTTCCTGCGGTTTGTAGATGCGGTGAATGGGTAAATAGGAGAATAACAGGCGCACTGCGAAATGCAGTGCGCCTGTTATTTCGTTCAGGAAGTCCGGGCCTTGCGGAACCGGTAGTCCGTCCACAGTTCCAGCCCCAGGGGCATCAGGCACAGAACCAGATACCCGGCGGCGGTGAGAAGACCCAGGGCGTTCAGAGGACGCCAGAGGATTCTGGGATTGTACCACATTCGGCCGGTGCCCAGAATCGCCCCCATGAGAGTCAGGGTCAGGCAGGTGAACAAAGCGATGACGAAAGCCCTGTCCCGGTTGTCAAATCGGTAAATGGAGAAGGCTGTCCGCCCCGGTAGCAGGCTCCCACGGGAGCGCATGGAATCGGATTCCAGAGCCAGGGCGGAGATCATCCAGGTGATCAGCATGGAGAAAATTCCCAGGCAGTTACAAAACCGCCGGAGGAGATTCCCCTGACCGGCACCCCGGCCGATGGCTTTCCTGGCCAGATTGATTCTTCCAGCTTCCCGGAAAAGCCGGGGGAGAAAGCGCAGCAGGATGGTGGCAAATAAAGAAAGCCTGGGGCTGATTCTGCCGAATAAATAGATGATTTTATCCGAAGAAACCACGGAAAACAGGGATTCCAGCCACATACACACGGCGGAAAATCGAACGCCGATGACCAGCCCGTAGACAAGACTTTCCAGGGTCATGCTGTTGCCGATGAAATTCTTTCGGAGTACCGTCACGCCGAAATGGTGGTAGGCGCTGTAGTACAGGGCGAAAATCACAATCAGCGGCAGCAGGAAAAGGTTGAAAACCGCTGCCTTTCGCCCCGCTCGGCGGACACTGTAGGCAAAGGCACACAGCCAGCCGATAGCCAGAAACACCGGGTGCTGAAAGGACACCGTCCCCCAGAGAACGGAAGCGAAAAAGATAAAGTTTACTGCCGGATGGCAGGCCTCAAACCCCATTGTCGTCCTCCGTCATGCCGTATTGCAGCTTTACCCGATCCAGCTTTTCCAGAAGGGGACGGCCAAAGAGCAGCATGGTCAGGAAGGTGCACACGCCCTGGCTCAGATTTACCGGGAAACCGGACAGATACAATGGCCAGGCCGCCTGAATATTGACGACCGGCAGCATGAGAAATACCGAGCAGGTGTCCAGAAGGGGCCCAACGAAAAAGAGCGTCGCCGCAAAGCCGAAAATGGCCATGACCAGGGGCTTTTGGGGCAGGCGACCCTTGGCGAACAGGAAGCCCGCCAGCATCCCGCCGGCACCGTAAGCGAACATCTGCCAGGGGGTGTAGGCTCCCTGACCATAGAAAAAGTTGCTGGCAAAGGCGGAAACGGCCCCAACAAGGAAGCCGCTTTCCGGCCCGAAGGCAATACCGGAGAGCATGATGACGGCGAAAATCGCCTTAAAGCTGGGAATGGGGATTGCTACCCGGGCGGCAACCGCCAAGGCGGACAGCACTGCCAGCACCACCAGCTCCCGGGCCTGGGGCTTCCGATCCTCGAAGGCCAGCAGGAAGGGAACGAGAATTTCGGCGATGACCAGGGTGCTGGTGAGATAATAGGCGCGGCCCGTCAGCCGGAGGCCAAAGAACAGGGTGGCGGGAATCACCAGAAGAAAGATCAACAGCATGGCAATGTGGGATTTTTTCATTGGGCGGCCTCCTGATTCTGCCGGTAAAGGGTGATGACATCCTCGGCGGTGACGGCCCCATCGAAGACGTGGCGGCTCATCCGGTGAGCGGCGGTGGTGTAGAAGCTGTTGGCACCGAAGAACCGACGGGGGGTGTCGGCGGTGAGAATCTGGCCGTCGAAGAACATGGCCACCACATCGGCATACCGGGCGCAGAACTCCACGTCGTGGGACACCATAATGACAGTAATGCCCCGGGCCTTTAGGTCGGCCAGAATTTTGGCGAAGGTCTCCTTGAAGAAACAGTCGATGCCCTTGGTGGGTTCGTCCAGCAGAAGAAGACGAGGTTTCGTCAGCAGCACCTTGGCAAGGGCGGCTCGCTGCTGTTCGCCGCCGGACAGGTCATAAGGATGGCTGCCGAGAAGGGATTCAATCTGACACAGCCGGGCAATTTCGGAAATGGCGGAAGTATCCTTCGTCATTTCCTCCAGTTCCTCCCGGACGGACTTCTTGACGAAGAGACTTTTGGGATCCTGGGGCAGCATGGCAAGACAGCCTCGGAACAGCTCGGAAGACTTGTATTTTTCCATGGGCTTTCCGAAGAGGGTGATTTTGCCCCGGTAGGGACGACAGATACCGGAAATGGCTTTTAGGGTGGTGGATTTTCCCGCACCGTTGCCGCCTAAGATGGCGTAGAGGCTTCCGGCGGGAACCTCCGCACTGACTCCACGGAGAATGTCCGGGGAATCCTTTTCATACCGGAACCAGAGCTCTTTGAGCATCAGCGCCGGATTTTCCACTTCCTCGGGAAGTGCCGGAGCGGGAACGGTATTCTTTGCGGGGGCTTCCGGAAATTCCCGGCTGAGCCAGCTTCGTCCCTGACGAACCGTCAGGGGGCTTTCTCCGCTGCACCCGGCTCCGTAGAATACCCGCACCGGGGTGGGCATGGCGGTGAACATGGGGTGATTCCGGGCAAAGAGCAGCTGGCCCACCCGGCTGGGGGTATCGTCTGCCAGAATTTTGCCATTGTCCATGACCACCGCCCGGTCGGCATAGGGGAAGATGTCTTCCAGCCGATGCTCGGTGATGAGCACAGTGGTGCCCAGCTCCGTGTTGATTTTCCGGACGGTGTTCAGAAAATCCGAGGCGGCGATGGGGTCTAATTGGCTGGTGGGCTCGTCCAGAATCAGCACCTCCGGCTGCATAGCCATAATGGAGGCCAGATTCAGCAGCTGCTTCTGGCCGCCGGAGAGGGTGGCAACATCCCGATGGAACCAGTCCTGAATGCCGAAATAGCAGGCCATTTCCGCAACCCGGGCACGCATGGTCTTCTGGTCGCAGCCCAGGCTTTCCAGGCCGAAGGCAAGCTCGTGCCAGACCTTGTCCGTGACGATCTGATCGTCCGGGTTCTGCATGACAAAGCCGATTTTTGCCGCCTGATCCCGGTCAGGAACCTGACTCAGGGGCTCGCCATGGAAGAGAACCTCCCCACTGCGTTTTCCGCTGGGGGTCAGCACGGCCTTCAGCTGACGCAGCAGGGTGCTCTTACCGCTGCCGGAGGCACCGCACAGGACAAGAAATTCTCCCTGTTCAATGGAAAGACTGACGTTCTCCAGGCTGTGCCGCCCCTTGGCGGCGGCATAGGAGAAGGTCAGATTCCGGATCTCGAAATGTGCCATGCAATGGCCTCCTTTGTGTGTAGTGCGGCGGGAAGCAGGGCAAATGCCCCATAGGCGGCAAGCCCCAGGGCATTCCTGCCCCGAATCGGTGCGATATCCAGCACCGGCGTAAAGTCCGAATGGGTATTTCCCAGGAAAACCAGGGCTGCCAGCAGCAGCCCCATAAGGGCAAGAAGCCATCCGTCCTGTCCGGTCATCCGGTAAATCCGGAAGCTGCTGCGTTTGGCGGTGCCATAGCCCCGGGAGCGCATGGAATCGGCGGTGACGATGCTGCCTTCTAAAGCCCAGGAGGTCAGCGCACCCAGAATGGCCATGCCGTCCGTGAGCTTTTCCTGATTGGAACTGCCTTCCGCGGCACCCTTGCCGATGGATTTCCGGGCACCGGTCAGCTGAGCGGCCTTGCGAAGAAAGCTGGGAATCAGCCGCAGAACCATTACCAGCAGCAGGGACAGGGCGGGAATCAGATTGCCGAACAGAGCGGTGAACTTATCGCTGGTCAAAACCGCATTGTAGCAGCCGAACCACAGGAGCATTTCCAGGAAGGTTCCGCCGATGGCAAAGCCATAAAGCAGAGCCTCCAGGGTGTAGGGTCTTCCGAAAAGATAAAACAGAATATGCTCGCCGTAGGTGTTGAACAGGGGATTGAGCAGGGATAAAATGAGAAAGATAGGGAGCATTCCGGCAATCCCCCGAAGCCCCCTGCTGCCATGCAGCAGCAGGTAGTAGACCGCCCCGCTGAGGATTCCCACCGCCAGATAGGCCGGGTGCTGGATGACCGCGGCGCAGCAGATGACCACCAGGAAAAAGACGAAATTAACCGCCGGGTGTCGGTTGGAGAAGGCGTCGCTGCTCATTGGCCGCTCATCCAGGTCTCGCCCACGTCCGCGCCCAGACCCACGCAGGTGTAGCACCAGACGATGTCGTCCCCATCCTTCAGGGTGTAGACGGAGCAGCCGTAGTTGGGGAACCACTCGTTGACCTTGTACATCCAGCCGGATTCCGGGCCGCAGTCGAACTCATACAGATGGTTGATGCCCTCTACATAGTAGCTTTCGTACAGGGGGGTGTAGCTGTACTCGATTTGCAGCTGAGCCGCGTCACAGACCCGCCTGAGCACATCGAATACCGTTTCTCCCTCGGTGAAGCTGACCTTCGTGGACGGCAGAATGGTACCGCCTTTGGGAACAAAAGGCGCTTTTTCTTCATTCAGGCTGTCCAGGTTGTCGAAAATTGTGGGACAGACAATGGTGATGGTGCAGGTCTTGTCCCCGCCGCCGGAAAGATAGTTATCCGGGATGGCGGCGATCCGGTAGGCGCTGCCCAAGCTGTCTCCGGTTTGCTCCCGGAGGGCGAAGGCCAGCAGCACGCCGCCCACGACGATAATGGCAATGGCCAGAACCATCAGGAGATTCGCGGTTTTTTTCTTCATAAATCATTCCTCATTTTTGGGCGTTCGCCGCTGGAGAATCACCAGGACCACCACCGCGCCCACGCCCAGAACCATCAGGGCAATGCCGACAATCAGCAGGGGAGAGGTACTCTTTTCCTTCTCGGACTGGGTGGGCTTGGTGTCCTTCTTCACGGGAACCTGGGAAGGGGCATCCACCAGATCGCCGCCCTTGTCCAGAACGTCCGTCATATCGTACAGGGCGGTTTCTCCATTGCGGAAGCGGAAGTAGGCCGTCAGGGCATAATAGCCCTGCTCGGTGGCCATGCCGTCCAGCTCTCCGTCCAGCAGATGGCGGAAGCCGCCGCCGTCCACATAGTAGCGAAGCAATGCTTCCAGGGCAGAGCCGCCGGACTTGACGAACCGGGGATCGGTACCCGCGTCAATGCCCAGTGCGGACAGGGCGGTGATCACCTGGGCAATGGATTCGCTGGTGGGAACGGGATTGCCGTCGCCGTAATCGGCCCGGAAAGCGCCGTCCTCGCTCTGCATCTGAGACAGCCGGTCGATGGCCTTGTCTACGGCGGCACGAACATTCTCGTCGGTGTCGTAGTAGGGGGCCAGGGCTTGCAGAGCCATGCCGGTCATGTCCGAGTCGGCCTTGGTACCGGACACCGTCCAGCCGCCGTCGGTGGTCTGAGCCGACAGGATCGTTTCCAGCAGAGCCTGACGGGTGGCGGTGCCGGAGGCGGGATAATTGGCGGAATCCAGGGCGATCAGGGCCCAGATGGGGCCGTTGGTGCCCTGATAGCTTACAAAATCCAGATCGCTGAGGCCCGCCACCAGGTTATAGCCGTCAATGTTGGCGGCATCCTTGCCGATGGCCGTCAGAGCCAGGATCATCCGGGAATTTTCCGTGGATTTGGCGCTGTGCAGACGCATGGTTTCCGGGTCAATGGACTGCCGGATATAGCTGAGGGCCTTCTGGTAGTAGTCCTCCAGGCCGGGAACGGTGAGGCCGGAGCGGATCATGCCGATGACGCCCCACTCGCCGCCGATGGAGCCGATGCCCGGAGTGCCCAGACCCTGAATATATTGCCCCGTTGTCCGATAACAATTCTCGGCGGAGCTTTCCAGGGCACTGCCGGAAAGCTTGGCTTCCGCCGCTTCCAGAAGGTTATAATTTTCGACCAGCAGCTTTTGCAGGGCGGACAGGGCGTCGTAGGCCTTCCGGATGGCGGCCACGGCCTTGGTGTCCGGCGAGGCACCGGACAGGGCGGCGATAGCGTCAATGACCGCCTGAGCCTTTTCCAAATCCTTCTTGGTGGCGGTGAGCTTGGCGTAGGCAACCTCCGCCTTGGTCAGAACCTCCAGGTTCGTGACCAGCCTCTTTTCCTCGTCGGTCAGAGCGTCGTAGGCCTTCCGGGCCTTGTCGATGGCGGCCTTGCTGGCCTTCGTCACCGGGCTGGGGATGGCCTTGATGAGTTTTATCACTTTTTCGGCGTTGGCCTTTTGAGCCGCCTGCTTTAGCTCCTCGTACTTGGCTTCTGCCTCGGTAAGGAGGGTTTTGAAGTTTTTGACCTTCTCCTTTTCTGCCGGGGTCAGCGCGTCATAGGCCTTCCGGGCATCATCAATCCGGTTCTTGCAGGCATCCGTGTAGGCCACGGTGCCGATTTTTTTGATGAGGTCAATGACCTCCTTGGCAGCGTCCTCGCTGCCGGGGGTCTTGCCGTAATTCTTGCCGCCTTCCTCATAGGTGTAGTCGTCGGTGTAGTGCAGGACAATCTTGGCGTTGTCTTTCAGGTAGTAGGCGGAGACGCCCCGGTTCGGATGAGTGCCGTTGAAGGTGTACATCCAGCCGGAATTGGGGCCGTTGGTGAATTCACCCAGGCCGTTGATGGAGGCGATGTACACGGAGCCGTACTTGTTGTTGTTGCTGGCGGAGTAGGTGTAGCCCTTTTCGTCCAGCAGGGGCTGGAGCACATCCCAGACCGTATTGGTGGATTTGGCGGTGATCTTGGTGCTGCTGACCCAGGTGGTCAGACCGCCCATGGCAAGGCCGTGGATGGAGCCGTTGTCGCCGTGCTTGCTGTCGCCCAGAATGGTCACGGTCACGGTGATGTCCGTGGATTTTGGCTTTACGGTTACGGTAAGCCGGGCTTCCGCTCCCTGGTAGGTCAGCTTGACGGTCTGGGTGCCCGGGGTGTTGGTGTCGAAGCCGGAGACGGTCACGTCTTTCAGGGCAACCTCGGTGGTTTCCCCGGTGCTCCAGGTGGCGGTGAGGATCAGGCCGGTGAGGTCAAGAGCCTCTCCCTGGACGTACTCGGTTTTGCAGCTGCCGGAAGCAGCCAGCTTGGTGACCCGGCTTTCCGTGCCCCCGTCGGTGTGGCAGAGCTTGATTTTGTCCACGCCCAGGGGATCGTCCGTCCGGTTCAGGTTGGGCTTGGAAACCGCCCGGGTGTCGCCGCTTTCGGAGCTGCCGATGGTAGGCAGGTCGATATAGAGCTTCAGCTTGACGCAGTTGATCTCATCGTCGTAGGATTTTACGCCGCCCTGGCCGTCGGGGACGTATTTGGAGGTGTTGTAGTAATAGGTGTCCCCGTGGAAGCCATTGGACAGGGCACTGGTGTCCACATGGGCCACGGCGCCGATGCCCTGGGAGGCGTTTTTATAGTAGTTATTGCTGATGGAGGCGTCGGCATTCAGGGACTGCATGAAGCCAATGACACCGCCGACGAACTTGGAGCCGTGGACAGAGCCGGTGAATTCATTGCCCGTTATCTCGCATACGCCGTTGTCCCAGAACTGCTGGGCGCAGTTTTCTGCGCCGAGAATACCGCCTACGCCCACGCCACCGGAGACGCTGCCGCTGACGGCGCAGCTCCGAATGACCACGCCCCGGGTGTTGGGGGCGGTGTCCAGTCCCCAGCCGGTGCCGGCGTAGCCGCCGCCCACAATGCCGCCCACGCATTTCCCGGTGGCGGACAGGGTGCCGGTGAAGGAGGAGCCGGTGATCTCAAAATCGCCCATGGACTGGCCCTTGTTGCCGACCAGACCACCCACATAGTTCACGCCGTAGACCGTGGCGGCGCTGGTGGAATTCTGGATGTAGCCGTTGAACTCGCCGCCGAAGGAGCCAATGTGGCTTTGCTTCTTGTCATAGCCGATGACGACCCCAGGCTCAATGGTACACTTGACGATGTTTACGGCGTCCTGGCCGGAGGCGTAGCCGCCGATGAAGCCGGAATACAGGGTCTGGGTGCCGGAAACCAGGGTGACGTTCCGGAAGGTGACGTAAAGCTCCGTGTCGTAGTCCACCACATAGTTGCTTACCAGGCCGTAGTCCTCAATCCGGGGGCCGTAAACTTTCAGATTCCGTACCGTTGCCTCCCGGGTGCGGGAAAACAGGGCCTTGCCCCCGGCGGGAATGGTGATCTGGAAGTTTTTGCCGTTAAAATCCCCGGAGAAGGGATGATTCTTGTCGCCGATGCCGTCCCAGGCGTCCGTAATTTCAATGTCCTGGGTCAGCTGGAAGTAAAGGCCCGCCTGGTCTTCACCTGCCGTGACCCACTCGTCCAGCAGGAACAGGTCTTCCTGGCTGGTCAAGAGATAGGGGTTACTCCGGGAGCCGTCGCCTTCCAGGCCGGAGACCCGGACTTCAATCTGGGCGGTGGCGTCTGCGTATTGAACGGTGACGGCGGTATCCGCCGCGGTGAGCGCTTCGGCGGGGGAGAAGGTCAGTTCCTCGGCCTTGGGTACCAGGGTGGAGCCGTCGGAGAGAGTGACTTTGACTGCCAGCCCCGTGGGGTCGAAGGTTTCCCCGGGCTGATATTCGGTTTTTTCCGGCGGCCGGGTGATTTCAATGGATTGAGCCGTCGGGGGCAGGGGAACCAGAGACAGAGTGTATTCGTCCTCGTCATACAGGCTCTTGCCCAGCAATGTCAGATTCAGCTGGAAAAGCCCCTGGGAATCCCACTGAGGGGTGAAAACGTACCGATTTTCCTCCAGAACCGTCCCGTTTACATAAATCCGGTAATCCGCACCCGGTTCCAGGGCCAGGGACAGCTCGCCGGAGGACGGCACCTGGGCTCCGTAGGTGTGGCAGTTGGGGGTGAATTCCGGGGTCAGAGCCAGCGCATTCCCCTGGGCGTCGGACAGGGACAGATTCTCCAGAGAACCGCCCTCCTCCATGAGCCCCAGAAATTCCAGCAGCGTTTCCCATAGGGACTTTTTGGGGGACTCTTCCTCGGCAGGCTGGGTTTCCTCGATGGTTTCCGCTGGGTCTGGGATTTCCTGAGACTGGGTCTCTGCTGTGGATTCCTCTGTTGCGGGCTGAGTCTCCGGGACAGTCGTCGGCACCGTTTCCGTGGGGGCGGTGCTGACGGTGGCGGGGGAGGTCTCCACGGGGGTCGTTTCCACCGTGGGGGTCGTGGTGTCGGCTCCTTCGGTGGAATTCACCGTTTCCTCGGTCGCGGCGGTAGTGTCCTCCGGAATATGCTCGGTGGTGACCAGGGTTGCCTCGGTGGCTTCCGTAGTCTCCGGCAGGGCAGCCGAATAGAGGGGCAGTTCCATTTCTGCCGCGCCGGCACTCAGGGAGAGCACCGGCCCCATCAGAATCCAGGCGGCTAAAAAGCCGGCGAACCATCTGCGCATCGAAAAAACTCCTTTCAGGCAAAAGAAAAAGCATTGACCAAAATGCCAATGCGACCGTTTTTATTCGCTCCCAAGGTGCCATCTTCCGCTCCTGAGAGCGTCCTCCGGACTCGATCATGGCTGACCTTCTGGCTCGCGCGTGGTAACGTCCGTGCCCCGCCTTCCCAGTTTCCCAGTGACCGGATCGCTCCGAAGGGGCACAGGCTCCGCGCCTACAGCATCGGGGATATGCTCCGGAATCTGACCGGATTTCCTGATCACCGCACCTGCCGCGAAAATGGGGCAGCGTGAGTGACGCCATGCAGCGTATTTGATTTGCGGGAGTATCTGTAAGTATCAGTATTTTACCCTTTTTTTATCGATTTGTCAACGGATATTCGGGGAAATGGTGAGAATTTCAGGGAGGATTTCCCGGAAAAATGTGACATTATGAACGAGTCTCGTTAGATGTATGTCATTGCGAACCAGTGGTGCTCCGCGCAGCGAATCTAAAATAACAATGACTGCCAGTGACAGTCATACCTTAATGCAGCGCAGACTGGTGTGGCCCCTTCCAGGGATTCTCTCCGGTCACAATCCGTTTCCCAAAGCCTTCCCCTCTGGGGAAGGTGGCACGGCATAGCCGTGACGGATGAGGGCAAAGAATACTTCCTAGTTTAGAAAACCTTCGTAGGAATCCGTAGGGGCCGCTGCCTACATCGACCCAAGCCGTAAGGCAATCGTTGCCAAAGGGCCGATGAGGGCATCGGCCCCTACGAATTCTATTGAGGCTTCCGAAATAACCTGGGGATTGTGACCGGAGGGAACCCCTGAAAGGAATCACACCTATGCTCCACTGGTTCGCAATGCAATTCGTAAAAGAAAGCCAGCCGGCTCCCCGGAGGGAGTCGGCTGGGTTTGAGGTTTATGCCAGGGGTTGTGCGTAAGGCTTACCAAGAAGCACGCTTACATCTGAGGAGCCTCAGTCTCAGCGGGCTTGATAGGAGGCAAGGTGGGAGCGGGTCCCTCGACGATCTTCAAGGTGACGGAAGCGGACTTGTTCGTGCCGTCGGCGGCGGTACAGGTAATCTTTACCTTGCCGGCCTTGATAGCGGTGACAACACCGTTTGCGTCCACGGCGGCGATCTTCTCATTGCTGCTCTTCCAGGTGTAGGTGCCTTTGGTGCCCGCAGGCAGGCTGGAAGCGGTCAGCTCCAGCGTGGTGTCCACAGAGATGGAAGCGGGCAGCTCGCCGCCCTTGGCGGAGATGGTGACCTTAGTGGTAGCGGGATAGACGGTGACCTCGCAGGAGGCACTCACGCCGCTGCCATCCAGCGCGGAGGCGGTGACGGTCACGTTCACGGGCTCGGTGACAGCCTTGGTGCTGACCTTACCGGAACCGTTGATCTTGATGCCATACTTGTTCTCGGACACGCTCCAGGCCAGCTTCTTGTTGGTGGGGTCGGCAGGAGTAAAGAGGGGCTTCAGGGTGACGGACTTGCCGCCGGCCACGCTGACATCCACCAGCCCCAGAGACTTCATCAGTTTGACGATCTGGAGCTTGAAAGAGGCCTTCTTGCCGGAGCCATCGTTTGCGGTGGCGGTGATGGTTACGGTACCGGCTTTCAGGCAGGTGATCTTGCCGCTTGCGTCAATGGAGGCAACCCTGGCATTGGAGGACTTCCAGGTCACAGACTGCTCGGCAGACAGGGGGTAGACCTTGGCACTGAGCCGGATGACATTCCGATCAGCCATATCCCAGACCAGAGTGGTGTTCTCGGAAGCGTTGGGACGCTTGATCTCCACGCCGTAGGACAGGGGGTTAACGGTGATTTCCTGCTGGGCGGTGACACCGGAGCCGTCCTTAGCGGCAGCCTGAACGGTGACGGTGACAGGCACAGTCAGGTTCTTATTGGCGGTAACCACACCGGAGCCGGAAATCTTGGCGTATTCGCTGCCTTCGGTAATCGTCCAGATGACTGCCTTGTTGGCAGCCTCAGCGGGAGCCGCGGTAGCGGTCAGGTTCAGCTTCTTGCCGGAGGCAACGGTGAAGGTACCGGTCTTGCTGCCGATGGTCAGGCTTTCCACCAGAGTGGTGACGCTGACGGTGACGGTTGCCTGCACCTTGCCGTCCACCAGAGCGGAGACGGTTGCTTTGCCCTTGTCCAGGCACTCGACCTTGCCGGTTTCGTCCACGGTGGCAACCTTTGCGTTGGAGGACTTCCAGGTCACATTCTCAGCTTCCACCTCGGTGGGCACTTCGCTGGACACATCCAGAGTGTAAGCTTTCAGCTCGATGATTTCGCCAATGTTGCGGATCAGGGTAGTCTTGGTCACATAGTCGGTGCCGGACTTGAGAATCAAAGTCTGGTTGGACTTGGGCAGGATGGTCAGGGTGATGGGTTCACTCTTGGCCTGACCGTCCTTGCTGGCGGCCACGACCTGCACGGCGTGAGGCTCGTTGACGGTCTTGGCGGTGACCTTGCCGTTGGCGGCTACGGTGGCGTAAACGCTGTCGGAAGCGTTCACCAGCCGGAAGGTGACACCGGAGACGGTGGGCTTCACGGGCTCGGTGGTGGCCTTCAGGGTCAGGGACTTGCCGGAGCGCAGAGTGGTAGTCTCGGGCTCGGTAATGGTGACGCTCTGGGTCAGCAGACCAACCTGAACCTTCACGGAAGCGGACTTCTTGCTGCCGTCGTTCGCGGTGGCGGTGATGGTCACGGTGCCGGTGCCGGCCACATACCGGACGGTGCCGTCCTCAACGGTGAGCACCTTGGTGTTGGAGGATTTCCAGGTGACGCCTTCCTTGCCGTCGGTGGGATAGAGCTTCGCGGTGAGGGCAAGCTCAGCGCCCTCGGTGCCGTTCAGGTACAGAGTCTCGCCAGTGACGTTCTTGTCGCCACTGTGGATCTCGACCAGGCTCACGGGCGGATAGATGGTAATGGTGTGCTTGACGAAGCCGGAGTAACCGTTCTTCAGAGCACCCAGGAAGGTGACGTCGTGCTTGGAAGCAACCACATAGGATTTCACGGTGCCGTCGGCGGTGACGGTGGCGTAAGCCGCGTCGTCGGGGTTGGCAAGCGTCCAGGTGATGGAGGAGGCGGGGATGGTCTTGCCGGTTTCCACGTCCACGGCGGTGAGTTTCATGGACTTACCGCCAATCAGAGCTTGACTGGTGCCCTCGGCAACATATCGATAGCTCAGCTTCAGCAGGTAGATGGTGGGCTCCATGTCGCCGGACTGGACAATGACACGAACCAGGGTGTTGTCCTTGGTGATGGCAATGGCCTTGCTGGCGGTATCGGAGGCGATACGCTGATCGTTGACGTAGATGTTCTGCGCGCCACCTTCCACCTGAATGGTGGGGGCGTTCATGGGCAGAACCAGCTCATAGATTTGCTTGCCTTCCTCGGGGGTAATGGAATAGGTGATGCCGTTGCCGGAGAAGGTGATGGCGGTGGGAGCGGGGGTCTGGCCCACGGAAGCACCGGTGGAGGAGGCCCGGTAGACCTTGAGTACCTCGGTGGACTTCTCGTTGGCGGCACCGGCCACGATGTTGGAGGCGGTGACCACCTTCACATAGTGGAAGGACTTGCCGGAGACGTTCACGGGGTTGCCGTTACCGTCGACGGCCCAGGCCAGGTCGAAGCCGGAGCTTTCGTTCGTGTAGTCGTCGTTGTAGCCGTAGGGGTTGTTGGTGCCGTTTTGCATAACGTCAACGTAGCCGAACTTGGCACCGCTGGAGTAGGTGCTGAAATCATCCGGGCCGACCATACCCCTGACACTGGGAATCAGGATGCCGGACAGGGTGATGGTGTCGCTGTCCTTCAGAGCCTCGTTCAGGAAGTAGACACTGGTCAGAGGCCAGCTGAAGGTGCGGTTGGGAACACTGGTATCGGAGTTGCCGTAGTTGTCGGACCAGTGAGTGCCGGAACCGTTCTTGGTGTAGGTGACGGTGTAGTCCCAGATGGCGTTGGTGTAGTGCTGAGAGCCAGCCAGGGCGTACCAGGTGTTGCCGTCCTCGGAGACCCAGACCTGACCGGGTTCCATGGAGCCCAGGCCGGTGCCGGTGGAGGTGTCCTTGAAGGCGTTGCCGTCGATGTAGAAGTCAACGCCGTACTTGTTGGCGGGATCGTCCGTCAGGCCGTCTTCAAAGTAGTAGGTGGCGTAGCCGCCGAAGTTACCCAGGGACTTGAGGGTGCCGCCCAGCGTGCCCTCGCCGGCGAAGCCGTAGCTGATGTTGGTATACTGGCTGTTGATGCACAGATAGTCAACCAGCTTGTCGGCACCGTTTGCCACACGCTTGGAGGCGGAGAAGGCATAGGGCTGAGTCAGGCCGTTCAGGGTCACGTTGATCTTCTGCTCGGAGGCAGTCAGCTTTACGGTGTAATTGCCATTCTCGTCGGCAGTCAGAGCCTTAGTGCCCAGCTTGACCGTGCAGCCCTCGCCAATGGTGAAGGTCAGGGTGGGATATTCGGCAGAATCGGTGGGAATGGAGAGCTTGTAAGAGAAAGCCTCAGGATCGAAGGCAGGGTACCAGTCGCCAGCGGTGGCGGTGGCGGTGGTGATTCTGGGCTGCTCCACCTGGGGCAGCTGCTCGACCCAGAAGGTGTAGGTGGAGCCCACCTGAGTGTACTTGACGCCGTCAACGGTGACGTTGCCGGATTCGCTGGGAATCAGCAGCTTTTCCTTGCTGGCGGTCATCTCCGGGTAGGCGTTGCCTGCGGTGAAGTAAGCGTCATCACAGACGACCTGGACGGTGAGCTTGACCTCGGCGTTCTTGCCTTCCTCAGTGACTTCGGGGAAGGCGATTGCGTCGGTCTGTCCGCCGCCCTGGGCCAGTTCCTTCCAGGTGGCGCCGTCATCGATGGAGTAACGGACGTGGGTGTAAACGGTTTGACCCTTGAGCAGAGCGGTAAAGTCGGCACGGCCGTTCTGCATGAAGGCACGGTAGTAGTACTTGGTATTGGCCCAGGTGTAGGTGCTGTTCTTCACACCGGTCTCGCTGGCCTGGAACAGATAGCCTTCGGCCTTATCCAGGTACAGAGCGGAGGACAGAGCACTGCCGTCGGCGGCGTACAGTGCCACTTTGGTGCCGCCCCAGCCGTTCGCACCAAGGGTCTTGGTGGTGTCACGGACACGGGTGACTTCCAGGGTGTAAACAGACTTGATCTCCGGATCAGTCTTGTCACTCAGAGTCAGTGTGACCAGGGTGGTGCCGAAGGGCATACCGGGCAGCTGGGTCTGGGTCGCGGAGGGGATGGGAATGCTGACAGCTTCGCCGTCTTCGTTGGTATAGGTGGCAACGCAGTCCAGCTTCTTGTCATCGAAGAGGGTATCACTCTTGATGGCCAGGATCTTGGTGCTGTAATTGCTCAGCTTGATGCCGGTGTAATCCTTCTTGTTGACATCGTACTTGAAGGTGGATTGGGTGATGCCGAACAGAGCCAGGGTCTCAAAGGTGGGGTTCTGGGTATCGGAGACGACCACCTTGATGCCGCCCTTGGTGCCCTTGTCATCGGTGGCGGTGATGATGACACTGCCCACGGCGTGGGCGGTGACGACACCGTTCTCGTCCACGGTGGCGATGGTCTCGTCGGCACTGCTCCAGGAGGCCACGGTGCGGCCGCTCTCGGTGTAGGCCTTGAGCTGGGTGGTGGGGGCCTTATTATCGGAGGTCAGCTCCAGATAGACCTTACCCTGGCCGCCCTGGTCGTTTTCAACGGCCACGCCGGTGACGTTGATGGTGGCGGTATCGGTGAGCTTCTCCACGCCCTCGGGGCTGACGTTCACGGTGAGCTTGACATCCACCGTGCCAGGCCGCAGGACATTCATTTCCAGAGAGCCGGAGGTGGTGTCCGGCTTGATGAGCTTCATGACACCGTCGGGAGCCTGGACTTCCCAGCTGTTGTAGTTGGTCACGCCGCCGATGACGGAGACCTTCTTTACGGACTGGCCGTCAGTGCTCAGCGCAACGTTCTGGTTCTTATAGTAGTCGGTGATGGCGTAGAACTTAACGTCAATGATCATTTTGCCGCTGGACACATTGGAATCCAGAGCGGAGACAGCGGACACATAGGTGTAGCTGGCGGAATTGATGGTGTAGATACCGGTTTCGGTATCAAACTTGCCGCCATAAGCACCCTCATTCTTCCAGATGACGGGAGTTTCCTCACCGTTTTCGTCCACAGCTTTCAGCCGCATGGTGGTACCCTGCTTGACAGCGTAGGTCACGCCGCCAAGGGCATTGGTGCTGGTGGAGGGGAAGGAGTAGGGATAGTCGGAGGTCAGGGTAATGCTCTTGGGAGCCGCCTTGACGGAGACTTCCACAATCTTGCTGGTGGCGGATTCCAGACCGGTGCTGGAAGCCACGGCGTAATAGTAGAAGGTGCCCAGGGTATCGCTGGGGATGGTCAGGGTGGCTTCGGTAGCACCGGCCACGGCCTTGCCGCCCTCGGTGGAGGCGGTGGTGTTCACATACCACTGATAGTTGATGGCGGGGGAGTCGGTCACATCCTTGGTGTAGCCGGCCTCTACCGTCAGAGTATTCTGGGTGTTCTGACCGATGGTCAGAGCTTCTCCGGTCAGGTCGGTCTTCCACAGCAGAGCCTTGCCCTTCTCCATGGAGACGGTGACGGTGTAGGTCTTGTCAAAGCCGCCCTTGGCGGAAGAGGTCAGGGTCAGAACGCTGGCTTCCGCGCCGGGAACCAGCTTATCAAGGCGCACCCACTTGCGGTTCTGCTCCGCGGTGAAGGTCTTGGTGGCGCCCTGGAAATTGAAGCCCGCGGTGCAGTAGTCGATGTACTCCACTTTGACCCACAGATACCGGGCTGCTTCTTCTTCCACGAAGTCCAGAGGCTCCACGGTGTAGTCCATGGTGTCGTGGACAAATGTGGGATTCAGGGTCAGCTCCCGAACGGTATCCTCGGTCCTGCCGCCGATACCCACATGGATCTCCACCAGGTCGGTTTCCTTCAGGACATCGCCCACCTGGAACACATTCAGGGCGGTCATCGTCTCATCCACGCCGGTGATGACGAAGCAGACCTTCTTGTTGGCCATGTTCTCGGGGATATGAAGGGAGATCTTGCCGTCCTTGTCGGAGATCTTGCCGGTGATCGGGTCAATCTTGCCGGTCTTCATATCCATGGTGGCCAGCTGCGCACCCTCAACGACCTCAACGGGGTCGCCGTAGGCGGCGTAGTTGCTCTTGACGACCAGGTCAAGATCGGTGTTCGCGTAGAAGGTCTGGCCGGTCAGAGGCTTTCCGTCGGCGGTTTCCAGCCAGACGTACTTGTCCAGGTAATAGGCGGCGTCCTCGCACACGCCAAAGGTGACATAGTCGCCGTCAGCTACCTTGGTCTGGTTGACGAACAGACCCTTGCCATCCTCACCGGCGGCCTGCTTGCCGTTGACCAGGATGGTCAGATTGGTGGATTCCTCGCCCATGCGTTTGGTTACCCAGTTGGCATCACTGATGGCCAGGAAGTCCGTAGCGTTCTCGGGGGTGAACTGATCGAAGAAGACCAGCTCGTGGGCACGAACCAGCACGTCCAGAGCGGACACGCCGTCCTCAACCAGATCCCTGTAGCCGTAGCTCTCGGCCAGGTTGCTGGCAATCTTCTCGTCGAAGGCGAAAACCTCCTGATTGCCCGCTTCCTGATAGCTGAAGGTCACGGTGGCATAGGTCACGGCAGTGCCGGTGACGGTAACCACACAGTAAGGAGCGGTCAGAGGCGCGATTACGGTAATGTTTTCATTGCCGTTGCCGCCTGCCCAGTTGGCAATCTGGGTCTGAATCTCGCCGGAGGCGGAGATGATGTAGGTACCGGCTTTGTTCAGGGTCAGGGTCACGTTGCCGTTTTTGTCGGTGACGGCACCGTCAATGGCGGTGAACTTGCCGTCTTTCCAGATGCCCACCTGGGCACCGGCCAGATTGCCGGGGTTGTAGCCGCCCACGGCCATGGAAGAGCCGCCCTGGAGATTCAGGGTGAAGGCCTTACCGGCCTCCGTGGTGACGGCGGTCTGGGTGAAGTAGCTGATCGCGTCAGACCAGTTTTTCTCATCCGTAAAGACACAGCAGTACAGCTTGTCGCCCTGTGCAACGGTGCTGGAGGTGTCGGCCACGCCCATACTCAGAGCCACGTTGTTCTTCAGGAAATAGTAGCTGCCAACAGGCGTGGTGGTTACGTTCCACAGCTTCTCAACAAAGCCATCGTTGATGGTATAGCCATCGGGGCAGTAGGCCTCGTGCAGAGCCACCAGAGCCTCGTCGTAGGTCAGGATGCCGTCCTTGTTCACGTCCTTGACGGTGACGGGCAGCTCGATGGCGGCCTTGCCGTCGGAGGTGGTGGCCAGAACGCCCTTGTTGCTCACGGTGAAGGTGACCTCGGCGTTCGCCGCGGGCTGCACGGAGCTGCCCTTGACGGTGACGATGCAGTAAGGTGCGGTGATCCGGCAATCCATGTCGTAGCCTTCGTCGTCCTCACCAGTCAGAATGCCATTGGCGGTGACGATGTAGGTACCGGCCTCAGAGAAGCTCAGAGTCACGGAACCGTTGGTAGCGGTCTTCTTGCCGGTGATGGCCTTGAAGCTGCCGTCCTCCCAGGTGCCAACGGAAATGCCGTAAGCATTCAGGTAGGTATCACGGTTGCCACTCCAGTATTCACCGGCGGCCTTCAGAGTCAGGGTGAATTCCTTGCCCTCATCGACGGTGACCTCGGTCTTGTCGAAGCGGCTCAGGCAGTCGGACAGGTCAACCGTGTCCTCCACAGAGGCAGCATACAGCTTGTCGCCCTCGGCGACGGTGCTGGTGCTGTAGTTGACAGCCTTCGTCAGAACCTTGTCGTTCTTGGCGAAGATGGGGCCGGTAACGGCCTTGCCCCACAGCTTGGTGACGGAGGTGGTGACGGTCTTGTAACCGTCCGTGCCGTCCGGGCAGTAGGCCTCGTGGAGGGCGACCAGCGCCTCGTCATAGGTCAGAATGCCGTCGGAGTTGACATCCGTTACGGTAACGGGCAGCTCCACCGCCGCCGTGCCGTCGGAGGTCTTTGCCAGCACGCCCTGATGGCTGACGGTGAAGGAAACCGTCACAGGGTCGGCGGCTTCCGCCATTACGTCCAGAGCTTCCTCAGTCTCCTCGGTGGGAGCCTGGGTCTCGGGAGCCTCCGTAGCGGGAGCCTCGGTTTCCGGGGCCTGCGTAGGGGCTTGGGTTTCGGGGGCCTCCGTCACGGGAGCCTCCGTTACCGGCGGCTGTGTCTGGGGTGCTTCCGTCTCAAGGACAGGAGCCTCCGTCTCCTCCACAGGCGCCGATATGGTTTCCTGCGCCGCTTCGTCCGCGAAGACGCTGGTGGGAATCATACCGACCAGCATCACGAGGGTCAGCAGCAGTGCCAATATCCGTCGTTTCATAGAATACTTCCCTTCCGCCGAGCACCCCAAGGAATGTCCGGCAATTTATCGCCAGGGCTTTCGCCATTGACTACGAAACAAAAGCGGTGATATTCCCGCAAAATGAGAATATCACCGCAACCATTATCAGCAACACTCTGACGAAACAGTAGGTCTCCCGACTCGCGCCTCAAGCAAAATCAGTCCTGCCTTCTCAGGTTTCCCCAATGACCGGCTTTCGCCGACGGGCTGATTTCTAAACGCACACGGTATTGGTCAATGCGGGGCTCGTCCCCATTCCCTTGTTAAGCGCCTGCGCCTGACGGATAGCCGCCTTTGCGAACGCAGTGCCTCTGCTCGTATTTTTTTGTGTGTGGCATCACTCCACAATCGCGGAGCAGTGCCCATGAATTTATATTGGTAGTATAATACCGATTGTCGGCTTTGTCAATGCCGGGGTTCCCATCCATTGGACTTTTTGCGGAAAATTACCAGAAGAACGAGAAGACTGCCCCATCGGGAGCGGCACTCCAGCGGATGGGGCAGGTTTGTATAGAAGAAGCAGGTAAGAAATAGAATGTCATTGCGAACCAGTCCGCAGACTGGTGTGGCAATCCGTTCCCGCTTGGCTCCCCCTCTGGGGGAGCTGGCGGCGAAGCCGACTGAGAGGGTAAACCCGCCCTCTCCGCCCCAAACGGGCACCTCTCCCATAGGGAGAGGCAAGTGACCCTCATCCGTCTCGCGCTTGCGGGAGACGCGCGAGCCACCTTCCCCGGAGGGGAAGGCTTTGAGATGCGGATTGCCACGGCAGTGTGCGCACTGCCTCGCAATGACAGTGAAATTTACAGCCTATGTGTTCTAACGGCCATTATCCATCAACCCGGAAATGTCCAGCATTTCTCCCATTTTCCGGTCACCGCCGCCGTAGTTCAGATCCGGCTTCAGCCCGGCGGAGGGGGTGAAGGTCAGCTCGCCGATTTGCAGCTTTCCGTGATTGACGAAGAAATCAATCCGCACATAGGGAAAGTGGGGGGCAATGATCCGGCAAATCCGAACCATGTCCACCAGCAGCTCCGGCTGGATTTCCAGGTCACTTTTCTGAGGATACTTTCCAAAGTTCAGGGGGTGGCCCTCTACATCATAATAGACAAACCGCTTGGCGGTAGGATTTCTGTCCTGACAGACCTGCAAAACCTTTGGATCGCCGTTCATGCAGTGAATTTTGTAGTCCACCGGCAAAAGATGGGCACTTTCAATGTATTTTTCGCACAGAATCCGCTTTTCTCCTATATCATAGTGGGGCTCGGCGTAATAGCGGCCAAAGTGGGTGCGCTGCCACTGACGCAGCAAAGCCTTGGCGTTTTGCTCGTCTAAGTGAGCTTTGTCCTTGCAGATGATGTTGTGGCCGCAGCCGTTGGAGTCTTTCAGCGCAAATTTGTCGGGCAGGGCATCCCAGTCAATTTCCTCCGGCGTGTCCCAGACCCCTATCAACTCCGACAGATAATTGCCCAGGTTCCGGTTTTCCAGAAAGCTCCGCACGGCGTATTTGTCGCTGCATTGGATAATCCGTTCATTTTCCGGGCAGTAGAACAGCTTGTACCAGGTGATTTTCTCGGTGAAGGTCTGGGGATTTGCCAGGTGGAGAGGCCGTCCCATGGAAATCCGGTAATAAATTTTCGAAATACGCTTGGCTCCCAGGAGCACATAGGCGGCACACTGGAGCTGCCGCCGCATCCGATAGGTGAAATTGCCCTTGGAGGTCACCATCACGTAGTCATTGCAGATTTTTGATTGCCGCATGAAACCCACAACCTTCCTTTCAAACGGAGAATCCGTTTTTCTTTTTCAGAATTTCCATCATACCGCAGACCGCCAGGGCCTCCTGGTCGCTGAGGGCGGAGATGTCCAGAAAGCGCTTGTCCCCCGGCACAGCAGGCAGTCTACCGTCACGCCGAACAGGACGGAGATGCGCGGCATGACTTCGAAGGAGGGCTGGCGGATGTCGGTCTTGCAGCTGGAACTACATCTGCCACAATAACCTGCGTCCACACGTTTCCATTGGGATGTCCCCGAATCTGGCTGCGTGACGGTCATTTATTTCTATAATTTTTGCCTGAGATATTGTAACAATTTGTGCTTGACTTCTTTATATTTTTCTTTGCTGAATTTACATCCGGAAGCTGCACTTGTTACCCAACTATAGTATATCATATCATTGCGATTCATTGTACTACTATATTTAAAAATTAGTAATTAATCGGTGCGTGATATTAGGGTCTATCTGACTTACGGCAAATGTTGAGAAGGCAGTGAAAAGTACGGAAAAAGGCCACTGACTTTCATCAGTGGCCTTAGGAAAAATATGCAATTAGTACATCTTCGCACCGGCGGGGATTCATAGCCAAACCTCAACCTCCTTGTGCTTAGAGTATATGAAGTTTTGGCTTTATCTTGTAGTTTGCGAATATCCGTATAAATAGAAAAAACCCTTTGAGAAAAGGATTTCTCCTCTCTCAAAGGGCAAGTTGGCAAACTGGAATTTGATAAGTACCTTATGGCTTCATATTTTCAAACCTATTATATCAATTTTTTCTTGATTTAATCATAAAAAATGCGATACCAGCAACTATTATGTATCCGAACAATGAAATAACAGATGATTCAATTCCAAACTCACCACCTGTGATGGCGAAATCTTTTGAATTAAGTACATATGTCATTATAGAATATTTATCCATTTTTTCCCCAATAGCTAATCCTCCACCAATAATCACAACGTTCCAGATAGCATGAACGATTCCACTATTCCAAACTGAACCACTTTCTATTGCAATCATCGAAAACATAACGCCTACCATCGTTCCGGCGATAATTACTAATAAACAACTGCCTATTGAAAAATCCTGTCCAAGAACATGTACAATACCAAATAACATTGATGGAACAATTACAGCCACCTTAATGTTCCATCTTTTCTTTAATGCATTAAGTATAACTCCTCTAAACACCATTTCTTCAACAAATCCAGCCGCTATTCCGGTAAATGCAACCCCTGCACTTAAAGTATTGAACATCTGAGTTCCATTCATATTTGAGGATACATACTTACCGTTGAATATTAAAAGATAACTTCCTTTTATAACAAATGGTAATAATACAGCTATTAAAATCCATCTTATTTTAATAGCAAATTTAGGCATTCCGAAATCCGAAGTCGGCAATTTAATAATTTTGCTAATAAACATTTTCAGAATAAGATATGTCAATCCAGCATATATAATTCCAGCGATAATATTACAAATGCCAGTTGGAATTTTTATTATAACAAACATACTTGCAATGGATTGTGCAATAATCTGTGTGATTATTAAAATAAATATGGCAACAAATGATGTGCTAATTGCTTTTTTTGTGCTCATTTTATTTCTCCTTTATAACTTTCGATTTGTATTTCTGTTTGTTTTAAAAGTGGGCAACTCCGATTGGAATTGCCCACTCATTGCACTTTATGCGATTTTTCTTGCTTGCGCCGATTTCTGCATCAATTGATGTAAATCGCTGTTTTTTAGCTTTTTATCAAATGAAGTACATCCCGTCTATTTGGTGAAACGGTACATCTTTACATCATCTTAATAGAGCTTTGCACCGGCGGGGATGTGGTTATCCAGCATGAGCAGGTGGAGCCGCTCTTCGCCTTCCTCATGGTGGACGGCGGAGATCAGCATACCGCAGGAGTCAATGCCCATCATCTTTCTGGGGGGCAGGTTGGTAATGGCAACGCAGGTCTTGCCTACCAGCTCTTCTGGCTCGTAATACTCGTGAATACCACTTAAAATCACCCGATCTACGCCAGTTCCGTCGTCCAAAGTGAACTTTAAGAGCTTCTTGGACTTCTTCACAGCCTCGCATTCCAGGACCTTCACGGCACGGAAATCGCTCTTGGAAAAGGTGTCGAAGTCTACAAAGTCCGCAAACAGCGGCTCAATTTCCACATTGGAAAAGTCAATTTTTTCCTCGACCTTGGCGGGAGCGGAAACTGCCTCATTTTCCAACTTTTCGGCGGGCTTTTCCGCCTTGGGCATATCCGTGGGCTTCATGGTGGGGAAGAGCAGCACGTCCCGGATGGAGGCGGAGTCCGTCAGCAGCATGACCAGCCGGTCCACGCCGAAGCCCAGACCGCCCGTGGGGGGCAGGCCGTATTCCAGGGCGGTGACGTAGTCGTAGTCCACCTGAGCGCGGCTTGCGGGATCCACTGTCAGCCGGTCGGCCACCTGCTTTTCGAACCGGGCCTTCTGGTCGATGGGGTCGTTCAGCTCGGAGAAGGCGTTGCCGAACTCCGTGGCGTTGATGAAGTATTCAAACCGCTCGGTGAAGGCAGGATCACCCGGCTTGCGCTTGGCCAGGGGGCTGTTCTCCACGGGATAGTCATAAATAAAGGTAGGCTGAATCAGATTCTCTTCCACAAAGGCATCGAAGAACTCGGCGAGAATCGCTCCCTTGGTGGGGATTTCCGGCAGCTCCACCTTGTGCTCCTTTGCGGCGGCGATGGCCTCCTCGTCAGAAGAAATGGAGGCAAAGTCCACGCCGGAGTACTTCTTGACGGCCTCAATCATGGTCATCCGCTCCCAGTGGCTCAGGTCGATGTCCTTGCCCTGGTAGGTGATCTGCAAGGTGCCGCAGACCTTCATGGCCACGGTCTTCATCATTTCTTCGACAAGATCCATCATGCCGTGGAAATCGGTGTAGGCCTGGTACAGCTCAATGGAGGTAAACTCCGGGTTGTGGGTGGGATCCATGCCCTCATTGCGGAAAATCCGGCCAACCTCATAGACCCGATCCATGCCGCCCACAATCAGCCGCTTCAGGTACAGCTCGGTTTCAATGCGCAGCACCATGTCAATGTCCAGGGTGTTGTGATGGGTATAGAAGGGACGGGCGGAGGCACCGATTTCAAAGGGGGTCAGAATGGGGGTATCCACCTCCAGGAAGCCCTTGCCGTCCAGGAAATGCCGCAGCTCCCGGAGAATCAGGCTCCGCTTGACGAAGGTGTCCTTCACCTCGGGGTTTACAATCAGGTCAACATAACGCTGACGGTACCGGGTTTCCCGGTCGGTCAGACCGTGGAACTTTTCCGGCAGAGGCAGCAGGGACTTGCTGAGCAAAGTGGCCTCGTGGACACGGACGGAGATTTCGCCCCGCTCGGTTTTGAACACGTCGCCCACCACACCGACGATGTCGCCGATGTCGTTCTTCTTGAACCGCTGGAAGGAGGCCTCCTCCATTTCGTCGAACTTCACATACAGCTGAATCCGGCCGGTGCTGTCCTGAAGGTCGCAGAAGGACACCTTGCCCATGCCCCGCTTGCTCATAATGCGGCCGGCCAGACGGACGGACTTGCCCTCCATGGCGTCGTAATTTTCTTTGATGGCGGCGGAGTCGGCGGTCACTTCAAACTTGGTCTGGACGAAGGGGTCAAAGCCGTCGGCACGCAGAGTATCCAGCTTTTCCCGACGCACCCGAACCTGATCGGACAGGGGCATTTCGGCCTGAGGTACAAACTTTGCCATGGCTCAGCCCTCACGGGTGACGCTGACCACCTTCATGG
>OIZP01000391.1_pt1 | contig 28384 bp, 24 predicted proteins | sample 1588531 | NCBI WGS metagenome assembly OIZP01 (sample SAMN03283283) | human gut metagenome | biome: human-associated habitat; material: feces | host: Homo sapiens | place: Peru | collected 2012
CTGGATGTAGTAACGGTGAACCCTCTGAATTAAAAGGATGATATCTTGAGTTCTCGAAGATTCCGATTATGTAGGAGGAAGTGTTTTATGTATATTTATCTATATGTTGATGTTGCCATGAGTTTAATGGCACTAGTAGAAATACTTAGAATTACATTATTGATTATAGAAAAATGTAAAAGACACTAGTTCACCCAAACCCAACGGATTACTAGTGTCTTTACATTAGTTAAATTCAGAGGAACCACTGTATCCAGTAGTCTTTCTGTATGATTATTAAACAATTGATATATTTAAAAGTCAAGGCTAAATCTATCTAAATCAATGAAAATAAGTCGTTTTAGATGAAGTAGGAACAATCGCAACAAATTTACGGGAATTAAAAATGATATCTGTTTGTGTTCTTTACAGATCCTTCAATTTTTTTGTAGGAGAAGATGATGTATATATATTGATGTTGCCATGATTTTAATGGCACTAGTAGAAATACTAAGAATTACATTGATTATCATAGAAAAATGTAAAAGACACTCGTTCGTGTAAATGAGTGTCTTTAATGTATTACTTTAATCCAAATAATGTTTCGATACAAGAATCATCCATTACACGATCTGTTGGTGGCATGTTGGCGTGTTCTAGTAGTGAGTCTACGTGGTCCTTGATGGTTACGTCTACAAGTTTATTGACATCGATTCCTCTGAGCTCAAAGAATAAGAACGGGTTTTCGTCAAGTTTAGTTCCAATTCCGTAGAGTACGGCAGCAACGTGCTTGCACATTAAGGCCCAGTCGGGGCAGCTGCAGTTGAAGCTGATTTCTCTTTGGCTTGGGAAGAGTCCGTTTTCGGATAGGAATATTTCTTTTAAACTTTCTGGGAATTGTCCGTTCACAAGTTCTTGTAAGTTTTGGATTTGTGAACTACATTTTTCAATGATGTCTTCACAAATTTCTTCTTTTAGTGGACTGATATTGATTTCTACTTTGTATGGTGTTTTTCTTGTTCCTTGTACACGTGCTTTTACTTTACCCTTAACAATTTGTAAGTCCACAACAGCACCGGAACGAACATATCTTTTTCCTCGTTCGATGCGACTGGCATAATCGGCATATTGTTCGATATTTTTACACCAGGCCATGCCCCACCAGCTTTTTGCGATTTGCCTTCCGTCCACAATAATGGGATGCATTTCTTTTCCTTTGTTTTTTGCGTTTTTAACACTTTCTTGTGCTTTTTTTTGTAATTCTTCTACGCTCATTTGCGAATATTGCATGCTTGCTGTCCAATATTTTGCCATAATCTACACATCCAATCTTAATAAGTCCATTAGTTCGTTTGTATCTAGTTCAGTAATCCATTTTTCTTGGCTAGAGGCAAGAATGGAATTTGCGAGTTCTTGTTTAGACTCAATTAATTTATCAATTTTTTCTTCAATAGTTCCATTTGAAACAAGTTTATGAACAAAGACTTCTTTGGTTTGTCCAATACGATATGCACGATCGCTCGCTTGATTTTCTACGGCTGGGTTCCACCAACGGTCAAAGTGAATGACGTGGTTGGCAGCTGTTAGATTGAGTCCGGTTCCGGCTGCTTTTAACGATAATACGATATATGGAACGTATGTGTTTTCGTCATTAAATTTTTCAACGATTTCAGTACGCTTTTTAGCTGGAATACCACCATGAATAATATATCCCTTCTTATGGAAGATAGATTCTAGGTATTGAGATAGGGGTTCGCACATTTCTTTATATTGTGTAAATACCAATACTCTTTCCCTTTTCTCATAGATGGTTTCACACAACTCTTTCAACATCGCATATTTTCCACTGTCCTTTGGATTGTAGTTGGTATCATGAATAAATTGGTCTGGGTGATTACAGATTTGTTTCAATTTCGTCAATAACGCAATCACAATACCTCTTCTTTGAAGTCCAGTGGATTCCAATATTTTTTGTTCTGCTTTATCAACTTCCTTGCGATACAAAACGACTTGTCGTTTGGACAAATCCACATGTTCTGTGATTTCCATTTTGTCTGGTAAATCTGAAATGATTGTTTTATCTGTTTTTAGACGTCTTAAAATGAATGGGGAAACCATCATTTTTAATTTTGTCATATATTCAGGATAGGCTTGTACTTTCTTTGCGTATTCCTTAAATTCAGATGCACTACCTAATAATCCTTTATTTAAGAAGTCAAATAGTGACCATAAATTGGATAGGTCATTTTCAATCGGTGTACCTGTCATTGCGATGCGCATATGGCTGGGAATCTTTTTAATAGCACGTGTTTGTTTGGTTGCCGGATTTTTAATGGCTTGTGCCTCATCTAAAATCAAACAGTCCCATACTCTTTCTTGTAAAAATACATTGCGTAATGCTATCCCATAGGTTGTTATAGTGATAAATGTGTCTTCATGTAAAATATTGTTTTTTCCGTGAAGGATATAATATGGCATTTTAGGTGCAAAGCGATCTATTTCTTTTGACCAGTTTCCCAGTAGGGATGCAGGAACAATCAATAATACATGTCCATCTTTCTTTTTTTCATACATCTTCTCTAAAAAAGAAATGACTTGAAGTGTTTTTCCTAGACCCATATCGTCGGCAAGGCATGCGCCAAAGCCTAAATCATTCATTTGATTTAACCAATTGTATCCACTCTTTTGATAAGGGCGTAGTGTTGCGTTTAAATATTTTGGTTGAGCTTGGCTTTTGATTTTTGAAGGATTCTTCAATTTGCCTAAAATATCCCTTAGCCATTTTCCATTTGATATTTGTATACCCATATCGACATCAATATCATCGTCATTGGACATATATGTTTTTGTCAAAGCTTCCTTTAAAGTAATAGTTCCATCATATTGTTCCATTTGTTCAAGAAGTTGTTGAAGCTTGTTATGATTAATTTCTACCCATTGACCTTTAAGCCATGCAAGGCCTTCTTCCATTTTTAAAAGTTCACTAATTTCTTTCTTTGTAAGAGCATGACCATTAACAATTAGAGATGGTTGTAAGGATAGTATGGAGTCAAATCCAAACATGGATGGTTTGGTATCCCCAATATTCACATTGATTTTTACAGAAGAATATTTCTTCTTCCACCAATTTGGTACTCTACACTTAATGCCACAAGCCTCAATGTCAGGCACACTCTTTAATAGGGAATAGGCTTCTTTACTTGTCAATTTGATGGGATGAAATAAATCACCTGTTTCCATATATTGGGCAATCAAAGTATTCTTTTGAGCTACTACATTTAGACAGGATAATAAATTCAATAATTGTTCTTGATCATTTTTATATTCGATGAGTGCATGTTTTAGTGGCATATGAACAATTCGATTTTCTTTGTCTTTTGTGGCATACGTCGCTAAAAACGCAAATGGAAAGTCTGCATCTTCTTCGTTTTCGACTAAATGAAAATAGATTCGTTTTGCGACTTTTAAATCTTGGGATTTTTCCTGAAGATACATTTGAACTGTACCCTTGTATGATTTCATGTCCCACCTAAACTGAGAATTTAAGTGCTGAAATATATTTTGAATCCACTTTTCATCAATGAATTCAGTACCAATCGCAAAAGGAATAATAGACATTAAATATTCTAAATCTTCGCTTGATGCTTCTACTTTAGTATCTTCTCTAGCTACTTCTAGTTCAGGACGATTACTTAAAAGTTCAATGAATTTCAATGATAGTTGATACAAATAAAAAGCACTAGGCGTCAATCCCTTTAGATTGTTTTCAAACCCTAATTCATAGAGTGCCAAATATTTGTCTTTTTTGAATGATTCAGCCCATTTTGAAGTATTCTCTTCTTTTGTTTCATCAATATGAAATCCGTTCTTGGTAAATATAAAATTAATTTTTTCCATACACTGTTTGTCCTTCGTCTTATTGCCTTTATATATTTTAGCATATACATAATTGATAAACATATCAATAATGCTTTAAATGAAGGAAAAATGTTTTTTAGAAATCTTTGCGATTTAATAATGTTTTCACATTGAAGTTTTATAATGGAAATTGGCTACTGGATGTAGTAACGTCTACCCTTGGAATTAAAAATGATATCTGCTTGCGTTCTCGCAAGATTTTGATTGTGTACATTGATGTTGCTCTTGAGTAATGTTTTAAGTTGAATTACTAAGAATTATACTGATTATCATAGAAAAATGCAAAAGACACTAGTTCACCTTTCCCGCAAAGAAGTTAAACTAGCGCCTTAGCATTAGAATGATTTCAGAGTGACCACTGTATCCAGTAGTCTTTCTGTATATGTATTATAGCTATAAATAGGGGATTATGCAAATGAGGTAGTTCTTTTAATTAGCGTTTGTTGATTATTATAAAGGTCATTTAAATATAAGAAGATTGGAGTATATATGAACAATGAAATAATTAAGTTTAATAATGGAAATTTAGAATTAGACGTTACGGTAACTCCAGATAAAGATACTGTGTGGTTAACCGTTGATCAATTATGTACTTTATTCAATAAAAATAAATCAACAATTTCTAGACATATAAAAAATATTTTTAATGAAGGCGAATTAGATGAAATTAGCTCAGTTGCAAAAAATGCAACTCAACTAAAGCGTTATGATCCACGTACTGGAAAAGATAGAATTTCAAATGTTGAAATTAATTACTATAATCTAGATGTAATTATCTCTGTTGGGTATAGAGTAAAATCACAAAACGGAATTATCTTTCGTAAATGGGCAACATCTATATTGAAGGACTATATGATAAAGGGATTTGCAGTTAATGAAAAGAGACTTGAGGCTTTAGATAAAACTATCCAAATTCAGTCTAGAATGCTTGCTTCTGCTTTAAACATTGAAGAAAAAGAAGTATTGAATGTTGTTGAAGCCTATTCGAATGCATTAACTCTTCTAGATGATTATGATCATGGAACTATCCCTAAACCGGATGGCATTGCTTCTGTTTATAAGTTAACCTATGAAGAATGCCGTGAAATGATTGATTCTATGAAGTATGGAAACTATTCAGATGTATTTGGTGTTGAAAAAGAACTGGGTAAATTAAATGGAATAATTGCAGCGGTATATCAAAATGTTTTTGAAACTGAATTGTATCCAAGTATTGAGGAAAAGGCTGCAAACTTACTTTATTTCTTGATAAAAGATCATCCTTTTGTGGATGGTTGTAAACGTATAGGTGCATCTATATTCTTAGAGTTTCTTAATAAGAATAAACATCTTATTATCAATGGAAAACAGATTATTTCAGATAGTGCGCTTGTAGCCATTACTTTAATGATTGCAGAGTCTAGACCGGAAGAAAAGGAGACGATGGTCAATCTTGTAATGAATTTTTTGAAATGTGAATTTTGTGTAAATTAGGATCTATTGATATAGTGAGGATTGTTCAATGTTGACAACAATTCATAAAATCAGTAGAATAATCATCAGTTAGTCATCTATAACAAGAGATGACTTCTTTTATAGAAAACAAGTTAGATATATCTAACTGTGGAGGTATAATGAAAAAGATTCTATATATTTTTATTGGATGCATATCATTAGGATTAGGAATTATTGGTGTAATATTACCGATTCTTCCAACAGTTCCTTTTGTATTGTTGGCTGCTTTTTGTTTTGCAAGATCTAGTGAAAGATTGGATGGTTGGTTTAAGAATACGAAGTTGTATAAAGAGAATAATATTAAGAATGGTATGACAAAACAAGCTAAGATTCGTATTATGTGTTCAGTATCATTACTAATGAGTATTGGATTTATCATGATGGGATTAAGGGGCATTGTGGTTGGTAATGTTGTTTTATTGATTGTCTGGATTTTTCATATGGCTTATTTTACATTTGGAGTAAAGACAGTATGAAAAGGATTTTGAATTATTTATTAGCAATTAGCTTTATTCTTATAATCATGGTTCCAATTACGGGAATCATTGTTCATAAATTAGCTTCTACATTATTCTTAGTATTGGCTTTGATTCATGTGTTCTTATATAGAAAGAGATTGGATTTGAATTATATTCTTATTATTGTGTTAACCATAGTATCCTTTGTTCTTGGAATACTAGGATTAATTATGGTTGAACATCCAATAATACTAATTCTTCATAGAACTGTGTCGATTGTATTAATAATCTTATTAGCTATTCATATATATAAATTTCATAGAAGGCTTGCCGTTGCATAATGTGACGGCTTTTATTATATTCAAAGTAATGGCAAATATGATGACGGATGAGTTTGAAAAAGAGATTGGTATGAAGGGATAAGAACTCTGTCGTAAAATATTGAATGATTCAGGATGGTATTATAATTCTAAGATGTTTTCAATTTGAATTGACAAATTTTTGGGGTGGGAGTATGTTCTGACTGAAGAGAAAATAAGTAAACTAAAACAAATGTATTACAGTTGAGTTTGGAGATGATATTTTGTATTCAGAACTTGAATATTTAAATTGGATATTTCGTATCGTGTTGGCTACTTTATGTGGTTGTGCCATTGGATATGAAAGGACTAGTCGAAATAAATCGGCTGGGATTCGAACGCATGCGATTATTGCACTAGGATCTTCAATGTTTATGATTATTTCTAAATATGCGTTTTTTGATGTGTCGACGGCGGATGGAGCTAGAGTGGCAGCACAAATTGTTAGTGGAATTGGATTTCTTGGTGCTGGCGTAATCTTTGTGAAAGATGATTTGATTCAAGGGCTTACTACAGCAGCTGGAATGTGGACTACTTCTGGCATAGCTGCATGTATTGGTGCTGGATTGATTTTTATTGGTGTTTTTGCGACATTATTTCTAGTCGTTCTTCAAAAGATATTTCATTATCCTTTTTTCAATCAAATTGATCATCCTAATGTATTGATTCAGACTAATATTGTTTCTAAGAATGATGAAATATATAAAATATTTGAAAAGTATGGTATAGAGGTCAATGAAATAAAAATTGATAAGAACCTAGATTTAATGACTTTTGATACAAATAATAGGTGGATTGACCATAAAAACGAATTGTTTCAGGATTTGATGTCAATTGACACAGTAACAAAAATATCTATTCTCTAATTGATAAAGGGACTATGGCGAATGATTTTGATGATGTGAATCATCAGATGGAAAATTATTGAGAGGATTGAAAATCATGAAGATTAAAGATGTAATTGAAATTCTAAAACAGGAGGGTACTTGGGTTCGTTGGAATCGTTGTACTAGAGATCGTATTTTGTTTGGAAATGAAAATCAAGAAGTAACAAAGATTGGTGTTTGTTGGGTGGCTACAAATAAGGTGATTGAACAGGCATTAGAAAAGGGAATTAATTTCATTATTTCTCATGAGAATATTTTCTATACAACAGGTACGCATTTGGAAACTAAATTAGTAGAGTCTATAGAATATAAGAAAGAATTATTAAGTAAGGGAAATATTTGTGTATATCGTTGTCATGATGTTTGGGATTCAATTCCAAAGTATGGTGTGAGTGATGTATGGGCTAAAAAGCTTGGTTTTGATTTTAGAAATAGAGTTATTAATTCTTATTATCAATGTGCAGATATTCCAAAACAAACTGTTTCACAATTAGCAACTCATGTGGCAAATGTATTAAAAGATGATGGCGAAGAGGGTGTTTATGTTTTTGGAGATGTAAATAAAGAAGTATCTCGTTTAGCTATTGGTACTGGTGCTGGAACAGATATATTTGAAATGTTAGAATTCAATCCAGACGTAGTCATTGTGGCGGATGATGGTATCAACAACTACAAAGATGCTCAGTATGCGATTGATAATGATTTGCCAATGATTGTAGTAAATCATGCGGGTTGTGAGATTGGTGGTTTAAAAAACATGGTGAATTATTTTAATGATAAGCTTCCTGATCTTGAAGTAGAGTATTTGGATGAGGGTTTTAAAATCTCTTATTTTAAATAGATTTGACCGTTGTGTAAAAGCAACGGCTTTTTTAATGGATTGTGGTTGCTTTTTATATAGGAAAAGCGTTTGATAGATATAAAGAATGAGGTGTTGGGTATGTATGAATTACAATTAGTGAATAATGGCTGTTTAGCAGAGTATAGCGAAGATTATAAAGTGTTTGTTGAATCCATTTTATTGGATAGTGAGACATTAAAAAAATTAAATAGTGATGAAGATGTATATACGGATATTATTGATGTTGAGTTTTCACCTGCAGTAAAAAAGGTGGATAAAGTAGATGTGTTGGTTGCTGTTTCTTCTGGTACTATGGCATTTGCTTTGGATCAATTGCTTATTAGAAGTAAGTTGGAGAAGGATAAAATAAGTGAGTCTGATATCATTCAGCTTTTACCACAAATATTAAAAGAGTGTTCTTGTAATAATAAAAATATTGATAAAGAGATTGATGAGTATATAAAGAATTGGGAACACAAGATTCAGGATGCTTATAAGTATAAAAAACTAGTTTGGGATTTTTGTAGTGAATTAAGCTTTAATGGTTTATTGATTAAAGTAATTGAATATTGTTTTAATTTGAGTATTGGTTTGGATGAAAAGTCTGGTTTTGTCATAAAGAAGGTAAAACATGATTTAAAAACGGATGATATTGTAAAAAAAGCACAGATGGCTATTGTTGATTGGTTTGTTGAACAGGCTTATGCGTATAAGAAGAGTGGAAAGTGTAAAAAGGAATTTGTTCAAATTGAAAAGATAGTTAAGGATATTAAGAAGGTTGCTTTTAAGGATAATAACTTTGATAAGGAACAATTAAAAGAATGGTTCCATAATAAAGTGTTAAATGAAAAGAAGAAGTTAAATGGATTGGATGATTTTGCAGTTCAAAGTATTCCGGTAAAGGCTAATATTATTTTTGTTCATAGTTATGTACATATCCGTAATTTTATTCAACAAGTAAATGAACATAATGTTGAGTCTTTAGAAGGCTTGAATATTATTGATTTTGATAAATTAAATAATAATAGAGTTCTTGCTCGAATGGATACTATTTCAACAAGTGTATTTGCAGCACTTAATGCGGGTGTTGCAGGTGGTAAAGCGATTAAAGAGAAGGATGGTTTTTTACAGAAGTGTTGTGTGTTTGCAGTAAATATCAATATTCCAAATGTGGTTCGATTGGTAAGTGTTGTTAGAGTGGATGCGGATTATATAAAAGAAGATATTGATCAATTGGTTCACAAATCAAAAGTAGTTGAAATCAAGAAACATAAGAATATTCCATTGGATAGTTTAGAGCGTTGTTTTACAATGAATAAAATTGAAATGCGAATTCTATATTCTTTGGAACTTCAAATGATTGAAGAGGATATTCAAAGAACGAAGGATAATAAAGAACAGTTATTAAAGAATAAGTGGAAAGAAAAGTGGATTGAAGTAACAGAGCAGTCTCTACAACAAAATAAAGTGTTTGAAAAGGATTCGTTAAGGACGTATGCAGCAATAAATACATATGCTTCTAACCAAGAAAATCTGTTGTGGCTTTATAATATTGCAGTTGAATTAAGTATGTTTAAACCTTATTTTAAGCTTGAGGAGAAGGATAAGAAGCTAAAGCTTTCTTATACTAAATATGTAGAGGAAGTATTCTGCAGTTCACAAAATTACATTTCATATAAAGAAATCCAGAAGATTCAAAAGAGTTATAAGGATTACTATAATTATTTAGAAAATAATACTTTAAAAGCTGTTGGCGTTGCGGGTGGTGCAATTGCCGTAGCTGCTGCAACGGGGGGATTGGCATTTGTGTTTGCACCACAAATAGCGGTTGCCATATTTGGTGGGGCCTTTCCTACATTGCATGGTGCAGCACTAGTCAGTGCATCATTAGCTGCTGCTGGAGGAGGATCACTTGCAGCTGGTGGTTTTGGTATGGCAGGAGGAGCTGTATTAATAGCAGGAGGAGGTGCTGTATTAGGATTAGGTACTTCTGGAACAGCATTATCTTTGATGATGGCACCTAAGTTTGTGCAGAATGATTATGCAAAACTATTAGCTAAGTGTGATTGTGTATTATTAAAACAATTTGATATGGAAGATGAAGTAGTGGCTTTACAACAAAAATTAGAGAATGATTTAGTTGAATATAAACTACGTTTAAAAGTATTGGAAGGTTTAGAAAATCCAACTGATGAGTGTAAGCAAAATATTAAGGCTTTAAAGAAGAGTATTACTTATACAGAGAGAGCGAATAAGCAATTGGTTAAGTTGATATAATGAGTGATGAAAAAATGCTATGGAAAAATCTAAATATGTTTTTTTCTTTTATAGGGTGAAAAGGAAAATTGAAAATAGTTTTTAATTTAGTGATTTTATGGGAGATATGGATGAATAAAATTTTGAGAAAATGGAAAATACCAGTAGCGGTATTGAGAAACAATTATATAAGAGGAATAGATAAGTATAATTACGAAAAATATATGGTGGATTTTATAAATCATTCTAAATTGGTTGATGAGAAAGGTGGACTACGTTTTCATCATCAAGAAGAACAAAGTAATTCAGAGTCAGATGCGTTTAATGGATTTTATGATATTGATTTTAAAATTTTATGTGAACCCGAACAAATGCACGCACTTACATCTAATAGTATGCAAATTTACAAGACAAACACAGGAAATACAGCGTATGCAATATCCAAAAACACGAAGCCAATGGGTTATTATAATATGATGAAGGTATTTGTTGATAGGCCTCTAATATTAACTGATGGAAACATTATTGGCGATGATCAATTATTGAATGCAGTTAATGTTATAAAAAAATTATTAGCAACTAAAAAGAATATTATGGTTTTATTACCTTTTGAATATTTTTTGAAGGATATAAAACGAATCAAGATATTGCAACAGAAATCATAAATGAACTCAGTGTATCTTTCAATGCTATGAAAAAATATCGAATTACTCAAACACAACTTGATTTATATTTTATGTTTAAATCAAAAGATTATATGGTTATCGTAGAAGCTAATGATGATATAAGTTTTTATGATTTAGTACCATGTACTTGTAGTGATTTATTTGAATGTTTATATGAGGAAGGAAGCCCTTTACCGGTTATTGACGAATGATTGGGTTAAAAGGTATGTGGCGTGGCTTTTAATAATTGATTTATGTATAATGAAATTAGATGTTTACAAATGTTAATTAAATGCTGTGTGATGCTTTGATTGAATAATATGAATTTGTAGAATTACACTTAACATGAGTGTTTGATTATGTTGTAAAATTTATTTAAAGGGAAAAGGGTAGGAATGTATTTATGGAAGATTACACAAATGAACCAAAAAAGCAGTTAGGGAAAAAAGTACTAAAAAAGATTGTGAACAAAATTATTCATCCTAATATCATTAGTTTGATAGTGGTTGCCGTGATTGTTGGTGGATTGTTCTTTTTTATAGGTAAGGTTTCAAACTCGGAAGTTGAACCTAAACATAAAGAAGTGGTTACACAATTAAGCTTGAAAGATATTGGGACATTATCAACTCAAGAAGCTTATGTTACAGTTGTGGAAGCAATGGATGAAAATCGTAAATTATATGATGCTGAAGATGCACCTGATGTGCCACTTACTAATTCTGTATGTGTTTTTTCTCATGATTTTCAAATTACAGCAGGTTATGATTTTGAGAAAATTAAACCAACTGTAGAACCAAAGACAGACAGTAAAAAAGGCGTTATTACAATACAGTTACCGGATGCGAAGATTTTAACGAGCGGTATGTTGTCAGATAAAGAAGAGGTTTATTACGAAAAAGAGAGTATTTTTAATAATTTATCAGAAGAAAATAAAGCAGAGCTAAGAGCTGAAATGGGAGATAAAGCTGAAAATATAGCAATTGAAAATGGTTTGTTGAATAAAGCAAAATCGAATGCTAAAAAAGTTTTAAAGAATTTTATTTACAATATCTATGATTCAAATGATTATGATGTTGTATTTGAGGATGAAAAGGAATAGTGACTTATATGAAAAAAACTCTTATAACAGTATTGATTGCAGTAGTTGTAGCTATTGTGCTGTTTTATGCATATTTAGCTATAACAAGATAAAAATTAATATTATAAAAAGGTATGAAGAACAGTTAAACAAACTATTTTTCATACCTTTTATTAAATTATATATACGCGACTTTATGGATTTAATAATTATAAATTTTTTTATTTATCACTATTTTGTGTGCCTTTTTTGTTCAACCAACATAACAGAATAAACACTGCAACAATGATAGCGATACCAATATATGGAGATTTCATAATTGTCATTACAGCCATAACATCTAAACAGTCGTGACCTACACCAGCGGCTCCATAAGCTGCATAGTCGAAGATTGTAGATAAGAATCCTGAGCCTAAAATCAATAAGAAACCATAGATAAATCCAGAAATAATAGCTCCACGGGTACCACCTCTTGCATTACCGAAGATACCTGCTACACCTCCTGTGAAGAAAGCTCCAATGATTGAAACTAATGGTACAGCATGGAATAACAATGAAGATGCAAACATACCAACAAGCATTCCTAAAACAGCTGTGACAAATCCAATCATTAAACTGTTAGGAGCAAATGCAAATAATGCAGGAACGTCTAGTGCAGGGATAGCACCTGGTACAAGTTTGTCTGAAATACCTTTAAATGCAGGAACCAATTCTCCTAAGAACATTCTTACACCCTGTAATAAAATCAAGATTCCTGATGTAAATCCTAATGCTTTAAGAATACCATATACAATATAATTTTGTGTTCCGGCATAAGTTGCTACAGCCTTAGGGCCAGCTAATATTACTACGATTAAATAGAACACACCCATTACAATAGATACAGACATAGAAGTATCTTTAAAGAATTCTAATGATTCTGGTAATTTGATCTCTTCTGCATTTTTACTCTTATCACCTAATAAACCACCAATGTACGCAGCTGGGATAGTTCCAAGTGTTGTTAAATGGGCCATAGCAAATTGATCTGAACCAGTAACTTTTTTTACAGTCGGTTGAGCAATAGCAGGTAATACTACCATTAATAAACCTTGTAATAAAGAACCAACTAGGATAATCATTGTATCGTTAAATCCAGCTACATATAGACTTCCAGCAACAGCAACAGATAAAATCCACATCATGTGACCAGTTAAGAAAATGTACTTTAAAGGACTGAATCTTGCAATAACTACATTAACCAAGAACCCGATAGCCATAATAAGTGCACTTGTACTAGCGATGACTGGTACTGTACTCTGCATTGCCCCAACTACTGCTTCTGATGAGGTTGCAAAACCTTGAAGATTAAATACTTGTGAGAACAAATCTACGAATGGTAAGATTTCTGAAACGATTAAGCTTGAACCGGCAGCAAGGACCAACATACCTAATGCTGTTTTTACGGTTCCAGAAAATACTTGTCCTACACTTTTGTGCTGCAATAATAAACCAATAAGCGCAACAAGACCTAAAACAATTGCAGGTGTTTCAAGAATGTTGATTAGAAAATCTAGCATTTAAATATCCTCCTTAAATAATTCCTTTACTTTTTAAATATTTTTCTAATTTATCTTTTGCTTCGCCAACATTTACCATATTTTCAAGATAAACAACATTATCTTGGTCAGCAAAGTTTTTTCTAAATTCATCAGTTGTAACAATTAAGTCACAAGGTTTCCCTTTTACTGTTCCCATATCCCAGTGTTCAATGTTACATTTAACACCTAGTTGACTCATGGCAGAGTCTACTGTCATTTTCATAATTAGAGATGATCCTACCCCTAATCCACAAACAGTTATAATTTTTAACATTATACATACCTCCTATAAACAAGTTACTAAATCGTGATATTGTTTAATATATTCTGCATTAATGTCATCTCCAGAATCTAAGTTGGAGCTTACATAAACTGGTGGAACGTATCCTTGCTCGACACATAATTCGATTGTTCTAGCCATAATGGAGTCCATTACAGTCATTCCAAGGATAGTTGATGTTCCTGTAAATTTATCTCTCATACCAGACATTGATAAACATGCATCTCCAGACACACATTTGATGTCGATAACTACATCAGCAACATCTTTTAAGTTTTTACCAGAAGAATGTCTACTCGTAACACTATTTGAGAATTCTTTTGATGTTAATGCAATTACTTTCATGCCGATTTTCTTTGCTTCTAACGCCATATCTACAACACCTGCGTTTCTACCTGAGATAGAAACAATTATCATTGTGTCATCTTTTGAAGTATTTTCAAGTCCTAAATATTCTGCACTAAATCCTTCAACTCTTTCTTGGATTGTGCTTAATTTAGCTTTTGGAAATAAAGCTAGATGAGGGATAAGCATAGCGTTAACAGGAACTAAGCCACCTGCACGATAGAACACTTCCATAGCAAACATTTGAGAATGGCCACAACCAAAGACATGGATTAATCTTTTTTTCATTACTGAAGCAGCACAAATTTGTGCAACTTTTTCAATGCTATCGCCTTCCTCTGTTACTTGGCGTTCTAATTGTTCTTTTAAAATCTCGTAATATTCTTTTTGTTTCATTTTGCTCTCCTTGTTTATTAATATGCAGCTATTTTTTTCATGATTTCTTCTTTTGGAGCATTATTAGTTATCATAGTTATGAATTCTTCATCTTGTAAAATGCTTGCAACATTTGTAATCATTTCCATGTGTGAATCTTTATCGACAGCTCCGAATGCAAATGCACAATTAATTTGTTGATTGTTAAATTCTTTAAAGTAAACAGGATTCTTGAATACTGTTAATGATAGACAGGCCTCTTTAACATTTGGACCTGGTTCTCCATGAAAAAAACATACTTTAGGTACTAATATCATATAAGGACCATACTTATTAACTGTATCTATCATCGATTGAATAAATTCTGGTTTGACTTTTCCTTGTTTTACAAGAATATTTCCGTTATAGGTAGCTGCTTCTTGCCAACTATTTATTTCGACATTAGTTTCCACATAATCGCTCATTAGATAATCTTTAATCATTTTCAACGCCTCCTAACATTATAACGTTATAACCAGTTGATAGTAAATGGTAAGCGGGTTTCCCCGCTACTATTCACCTAATACTACAGAGAACTCAAATATGTCACCTTTAGAAACAATTGATGAACAACATATAATGCGATCTTTGGAATATGATACACGTTTTACAAGTAGTCCATATTGATTTTTTGGGCAATTTAGTAATTTACATTCATAAGCATTTAGTTGAGTGGCTTTGAATGTTTCAATGGCTTTATTAAATTTAATCCCATAATCTTCATCAAGTGTTTTATATAAACCTTTTTCTGTAAAATCTATATCTTTTAAAAATGGTACTACATTATAGATGAACCAAGTTTTTTCAACCATAATAGCAACATTCTCTGCAAGTCGTAATCTTTCAATATATAAAATCTTTTCTCCGACTGGCACTCGTAATTTAGTAGAGAGTTTGTCATCAGCTTCGATTATATCCCTTTTAATAATTTTTGTAGATGAGACTTGCCCTTGTTTATCCATCTCTCCAGAATAGCTATAAACTTTATTAAGATTTTGAACAATGCTTTTAGAAAGGACATACGTTCCCTTTCCTTGAACTTTTTCAAGCTTACCGTTTTTAACTAATTCATCAATAGCCAACCTAACAGTCATTCTAGAGACATCATAAATTTCACATAATTCTCTTTCTGAAGGTATTTTGGTACCTTTTTCATAAACGCCATTGTTTATTTGATCCTCAATAGTTTCGGCTAGTTTATAATATAATGGAATCTTATCGTAAGTGTTAATCACAACTGCTCCTTTCATTACAACTTCATTTTAACTGGTTATAACCAGTGTGTCAAGATTTTATTTATAATTTTTTTACTCAAATAGAATAAACTCAAAATCATTAATTTCTATATGCAGTGGCTTGGCTAAAAGAATAAAATCCGTTTTTAGTGTTGGTAGTCTATGCTTGAATAATATCGTGTTAATGGGTATGCTTAGAATAGTATAACGTCAAAATGAAATCATAGACCGAATGTGTTCAGATAGTAATTTTCGGGCATATAGAGTATAATACAAGTTAGAAAACTACAATTAAGCCAGGTATTTTTCTCTGAAAGTATCTGGTTTTAGTTGACTATTGGGAGGGTTAAGATGCTTAAGTATATATGCAAAAATTGTGATCTAGAATGTGAAACAAGTGTCTGCCCTAAATGTGGAAACAGAACAGAATTAGTAAATGCTATGATTTTTTGGTCTAGTAAATTGAATATACCAGTGTTTGATAATTATTGTTTTGAAACGGCTGAATATTGTGAACCAATCGCGAGTGATATAAGACCAGTATTTGCAGAAGAGCGTTTGTTGCTTGAAATACTTGCAGGAAAGCCAATGGCTTATGCAGGAAAATCAGTATGGAATTCAGGTGGGAATCGATTTATTGTAGATGGTAAAAAAATGATTTTACCTTTTAATCAATATATAAAGAATTCAGATAGAGATGACATAATTAACCAATTAAACAAATATTCTGAAGAAAACCAAAAATATGTCGATGGTTTCATGGAGCAAGATTATATAAAAAACTTTATAAGAGTTAATAGGACTAGACTTAGTTTAATTACAGATGAGGCATGTAATTATATTCAAGAAAGAGCTAAGGGATGGGAAGAAAATGAAATGTTTGTGAGTTTCAGTGGAGGAAAGGATTCTACTGTAACTAGTCATTTGGCAATAAGAGCTTTGAATAACAAAAACTTAGTACACATTTATGGGGATACTACATTAGAATATCCTGCATCTAAGGAATATTTAAAGCGTTTAAAGCTTTCTGAAGATGGACCTAACATTATGATGGTTGCTAAGAACAAAGACCAAGACTTTAATAATCTTTGTGAAGTTATAGGACCTCCTAGTAGGGTGATGCGTTGGTGTTGCACGATTTTCAAAACAGGTGCGATTACTAAGAAAATTGAATCCACTTTTAGAGATGAAAAACGTATCTTGACCTTCCAAGGAATTCGAAGAAATGAGTCGAAATCAAGAAGTAAATATGATAGGGATTCGAATGATTCAAAGATTAAAAAACAAGAGGTTATTTCACCAATCATTGATTGGTTGGATTTTGATGTATGGTTATACATACTTTCTAACAACATTGATTTTAATGATGCATATAAACAAGGATTTGCGAGAGTTGGATGTTGGTGTTGCCCAAATAACAGTAGCTGGTCTGGTTTTTTATCAAGTATTTATATGCCTAAGGAATATGATAAATTTTATGATATTCTATATAAATTTGCTCAAAATGTTGGTAAAGAAGATTGGAAAGACTATATTGATGATGGAAAATGGAAAGCTCGTCAAGGTGGTAATGGTTTAGAGATGAGTAAAAATGCGGTTGTTTCTTTTGCACCATGTGCTTTAGAAGAAAACACATATAATTTTATGTTGTCTAAGCCTATTGATGAATCTTTATATACATTGTTTAAACCTTTTGGAACATTAGATTTTAATATTGGAAATAAACGTTTAGGTGAGGTTTATGTTTTAGATAGAAAAACAAAACAACCACTATTAAAACTAAGAGGGCGTATTGGTAAAAATGAATTGAAAATATCTGTTTTGAATATGAACGCAATGTTTAAAAATAAACAGACGGCTGAAAATTTAATTAAAGATCAGATTACTAAATATCAAACATGTATTGGTTGCAGCGCCTGCCAAAGCGTTTGTAGATTTGATGCTTTGAAAGTAATGAATTTAGAAAAGGGAAATGTATCAAATGATACAATTCAATATACAATAGATGAAAATAAATGTGTGGGCTGTTTAGAGTGTGTGAAACATTTTAATAATGGATGCTACATGAAAAAAGTATTACGAGTGAAGAAAGGAAATTAGTATGTCAAAATTACGACTTAAAAGACATGGGACCTTCTCAATCCGTGAGGGTTGGCTAGAAAAAGCAATTCATATTATTGCGAATAGCGATGACAATAAATCATTATTTTCAAAGGATAATGGGGTAATTGAATTTGGAATTGGTTCGATGATGGTTACTTCACTTAGATATTGGTTGATTGCAACGAATATTATTGATGAAAGAACGAATAAATTAAGTGAATTTGGGCAACTATTATTGGAATTTGATCCATATTTAGATGATGACTTTTCTTGGTGGATGATTCATGAGAAATTAGCATCTAATTATAAGGATGCTCCTATTTTAAATATTATTCTTAATGAATATAAGGTTAAGAATTTCAAAAAAAAAGATTTAAATGAATTTGTATTAGAATATTTGAAAGATAATGCCATTGAATATAGTAGTGAAAGTGGTGTGGACTCTGATATTGGTGTATTTTTAAAGACTTATACGAATGAAGTTGTAACAGATCCAGAAGACAATTTAAATTCACCTCTTGGAAAATTGGATTTGATCCAAAAGGATAAAGATGGTTCATATAGTTTTATACAACCACGTCATGATCGTCTGAATTATTTGGTTGTTTATTATAACGCTTTGAATTGTTTAGGAAATAGCGATTCAGCACATATTAGTGAATTAATGGATACAAATAATTCTCCAATTAAGTTATTGAAAATGGATAAGAATTTATTTTATTTATACCTAAATGAATTTAAAAGAGAAGGTTTAATTACTGTCAATAGAACAGCTGGATTGAATATGGTATATATTCATGAAAAATTGAGTGAAAGACAAATATTCGAAAAATATTTTATGGAGTGTGAATAATGGTGCGTTCAGATATAGAAAGAGAATATACTGAGAGAACAAGAAGATATTCAGATATAGTGAGTATTAATGAACAATTTAAAAATTCAGTGAATATCGAGTATGACTTGAACTCGTATCATAAATTATCAGAATATATTCCTACTGATGATATATGCGAAGTAATGCAGTATTTTTTCAATGCTGCTGAAGTTAATAAGAACAATAGAGCAAATATATTAGTGGGTCCTTATGGTAAAGGGAAATCATATTTAGTTTTGTCTTTATTACAACTTTTTATGTTGGATAAAGATGATGAAAATGTAACAGTATTTTTGGATAAATTAAAACAAGTTAATAGCGAGTTGTACAATCAATATATAAGAATCAAGAATAGTGGATTGAAATTATTACCAGTTATTATTAATAGTAATTACACACATTTGGCACAAGCATTAAATGTGGCTCTTAAAGAAGCTTTAGATACTGCTGGATTGAATGGCGTTTTTCCGGATACAGCATTTGATGTTTCTTTAAAAGTATTAGCACAATGGAATGATGATCCAACGTATAAAGAAAACGTTGATCAATGCTTAAAAAAATTAGGTATGAATTTAAAGGCCATTAAAAATGGTTTGAAAGAATATGATATTCAAGCATTGAAGAGCTTTGAAACTTTATATAACTGCGTAATCAATGGATTGGAATTTAACCCATTAACAAATGATGATGTTGTGAAGAACTATCAAGATATATCTGTAAAGTTGAAAGATTATGGATATAGTGGACTGTTTGTCGTGTTTGATGAGTTTAGTAAATTTATAGATGCAGATAATGATTCTCTTCTTTTAGATTTGAAAATACTACAAGATTTAGCAGAAGCAGCTCAGCGTTCAGGTAAGGATTCTCAATTGCATTTATGTTGTATCACTCATAAGAGTTTAAATGCTTATTATGGAAATAAAAAAGAAGCTACTGTAAATGCATTTAGAACAGTAGAAGGCAGATTTAAAGAAGTTAATTTTACTCGTAGTATGGATCAAAGTTATCAAATTATTTCTTTGGCAATTAATAAAAAAGGAAACTTTGATAAAATTATAGGTGCTTATTATGTAGCAAATCAAGATTTTTACAATGAACTTTCTGTACTAGACTTATTTGCAGATACTTCATTAAAGTCCATAGGAAAAGGATGCTTTCCAATGAATCCATTAACAACTTATGCGGTTGTAGAAGTGTCAGAAAAAGTGGCTCAAAACGAAAGAACGCTATTCACGTTTATATCTGATAATGATTCAAATAGCTTGTCTACGTTTATTAGAAATAATGGGACAGGATTATTTAATGTGGATAAAATCTATGACTATTTTAAAGAATTATTTAAAAAGTCAGATGATAAAACAATTAGAGAAATTGAGCGAAAAGCAGAAATTAATTTATCTAAGACAGGAGATCTTTTAGAGAAGAAAATTATTAAAGTATTAGCTATTATGAAAATAGTAGGCAATACATTATTTGTTCCTGTTGTGGATATGCTAGCTAATAGTTTAGAGATTTCTAGAGAAGAGGCACTAAGTGCTTTAAACAGTCTTGTAGAAAAGAAAATGTTGAAAAAACATTTAGCTACAGAACAATATGATTTTGCATTAGCAAGCAGTAAAAACATTACGAATAAGGTAGATTTAATTTTAGCTTCTAAGTCTAAAATAGATAAATTATCTTTGATTTTAAATGAATGTTTTAAAAGTCAATTTGTATTACCGAGAAAATATAATGCAGTAAAGAAGATGACTAGATTCTATAAAGAAAAATATATTTCTGATTTTGAACTTTTTGCATTAAATTCTTTTGAAGTCTTTTACAAAGATGAATTTTGTGACGGATTGATTTTTAATGTTATTAATACAATGAATGATGTTGATAAAGTAAGAAGTCATTTTAAGAATATGCAGTATTCAAATACTGTGATATTAAAGATGCAGCCTTCTCCAATTTCAGAAAGTGTGAAATCGGCTATTTATCATTTGAATGCATTAAAAGAAGTGCTGTTAGACAAGGGATTAGATGATTTAGATAAAGAGCAAACTAAAATTATTTATGATGATGAAGTTAATGAATTAAAAAGCGCATTGGGCTTAGTGTTTAATACTAAAATAGTGGATGTTATCAGTCAGTATGATGTTTCTGACTATAATGAACTATTGTCTTTGATAATGGAAAAAGAATATGCTCTTACACCAATTTTCAATGTTGAAATGATTAACAAAGAAAATGGAGTTTCTTCGCAGTATATTAAACCTAGAAATAAAGTGGTTGATTTTTACATTAATAACGAAGTGGACTTGAATCAAGAGTACCTAGAAGACTATTCTTTGTCGAGTCCAGAAAATACTGTTTACAGGGCTTTAAAACATTCGGATTCTCCAGAATTAAGAGAAGTATTAGATGTAATAAAAGAATTCTTCAGAAGCACTGAAATAACTAGAATGTCAGCGGTGGATTTAATTAGCAAATTGAAGAAAGCACCATATGGAATTCGTAATGGTGTCTTGCCTTTATACATCGGTGTAGCTATTAGTGAATTAAATGGCGATTTGATCATGTATAATGGATCTAGAGAATTGGATTTAAATGCTGATAATATTAATAAAATGATTGCACAGCCTAGTAATTATTATTTGAATCTAAAAGAGGGTTCTAATGAAAAGACAAAGTTTTTAAATGACTTATTAGCTGTGTTTGATTTAGTAAGTGCAAATAATTTTAAACAAGATATGGATATTGCTATTAAATATTTGCAAAGAATGGTGATGAATCAGCCACAAATTGTTAGATGTTTAAATACAAAAAATGACTTTATTGATTTAGAAGATAGTTATGTACGATTAAATTCAGTATTTAATGATTTTAATTTAAATAAATATGATACTTTGTTTGAAACAATTCCAGAATTATTTGGTAACAATTTTGAGGATACAATCAATAAATTAAAGTTATATTCAGATGAAGTTAATCGTTGTATAGAATATTATTCGAAATCTATTGCGGATAGTATCAAGGATATGTTTGATTCATGTAAAGATGAGAGTTTATTCAATTCAGTAGATGCTTGGATAGAAAATAATGATATTAGATCAAAAATATTAGAAAACAAAGAGAAAGATTTTGTTAGAATCTTTGATGTTCAGAATTATAACGATGTTAACTTGGTTAATTCGATTTCTAAAGTCGTTTTAGGTACTAGAATTACGGATTGGAATAAAGATAAAAAAGAAGAATTGTTGGCGCAGTTAAAATTAATCAAAGAAGGTTCTGTAAAGAGAGCTAAAGTTAGCGTTAATGTTAGTGATAATTTGAATACAGTTGCATATCAAAATGTTGAGATTTCGAAGATTGGAAAATTGTTGAAAAACAATGTAGAAGATATTTTCGATGAATTTGGTGATTCTGTTTCAAATGAGGAAAAAATTAGTATTTTAAATAGTCTTATAAAAGAGTTATTGTAATGATAAGGAGTGAGTATTTTGATATATTTAGATAATGCAGCTACAACCTTTCCAAAGCCAGAGGAAGTTTATGAAGCATTAGATTACGCAAATAGAAATTTGGCTTTTAATGCAGGTAGAGGAGAATATCAACAGAGTACGGAAGCATTTAATTTAATTCAAGATACTCGTGAAAAATTGGCTTCTTTTGTTAATAGGGATGCAAATGAGGTGGTTTTTACTTCGTCTGCGACAGAAAGCTTAAATTTAATTATCAATGGGATAACTATCGAATCAGGGGATCATGTATATGTATCCCCTTTTGAGCATAATGCCGTAATGCGACCATTGAAGTTGCTACAAGAAAAAGTGAATTTTGAACTAAAAGTTCTTCCATTTGATAAGGTAACATGGGAGCCAGATTTAGACAGTATAAAGAATGAATTTGCTTTGTATCATCCAAAGGCAATATTTATATCACATATTAGTAACGTAACTGGATATGTGGTTCCATATAAGGAAATTTTTGAATATGGCATGCAATGGAATTCTATTAATGTCCTTGATTGTTCGCAAAGCTTTGGCGTAAAAAATCCAAATAATTTGGATTTGGTGAATTACTTGGTGTTTGCAGGACACAAGTCGTTGTATGCTTCATTTGGAATCGCTGGATTTTTTAAATTAAAGAATGACTATTTAAAAGTTGTTAAAGCAGGCGGCACAGGATCGGATAGTTTAAATCTAGATATGCCATTAGAAAAACCATACAGATACGAATCAGGGAGTCCTAATATAGTTGCTATATATGGATTAAACAAAAGTATAGATTGGTTAAAAAATAATGATATAGAAAATAAAGAAGAAGAGTTGTTGCAGTATCTATATGAAAAAATAAAAGATATTGATGGTATTGAGATTTATAAACCAGAACAAAAGTTACCATTTGGTATATTATCAATAAATTTAGATGGTTATAAATCTGATGAGTTAGCAGAGATTTTAAATGAAGATTATGACATTTGTGTACGATCAGGTTATCATTGTGCACCTTTAGTGCATGATTTTCTTGATTCTAAGAAATATAATGGTACAGTAAGAGTAAGCATAAATTATTTTAATAATAGTGATGATATAAATGTTTTAATTGATGCTTTAAATAGTTTGTAAATAGTAAGGGTATAAAGGGTATAGATATGTCATTGGCAGATTTAAATTTGAAATTTAGCTATAATAACCAAAATTGTGACATTATTAAAGATTTTCTTGAGCCAGCATTAAGTGAAGCTGTTGAATATGATCGTGCAGTTGGATTTTTCTCTTCTTCAGCAATAATGTCTGCTTCGATTGGTATAAAAAATTTAGTGAAAAATGGTGGGAAAATTAAACTGGTTTGTTCTCCTAGATTGTCAGAAGAAGATATTAATGCAATTAAACTTGGTTATGAAAAAAGAAAAATAATAGAAGAATCAATTAACAATAGTTTTGAGGATCCTAAAGATGAGTTTGAAAAAGAAAGATTAAATATTCTTTCTCATCTAATTTCTGAAGGGATTATGGATATAAAAATTGCTTTCATGAATTCAAATTCAAACCAATCTATGTTTCATGTGAAGATGGGATTGATTAAAGATAGTAACAATAATTGTGTTGCTTTTAATGGTTCTATGAACGATTCAGTTAATGCGTTTTATGATAATGGTGAAACTGTAGATGTCTATACTGATTTTGGTGCAGATTATCTTCGGATTGCAGAAAAAAAGGAATATTTTAATAACCTTTGGAATAACAATGCGACAAATGTAGAAGTATTTGATTTTCCTGATTCGACATTAGAAAAGATTCATAGTTATAGGGCAGAATCAATGGATTTAGATGTGGATGAAAAAGAAAGAGAATCAAGAAGTGTAAATTCGAAAACGAAAATTCCTAGAACACCCCAAGATGTGATCATGAGGGATTATCAAATCAAGGCATACCAGAATTGGAAGAAAAATGACTTTTGTGGTATTTATGACATGGCAACGGGAACAGGAAAAACTTATACAGCACTGTATTCAATGTGTGAAATTTTAAAAGAAAAAAAACAAAACTTAGCGATTGTAGTATGTTGTCCATATCAGCATTTAGTAAATCAATGGGCCGAAGATTTAGAAAAATTTGGCTTTAGATATTTTATGGGCTTTTCAAATTCTAAAACTAAAAATTGGAAAAAAAGATTAACTAATGAAGTTTTTAATTATTCTCATAGAGTAAGTAAAGGCTTTTGCTTTATTACTACAAATGCATCGTTCGGAACAAAATTTGTCCAAGACACCTTGAATGAAATAGCTGGGGACGTGCTTTTGGTTGTTGATGAGGCTCATAACTTTGGAACACTTAGATTAGTTAATATGTTGGATAAAAAATATACATATAGATTAGCTTTGTCTGCTACATTAGAAAGGCATAATGATTTAGTTGGTACTGAACGATTATATGATTTTTTTGGATGTAAATGCATAGAATATACACTTGAAATGGCAATCGAATCAGATATGTTATGTAATTACTATTATTATCCTATAATGGTAAATTTAGAAGAAGATGAATATGATGAATATAATAAATTGTCGGAAGAGTTAAGGAAATATATAACAAAAAAACCAGATGGATCTATAGAATATAGTAAAAATGCAGAAATGATTTTAATTAAGCGTTCACGAATAGTGGCAGGTGCAAGAATGAAATTAGAAAAATTAAGACAGGTGGCAGAAAAATTTGTCGGAGATAACCATTTGCTTGTGTATTGTGGTGCAACTACAGTCGTAGATTCAGACTATGTAGAAAATAAAATAACTAGTGAGGAGATAAGGCAAATAGATGCTGTAACGAAGATTTTAGATGAAGTTGGTATAGTTTCATCTAAATTCACTTCAAGTGAGGATGCGAATACTAGGGAAATGTTGAAAGATGAGTTTGATTCAGGGGACGTTATTAAAGCGTTGGTTGCAATTAGATGTCTAGATGAAGGCGTCAATATTCCTAGTATTGATAAAGCTATTATATTAGCTAGTAGTACAAATCCTAAAGAATATATACAAAGAAGAGGAAGAGTGTTAAGAAAATATCCAAATAAAATTTATGCAATGATTTATGATTTTATTACTTTGCCTCGTAGTTTAGATGAAGTGAGTGAAGAGAGTGATTTTGGTTATGATTTAAGCTTGATAAAAAGAGAAATTGGTCGAATGAAGGACTTTTCTAGGCTTTCATTAAATGAATATGAATCTGATGAATTGATAAATCGTATTGAAGATGTCTATGGGTATATAAGTGAAGGAGAAAATTATGAGTGATATTGAGAGAGATGAACAACAATTGGATGTGACAGTACAAAAGTTAAGAAGATATGTTTATATGTTAGAAAAAGATAATATGAGAAAGAAGACCCCTCAAAGTGATTCTGAAATGGTTGACAAAATAATAAAAGCAATAAGATCTGCGGTTGATGAGGAAAGGGAGTAAAGCTATGTTGATTGATACAATAACCTTAAATAATTTTAGACAGTACAAGGGTACTAATAATATTCAATTTTCAACTAATCCAGAAAAAAACGTAACTATAATTACTGGAGAAAATACTTGCGGAAAGACTACTTTAGTACAATCTTTTATATGGTGTTTATATGGGAAAATAGATTTCAAAGATAAAGAGATTTTAAATGCAGAAGTAAGGAATGAATTAATGAATGGAACCATAGGTTCGAAAAAATCCGCATCAGTTAATGTTAGATTATCACACAATGGTACAGATTATTTAATAACTAGAAAAGAAGAGTATGAACTAAATAATTTGATGAAACTCACAACGGAAAAGAAGTTTTCCATTTATGAAATTGATCAATCAAAGAATACAATTCCATTAAATAAAGATGATTTTCATAAGGTTATTGAAAATATTCTTCCTGAAAATTTATCTGATTATTTTTTCTTTTGGGGAGAAAGAATTGAAAAATTAAGTGAACAAAAAGAATTGCAGGAAGCAGTTAAACAATTTTTAGGCCTTGATACGATTGATGCTGCAATCAAACATTTAACAAAAGCACAAAATAAACTTATTAGAGATTTGGGTAAAAATACAAATGATGCTGATATCTCTAATGTAACTGAAAGAATAAAAAAATTAGAGCAAAAAAGCTATGAAATTGAAGAAAAAATAAATGGTTGTAATAATAATATCTCTTATTACAAGGATAAAAGTAATAAATTATATAGCGAATTAACAACTAGTGAAAATAAGCAATTGCAAACGAAACAGAATGAGTTTAAGCAAAAGTCTACTTGGTTAGAGGAAAAAAAGAGATCGCTAGAAAGTAAAAAGAATGAGTTTAATGCAACCTTTAACGATGTAAGCAATTATGTATATTTATTTGCTAGTAAAAAAGAAAAACAAGCGGTTGAATTATTAAAAAACAATCCTGAACCTGTAATAGGATGGAATTCTATTGATGTAAATGTGATAAACGAGATTTTAAAAAAAGGAAAATGTATTTGCGGAAGTGAATTTTGTGAGGGAGATCATATTTACAAAACATTACTAGAACAGAAAAAAATTGTAGCACCAAATCAGATTGGTGGAGTTATTAATACTTTTGTTGAACAATCAGAAAGGAGACAAAATTTTAATAAGCAATATCATTCAAAGATTCATGATATATTTACAGAGATGGTTAGTATAAATGATGAAATTATAGACCTTGAATATGATGTTGAGAAATTACAAAAAAATATTACTGGAAAAAGTGATATGAAAGAAAAACATAAACGTTATGAAGAATGTAATAATAAGATTTCATGTTTTGAAAGAGAATTAGGTAGATTAGAGTCTGATAAAGAAAAAAATCAACGTGAAATCGAGAATTGTAAAAAACAAATAGAAAATTTGATTTCAAAGAATAAAAAATACAGTAAGCAAAAGCAAACAATAGGATTAGTTGAACTCGTTTTAAAAGCATTTGTTAGCAATTACAGGAACAATGAGGAAAAATTAAAATCTCGATTAGAATTTTATGTGAATAAAAATTTTAGTGAAGTATATAGTGGAACACGTAAAATTGAAATAGATAACAAATATAATGCTGTAGCACTAAATAAAGTTGGGGACAATTGGATAAAATCAGAAACGTCGCCTGGTTTAGAGACTGTGAAAAATTTTGCTTTTATAGCTGGATTAATACAGTGTGCTAAAGAAAAAATAGTCGGTGGTGATGGTGCTGAAACTGAAGCAAATCCAAATCATTATCCTTTGGTTTTAGATGCACCATTTTCTCAGGCGGATGAAAATCATATTCCTGCAATTAGTAAATTACTTGCAAGCAATGCAGAACAAATTATTTTAGTGGTAATGAAAAAGGATTGGAATTATGCAAAAGATATTTTGAATGATAAAGTTGGAAAATCTTATTTATTAACAAAAGAGTCAGAAACGCATACTAATATTTTTGAGGAGGATTTATAAAATGATTTTATTTAATTCACCAGTAAAATTTCGAGGAAAACATGCTGCATATGCTCATTATTTATCAACTGACAAAGGCCAAAAACGTGATGGAGGAGTAAATATATTTTCAAGGGTTATTGATGCATATATGATTTCTATTCTGGTTGGTTTGAAGTATAATCGAACTGCTCAATTAGACCAGAATACTGTTTATTATAGAGATATATTTGATAATCCAAAAGAATGTGGTGATAAAACGGTTGCTTCATCTGATGTTAGTAGTGAAACAGTTTACCGCAATAGAGATAGACTTAATTATATTTATAGAATTGTGATGTTAACTGAAAATGTCAGACAATTAAACGATGAAGAAAAAATTACAAATGCATTTAAATCAGAAAATGATGAACAGAGATTAAAAGATAATATTGAACTTATGAATAGCTTCTCACGAGGTGGTTTAGAAGTATTATACGAAAAATTTAAAGGTTTGTCGGATGATGACAATGAAATAATGAGAGAACAATTAAATTTGTTTGATGAGATGAGTGACTATACTAGCGATATATTATAAATTAAAAAGATTACAAAGTTGATTTTGGATCCGTTTTGATAAACAAATCAAACGGATCATTTTTTTGTATATTAAGATTTTGGTTTCGGAACAGGGGGATGCGGTATGTGAAAAACTGTCGA
>OIZP01000393.1_pt1 | contig 28317 bp, 27 predicted proteins | sample 1588531 | NCBI WGS metagenome assembly OIZP01 (sample SAMN03283283) | human gut metagenome | biome: human-associated habitat; material: feces | host: Homo sapiens | place: Peru | collected 2012
GTATCTCTTTTCGGAATTCTCGTCAGCCTTTCCTGCCACTACTAATACTTTTAAAAACCATTGCATCCTGGCTTGTGATGGTTGTCATGTTGTTTACACAACAAATTCTGAAATTATCGAAGATTTTAACAAACCGCACCTTATTGATTATAAAGGTTATAACCATATGCATCTTAATTTGTTATACAACCGGGTCAAAAGCCTGATGAACGTCAGGCTCTCCACATCATGCTTGATCACTTTCAGCCTGATGAGCCAAGTAAATATATCATTACTGCTAATAGAGGATACGAATCTTACGACCTGCTTTTTCATTGTGAGCTTAAACATCTTAGTTATGTTTTCCGTGTAAAAGCTCCTTCGTCACCAAAAAGTATTCTGTCTTATTACAAAAATGAGTTGCCTGATGAGCAAGATGAATTCGATGTAACGATTAAACGTTTCCTTACAGACAAAAAGACGAATATTATGCGGAGTCAATCTGATGTTTATCGTTATATGAATCCTTCTAAAAATATTCCTCATTTCCAACAGCTTTTGAATCATAAGCATCTTTATTTTATGCAATTTCGCGTAATTAAAATGAAAGTGGCAGAAGATTCTTATGAGTACATCATTACAAATTTACCGTATTCTCTTGATCTGGAAGATCTCAAAACCTGCTATCACTGGCGATGGCAGATAGAAGTTGCTTTTCGCTATCTTAAACATGCTAACGGACTTCTCTACTTCCATTCAAAGAAACCAGAGTATTTAAAGCAGGAAATTTATGCCGACTTAATTCTTTACGACTTCGGCGTATTTCTTGCCCATGAAGCAATACAGGAAAATCAAAAGAAGAAGCATCGTATCACTAACAAATATCAATATGAAGTTGATTTTTCTTCTGCACTTAAGATTTCCAAAAAATATTTTATTCGTGGACGATCATCGGAAAATCGAATTATAAAACTCATAGTTAAATATATTCATGCTGTCAAAAGTGAATTTCGACAATTTTCACGTCCTTTACGCGGAATTGGTGCTATTCATTTTGGATATCGATAGTTTCTTTTAATCAAATATTATTTTTTTGACAGATTTCTTATCTGTCTTTTTGGCATGCCTTTTTTACTGATTTTCTCTCAATTTTCTATACCCATTTTCAGATTTTGACATTTATTATCTACCAAACACTTTATCGAACAATTAGCTTAATGGCATTGCAAAGTCAAGATATTGTCTTGCCGCACTTTGCCCCCCCCCGCTTACCAAAGAGTTATAATTTTTTTATAGAATACGTCAATACATAAGCTGAAAGCAAAATAAATATTGCAACACAAATCTTTCCTTGACTTGCAATGTATCCAATAAGTGACATTTCTCCCAGTTTTAACTTGTGGACATATAAGGGCCACAATTCCTTTCTAAAGAAAAGGTGATGAAATAACATGATGAGAATTGCAACACCCTTACACAAATTTGTCTTTTTTTGCGTGAATTTCTCCATACTGTTCCTTCCTAAATGATTATTCAACCGTAACGCTCTTTGCAAGATTTCTCGGCTTATCTCAATTTTTGTGTTTTATCTTTAATAATTTATTAAACAGATTTCGGTTACTAACGTACACGTAAATTGCACTAAGCAGAATATACAGCATTGCCCCCATGCCAACCTCAAGGAGAAGTCCTATTATACCCCCACGTGTCAATTTACTTATTGTTCGAACCAATACTGCCATTAATGCACTTGCAATGATAAAAGGAGGTATATACATACAGTATCTTTTTACATCCAATTCTTTTCTAACAAACCACATTTGCAAAATACACACGATTGCTTCAGCACATAAAGTACCTATAACTGCTCCTACAGCCTCATATCTAGGAATTAACATTGCATTCACAGCAAAGTTTACAATTGCTCCAACCAAAACAGATATTATATACGATGTATCTTTTTTATGCGGCAAAAGATATTGCGTTCTTATAACATTTGCATAAGAGAAAAAAATCATGGTTGGTGCAATTAAAATCACTAGTGGAACACACTCTTTAAAATTTTCACCAAAAAAAAGCGGAACGAATTCTAGTGCGACTGACGCCAATCCAAATGACATGGCCACACTTAAGAATGCAACAAACAGCATTGATGTATCAATTAAATGATTTGCCTCAGAATTATCTTTGTCTGCTGCCAGCTTTGACATTCTAGGCAACATTACAATTCCCAACGCATTTATTAACCCCAATGGCATATTAATAAGTTTTTCTGTGTTTTCATAATACCCTGTTTGAGTCATTGTACTCATATATCCGAGCATGACTTTATCCATTACCTTGTATATGCTAACTGCTACAACAGGAATAAATAATACTATTATAGGTTTCAAATGTTTTATGACATCTTTAGGATTTATTTTAACTTTCTCAACCCGTTCTGGAAGAAACGGCCACATTACAACTTGTGTGCCAATAATGCCCAGCGACATAATAAGTGTATATTTCCACAGATCGGATTCCGTTTTTACAAAAAGGAATATTGCTACAACTGTTAATACTCTCACAAATATATTACGGATCGTTGTCAACTTGAATTCTTCTAATCCAAAGAAAAACCAGTTAATATCTAATACAGAAGAAATGACGTTTAAAATCATAATTGCCGAAATTACTTTCATTTCTCCAGACAATGTAAAAAGCCATCCAAAATAGCAAGCAATGCAAATTAGACCTGCACATAATTGGCAACTATATATTTGCCAAAAGATTGCACTTAGTTCTTTTTTATTTTCTCTTACTACAGCGCAACTACGATTGCCGTAATTGTTAATTCCAAGCATCGCAATTAGCATAAAATAATACGATATCGAATAGGAATAGGCATAAGTTCCTATTTTTTCTGGCCCTAAAATTCGTGAGAGATACGGTGCTGTCAATAACGGCAAAATAATATTTAAAATCTGATATAGAGAATTGTATAAATAATTACTCTTTAAACTTTTTGCATTTTCCTTTTTTCCTCGATAAAAGTACATTATTGTAAACCTCGCAAGTTCTTTTAGAATTTTTCACAGCATCAAAATTCTCGTGTGCAAATCTCACTGCATTCTCGCCCAGCATCTTGCGATATGCTACATCCTTTTCCAATTTTTCACACTGCGATACAATCCCATCAAATGTTTTCCAATTAAAAAGGAGCCCTGTTTCTTTATCAATCACTATTTCATTTACTCCTCCAATATCAGAAGCAATTGAGGGAACTCCCATCGCTGCCGCTTCAATTACGCTACGTGCAAAATGTGGCTTTTGAAATGGAACAAGCATAACGTCCGCAGAAGATATAACATTAGGAACATCTTTCCTAAATGGCAAAATATGCACATTATCTATATTCTCACACATTTTTTCAACATTTGCCAAATACTGTGTTCTATTATCTGGCGTTGCGCCTACCAAACACAAATGCATTTTTTTCTCCCTCTTCAGCAAAGGAAGAAGATGCTCTAGCATCTCCAGAGCTCCATTTTCTGGACTTATCCTAGCCAAGTACAACATCAGGAATTCATCTCTGGGTATATTAAATTCTCTTCGCAAACAATCAGATTTGACATTCTCGTTATAACTATCAAAATCCACAAAGTTATAGACTACTTCAACTGGTAAGTTCGTATGCAATGAATCCGCATCATATTTTTCTATGGCAACATACCTATCGACACTTTCATCATTCAATTTTCGTAAAATATCTCCCCAGATTCCCTCTAACAAAGGTTCTCTTACATGACAAATAATTGGAAGTTCCGGGAATTTTTTTCTGATTGCTTTTGCTGCAAACGCAAGGCATGTACTATTCAAATGAATAATATCCGGATTAATTTTCTCTACAACTTTTGTTATTCCAAAGTATGTTGGAATTACATGTTTCAAATTAAAGTAAAGCATTCCTGGACTCATTCCAGATACCGTGCTCCCATGCCATGCTCCCATTCTAGGCTCATACAGCACTTCTGCACCAACGCTTTCAAATAGCTTTTTATTGTCTTCATAATCCATACAGCAGAGAACATATGGATCATATTTTGTTTTATCCATATGATCAATCAAAAAAGCCAAACTTCTAGGAGCACCCCCCTGATTTCCACCATGATGGAAAAAAAGAATTCTTATTTTATTTTCCATTAAAAAGCCTCCATTAACATTTTCTAATAAACTTCGCCGGATTTCCAGCCCATATTTCATGTTCCGGAATATTATGTGTAACAACTGATCCTGCTCCCACAATGCTACACTTTCCTATTGTAACACCCTTCAATATAATAGAATGCGCACCAATAAAAGCGTGATCCTCAATAGTAATTGGCACGCATCTGGGCTTATCATCTTCTATTTTTCCTCTCAAATTACAATCGAGCGAATGAAAATCCGTATCATATATTTTACAATCCGCTCCAATTAGTACATTGTCCCCTATCTTTATCCCCTCAAATGCAATAATACACGCATTTGAAATTCCTACATTATTTCCGATTACAACTTCTGCATCTCTTCTTGCATAAATCGTTGAATAATCATTTCCTCCTAAAATATTGGATTTCTTTGACGAATTAATCGTAACATAGTCCCCAATGATTACCTTCCCACGACCTCTACGGTTTATTCTCCCATTAATTCGTAAATTCTTTCCACTCACTGTCGGATATATTTTGCATACTATCATATTAAACAATTGATTGAACAACATTTTTATTTCTCCAGAAACCACTTAATATCAGAAACATCCGTACTTTTCTGTCTTTTTACTGCGGAACGCAATTTTGTCTCCACTCCACACCTACTAAAGAAATCTAGCAGTTTTGATTTTAGTCTTACTTTTCCATACCACAATCTTACTCTTGCTTTATTTTCACCATTTCTTATTGCGATATTGCAACTTTCCTGTTCTGTAACTAAGCTCTTCTTCTTACTTACTCCACCCAATCTAAAGCAAGTCAGTGTTTTGTCTAAATACTTAAACTTAGCACCTTTACAATACATTTTAGAAAGCAATTCAAAATCCATTGCGCACTTATATTTCAAATCATATCTTCCATATTTTTCATAGGCACTTCTTTTTATAAAAGTTGCCGGATGACTAATGACCATATACAGCGGCAATTTCGTCAAATCTGCTCCGGGCTTGTATGTATAAGCTTCCTTTTCTGAAAACATTATCGAATTACCATAGTAAACATCAAAACCACTATCATTCTCAACAGCCTCTACTACTGCGTTAATAGCATTAGGCGCTAAGAAATCATCCGAATTTACAATTCCAATAATATCTCCAGTCGCAGTCTTTACTCCTTTATTAAATGCATCACTAATGCCCTCATCCGGTTCCGATATCAATGTGGTAATATATTTCTTATATTTTTCTATTATTCCAAGAGTTCCATCCGTTGAGCCTCCATCGACAATAATATACTCAATATCAGAACTCTTCTGTTTAACCACACTTAAAATTGTATCTTCTAATGTTTTTTCACTATTATATGTTATCGTAATGAGTGAAACTTTCACTTTTTTCTTCCTTTCCTTTTTTATTCAAAATCTTTCTTTTCAATATGTCTATTTACCCATTCATCAATTGTGGCAACTTCCTTTGCTGGATTCCCGCAAATCACACAATTTCCCTTATATTTACCTTTAACAACACTTCCTGCACCCACAATAGTATTGTCACCAATATCTGTTCCTGGCAGGATAATGCTCCGTGCTCCAATAAAACAATTTGCTCCTATTTTTATTTCTTTTTGGAATTTTTTTACATTTTCTGCTCCAGGTCCATATTTATAAGACAATCCCTTCGCAATTGAATAATCATGTGTTAGCATTACCACATCCTTACTTATAGTAACGCCCCCCGATATGTATCATAGAATAATTTGCCCCGTCAAAATATGCTGACGGAGCTATATACTCTTGTCCACCACCACGTAATTCCGTACAAATATCAATTCCCCTCATCTTTAAATATTTAGGATACTTTTTTTGATAAAATGAACCCGGAATTTTTTCTGTCAACTTAATCAAATTTCCTAATAATGTTAAACAAACTTTTTCAAGAAACATTTCCTTCATCCTCTTTTTTCATTAAAATAAATACTATAACAAAAAGTAATAAGCCATTATTAAAGTAGTGTCCATATCTTAATAGTCTAAGGAAGAAATAAGTAATACACATATTTCCAACTATAGCTTCAAAAGTCCCGTCTCGTTTGTGCCAAAATCTAAACAAAAAGCCTACAACTCCGGCTAGCCCCAAAAGCCCAAGTTCTGAGATAATCCTTAGCAAAAGCGAATTTGCATCTTCTTTATTAAAAAAGAACACTACATTTGAAACTGGAAGGTCTTTAATAAATTTCTCATACGAAATTGGATGAGAACCGATTCCTCCACCTAAGCCACATGAATCAGCGAAACTTTTTAGTGCTATTTTTAAATTTATAATGATTGTTTGGCTGCTTATATTTGCTGTGGCCAAGCTTTGTGAATCATCTGAAATCAAAGCCAATGTATCATTAATTCGCTCATTAAAATCTCCAATTTGGATATATGCAATCATAAAGGCTGCAATACCCAAAATAAAAATTATAATCTGTTTGGGATTATGCTTATATTCTAACCAAATAAAAATCACGCCAATAAATATGCCAATATATCCTGCCGATGAGAAAGTTGCCACATAACCCAATAAAATAACAATCGCTTCTTTTTTAGAAATAAAAAGAGCCAATTCTTGTTTTGATTTACCCCAAAATAGATACATCGCCATAAATGCCATCGGCAATAAAATCAATGCACATTCTGATGGTTCTTGAAATATAGTTGATGCTCTAAAAACTGAATTCGCAGGTGCAAGCTGTCCGTTTACCAGCCATCTCAAATCATAAATTACACTAATATGTGCATAAAAAGCCACCTGTTGGATTAAGGCAAATAAAGCTATTATAATTGCAAATTTTTTATATACCAGAAGGGCGTCTAGGGCATCATCTTTATTCTTAACTATCGTTTTATAAAAAAGATAGCTAACAACTATTCCTGCCAATTGTTTTACCGCTAAAAATATCGTATCTCTTCCTACCAGCACACAAATTCCTGTATGCAATACAAGAATCAACAATAACGCTATAAAGCTTTGACTAATTCTCACTTTTCTGGCTGCAAATAGCAACAATACTATTTGTATTGCCACAATATATTCCGGTTGTATTATTCCACATAAAAACACAAGAAGTACACTTATAACCAATAGTGTTGGCTTCACTACACTAAATTGAGTTGTTTTTTTCATTTACCGCATTCCTTATTTACAATTCTTTTATATAGATCCAAATATTTTTGATATTGGAAGTCTTTCTCGTATCTTTTTGCGTTATCAACAATTTTTTCTTTGATTAAGGGCGTGCTACACATTTCCTGAATTGCTTTCCATACTTGCTCAATATTGTTTGCCTCAACAATCCTTCCGCTATCCTCACTTACAACTTCTGGCAACGCAGTGCAATTATAGACAACTGCTGGTGTTCCACAAGCCATTGCCTCCACTGTTGGAAGTCCAAATGTTTCCTCAATGCTTGCATTGAATAAGACATCTGCAGCAGAGTAAAATTCCACCAGTTCATTGACATCTTTTGTTCTGGATAAACCGATTATATTATTCGGGAGTTTTTTTATCTGTTGTTTACTCAATCCGACCAAAACTATCACATAATCAGATGTTATCAACTTGTTCAATTCAATAAAATCTTTCAAACCTTTATTAATTGACCACGTGCTTGCTACTCCGAGAATTATTTTGCGATTTTTAATTCCTAACTTTTCTTTTATATTTGATTTTGTCGGTTTAAAAATCAAAGTATCTATACCGTTATATATTGTTTCAATCGGATACTGACTCAAGTAGGACTGTCTGGTTACGTCTTCCAACCATTTTGATACCGTAACTATATGCATATTTTTTACATCAGTAAACAACTGTTTCTTTCTCAAGTAATTACTTTCGCTACGATCAACATAACTAGCTGGATATGAATGCCTCTGCGGACAATCATGGCATTGAGTCTTCCATCTATCACACTTTATCGCTGAAAAATGGCAGCAATGTCCCGTAAAAGCCCAGCAATCGTGTAACGTCCAAACCACCGGTTTACCACTTGATTTTAAATAATTGAATAATATCTCCACGTTAATGTAGTAACCGTGCAAATTATGTAGATGTATCACATCCGGGTTATATTGTTTGATTTGTTCTATTAATTTTATAGTCGCACTTTTAGAAAAAAATCCTGCCCTATCAGTAATTCGCGTAAGTAGTGCATCTATATACACATTTTGCTTTGTTCCAATAATATAGTGTGGAACACCGGTAGAAATAGTATTTCTCGCATATGCTACAAGGCCTTGATGGCCATTATCTTTCAGCACATTATATAAGTCGACTGCAATCCGACCCGTACTTAAATTTCCAAATATATTAATTTGGAGAACCTTCATATTTTTCACCATATTCTGAATTTTCCATCTTTAATTCAGCCTTCTATCATATCTATCTTTTCTCTCATACTTTGGACAACATTATTTTGCCTTAATTTACAGCTTCTTAATAACCTTCGCCGGGTTTCCAGCAATCACACAGTTATCTTCAAATTTACCGCATACAACCGCGCCGGCACCGACAACACAGCCATCGCCAAGCACTGTGCCCTTCAGTATTATCGAATTGCACCCAATGAAGCAGTTCTTGCCAATCTTTATCTCTCGGCTCGGCACCAGACCACTGTCGCCACCGTTTTCATCCCACAAAAGTTTGTTTCTCGTCTCTGCTTCGATAGGATGGAAGTCATTGTCCAAAATTTTGCAGTTGCCGCCTATACAGGTATTCTCACCAATCGTGATCTTCTTTCGGGCATAAATTGTTGCTCCGCTTATTCCAACATTATCGCCGATTTCAATCTCTGCTCCCGGAGCACGAGTTACAATAATCGTCCGGCTGTAAAGACCAACCAGATTACTCAGAAAACTGCTCTTGATTGTGACATTCTCACCAATCTTCAGCTTGGCACCACCCTTGTTGAAGATGATCGGCACGCCCTTCAGCAAAAGGGTCTTTCCATATTCAACTTTCGTCATCTTCATAACCAGCTTAAACCAGTTACTGTTCATACCTCTCGCCTCCTTTACAGCTTCAGAATCTCTTCTGCGTACTTTCTCACCGACACATTTCTGGTCAGATTCTTCTCCAGATTCTCACGGCCTCTGGCTCCCATCGCCTTCAACTCACTATTTCCAGCGTTATTAATGAACCAGCGGATGTTTTCCTCAATCTTGTCATATTCACCCGGCTCACAGCAGAGACCACCGTGTGTATCTTCAATCAAGCAACGAACCTCTGAACCCGACTCCAGCACCCCTAAAATGGGCTTCGAAGCGGCCATTATGCCGTATGCCTTTGATGGACAACTTACTCCCTTAATACCTTTGGCATTCACACACCAATGAACATCGCCTGCATTCAAGCTATAAATCAGATCAGCCTTATCCTGGTACGGAATGAAAGTCACATTGTCCATGTGATGCTGCTTTACATAGAGCACCAACTTGTCCAGCACAGAACCAGCACCAACAAAAGCAAATACGACCTCTCGGCCATCTACAGTCTTAATGCCCGGTTTGATTCTCTCTACAACTTTGATCAGATTCTCAAGGTCATAGTACAGACCAATATTTCCAGAGTACATAATGACGAACTTGCCATCCAGACCATACTTCTTCTTGAAGGCCAGAACCTTCTCGTTATTCTCATCCAACGGATAGATTTCGTTCTCATCAATCCAGTTGTTGATCATAACGGTCTTCGGAACTTTCTTTCCCTTGAAGCGGTTCTCCACCGTCTCCACCAGATCACGGCCAACTGTGATCACAAGGTTGCTGCGCTTGCAACTGAACTTGTCAAACCACATCATGGCATCGGTGATAAGCTTGCACTTGGTATAGCCAACCGCCAGCACCTGTTCCGGGTTAAAGTCCTGAATGTTATAGATGTACTTGGCGTGCTTCACCCACTTGCCCCAAACACCCAGCAAACCGCCGAGGATTGGAGGCTGAGAAATGGAGAACACATAGTCCATCTTGCCAACCTTGAAGGTCGCACCTATTGCTCCAAAGAAATAGGAGACAATGTTCTTCACACGGCTCTTCTTATTGGTCTTGCTGAACTCCGGCACACGGATTCGCAGCACCTTAACGCCGTTGATTTCTTCTTCGTAATATTTCTGTGTCTTATATTTATCTTCAATGGTTCCTAAGTAGCTGGGAACCACACAAATTACCGTAATATCAAACTTATCCAACATGCCTTCTGCGAGTTCACGGAGAATCTGGCCTGTGGATGCAGTATCAGGTATGTAGTAATGTGCATAAATCAGCAGTTTCTTTTTTGACATCCTGCATCTCCCCTCTGTGTACTTCTCTACTCACACTATTAGTCACGCTGGAAAATATCTCTGGTGTAAACCTTATTTTTCACATCATCCAAGCACTTGTCATAACGGTTTGCGATGATGGCATGGCTCATTTCCTTGAACTTAGCCAAATCATTCACAACAACAGAGCCAAAGAAGGTATCTCCGTCTTTCAGTGTTGGCTCATAGATGATCACACTTGCACCCTTGGCCTTGATACGCTTCATGACCCCCTGAATGGAACTCTGGCGGAAGTTATCGCTATTACTCTTCATAGTCAGACGGTATACGCCGATGGTCACAGATTTTTCCTGCTTCTCATCATATTCGTTGTCCTCATCATAGCCATAGTAGCCAGCCAGCTTCAGAACACGGTCAGCGATGAAGTCTTTACGAGTTCTGTTACTCTCGACGATAGCTTCGATCAGGTTCTCCGGCACATCAGCATAGTTTGCCAGCAACTGCTTGGTATCTTTCGGTAGACAGTATCCGCCATAACCGAAGGACGGGTTATTGTAATGGCTACCGATACGAGGATCAAGGCAAACACCATCAATGATCTGCTGGGTATTCAGACCCTTGCTCTCTGCATAGGTGTCCAGCTCATTGAAGTAAGCAACACGCAGTGCCAGATATGTATTAGCGAACAGCTTAACAGCCTCGGCCTCAGTGAAGCCCATGAACAGAGTGTCAATGTTCTCCTTGATAGCACCTTCCTGCAGCAGACCGGCGAATTCGTGTGCCGCTTCGACCAAACGCTCATCATTCAGATCAGTGCCGACGATGATACGAGAAGGGTAAAGATTGTCATACAGAGCCTTGGACTCACGCAAGAACTCCGGACTGAAAATAATGTTCTTACTGTTGAATTTTTCTCTTACACTTGCGGTGTAACCAACCGGAATCGTGGATTTAATAATCATGATGGCATTCGGGTTATACTCCATGACCAACTTGATCACAGCCTCGACCGCAGATGTATCGAAGTGCTGGGTACGGCTGTCGTAGTTCGTAGGAGCCGCTATAACAACAAAGTCCACATCGGAGTATGCAGCCTTTGCATCCAGAGTTGCGGTTAAGTTCAGTTCTTTTTCTGCAAGATACTTCTCGATATATTCATCCTGAATTGGGGACTTCCGATTGTTGATCATCTCCATCTTCTCCGGAATGATATCTACAGCTGTCACCTGATGGTACTGAGAAAGTAATGTGGCAATCGACAAACCAACATAGCCAGTACCAGCAACTGCAATTCTATACTCCTTTTTCATGTCCTAATATCCTCCTAAACTTTATTTCAATTTATTGATATTTTCTACATATAGCTATACGTTCAATATCTCAAAAAGGAAAAACCTCTCACCAAACATCCCAGTCTTCCTTCTCCATTTATTTCTCCCTATAGCTATACGTTTAATATCAATAACACCTGCAGCTTCCCCGTCCGGTTCCACTGCAGATCATCATTCTTTCTATTTCATCTCTTCCATCCAATCCATCACTTGGATCCGCTGCCCTTAAGCACGACTCCGACGGTCTTGAACAGAATCTTAATATCCATTCCGATATTCCAGTTCTTGACATATTCCATATCAAGCTTTACAACTTCCTCAAAGTCAGTGATATCACTTCTTCCACTCACCTGCCACATTCCGGTCAGTCCCGGCTTCACGGCAAGTCTTCCGCGGTGATATGGCTCATACTGTTTCCACTCATCTACTGTTGGTGGACGGGTTCCTACGAGACTCATATCTCCTTTGAGTACATTCCAGAACTGCGGGAATTCATCCAGAGATGTCTTACGGATAAACCAGCCAAGTCCATGCTTGCTTCCATCCGCTCCGCTTCCGATGATTCTTGGGTCATTCTCCATCTTGAACATGAGCCCCTTCATCTCGTTCTGTTTCATCAGTTCTTTCTTGCGTTCCTCTGCATCCATATACATGCTTCGGAATTTATAGATCTTAAATAATTTTCCGTTTTTTCCTACTCTCATCTGAGAGAAGAAAATCGGCCCTGGTGAAGCAATATAGATTGCCGGAGCAAGGAATATTGTAATGATACCTGTCAGAATCATTCCAACGATTCCGCCACAGATGTCCATCGTTCTCTTCATCATGGCCTGTCGTGAGGAAATCACTCTGACGCTGGAAGTCAGGACTGTATATCCACCCATGCGGTTAATAAACTGATTTCCTGCCCATCCTGCTCTGTCTTCCAGACATTCGTGAACTGTAATTCCCATATTCACACATGTGTCAAACAGATCTTCCGGTATCAATGTTTTCTTCTTAATTCCAACAAGAAGAGCATCAACCCATCTTGTCTGTATGTATTCAGTTAATGTATCAATCTTGCTTACGACCGGAATTCCTTCGATCAATTCATTTTCTTCCGGTTCACGATCTGCAAGTACGATTCCGACAATATCGAATTCATTAAATACATTCCGTTCCACCTGTCTTAACATGGAATCTATTTCATAACTTGTTGAAACGAGAAGCATGTTCATTTTTGCATAAAGCATATTGCCATGTTTCAGCAAATATTTCTTCCATACGATTCGGACCGCATAAAGCAGAACCACTGCCATTGGAATGAATGAGCTGATCACAAAACGCGAGGTCATGCTTCCCTGTTTGCTCATAAAGAGATATACGATCACAAGCACACTCACGATAAACACATGCTTCAATACATTCTTAAACTCTACAAAATATCCTCTTCTCATGATCCCATGATATGGCTCTGTAAAGAAAGCTGTACAAATGTCTATCAGTATAATAATAATCCCGATATTCAGATATAATCCGTTATGATACAAATCACTTGTTCCCATGCGCAATACATAACTGCTTATATAAGCCAGCTGTAATGCAACAAGATCCAGTATAATGAAATCCCAGTGCTTCAACCAGCCGTTACTGTTCTTCCTATACATTCGCGTACACCCTTTTCCCCTGATAATCTTCTGTCTGACTGCATAACAAAACATCTGATTTCATTTATCTTAAATGCTTTGTCTGTTTTTTCTCTGTAAACTGAAATATGCAGCGGATATTCTCCACTGCATATCCGGCTATTCCTGTTTGCTTTTACCGTAGTAGTATGAATTATACTTACTATAGTATTTTTCTTTCTTCATATCCACTTTATTCAGTACTGCACCGAGAAGCTTACATCCACTCTTTGTAAGCTGTTCTTTTGCTTTCATTGCATCTCTTCTGCTTACTGCTTCGCTCTCGATTACGAGGATTGCTCCATCACATTGTTTTGCTGCGATTGCTGCATCACTCATACTGATGATCGGTGGTGTATCAATCAAAATATAATCATAAACTTTTCTTGTCTCTTCGATCAATCTGCCAAAACGTCCCTGCTCCAGAAGCTCTGACGGGTTCGGAGCATACGGACCTGAAAAGATAATCTCAAGATTACGGTAATTGGTAGAATAAATTATTTCTTCCAAAGCAACCTGTCCACTTAAATACTGTGACAGTCCATTGGTCTTCTGTTTGATCTGGTAACGTTTGATATAACTGGACTTACGAATATCTGCATCTATGATCAGAACTCTCTTTCCCATCTTTCCAATCTCTACTGCAAGCTGGAAGGCCACGTCACTTTTTCCTTCATTTGGATAACAGCTTGTGAGAACAATACTCTTTGTCTCTACACCACTGAACTGCATATTTGTACGGAGGGTTTTAATAGCCTCTTCATAGAAGACATCTTCTTTTCTAGAATCTGTCAATATAACTCTCTGAATTGCCATTTATTTTTTCCTCCTTTTCTTCTTTTTCTTCGATGTTGTCTTGCTTGAATTGCGAAGTCCTTTTCCTGTAATGTAGTCTTTTCTATCCGGGATACTTGCCAGTGTTGTCAGACCGAGATAATTCTCGATATCATCCTCTGACTTGATCGTATCATCCATCAATGTGAGAAGGATAATAACACCTGCGGAAAGAACCAGTCCTGCCAATGCTCCGATCAGCACATTCTTCTTTGTACTCGGGCTTGTCTGGATTGTCGGCACTTCACCTTCTTCAATGATCTTCGGCGGTGTCACTTCCATCTTATCTCCGATAAAGTCAGCTGATGTCTTTGCCAGTGTATCTGCAATCTTCTTTGACATCTCCGGATCTTTATCTGTCGCTGTAATGGAAAGAATACGTGTATCACTTGGATTCTCTACTGTGATGCACTCTTTCAATTCCTTGTATGTCATATCCAGATTCAGTTCATCTACTACGTCCTGCAATACTGTACGGCTTGTGATCAGGATGTTGTAGTCTTTCGTTAACTGACTGCCAATCTGCAGATCAGCCAGTGAAGAAAGTGTTGTTTCTTTTGTGAGAACAAGCATTGTAGCTGTTGCACTGTAAACAGGTGTTATAAAAAGTTTTGTCACTGCTCCGGCAATCACTGCTCCCGCCAGTATGGCTGCAAGGATTACCAGAATGCGCTTTTTCAATGCGTAGAATAGTTCTCTGAGGTCAATCTCAACCTCGTCGTCATCATGCGTCTTTCCCATCTTTGCTCCCCTTTATTTTATTATTTTGTTTTCTGTAATGCGAAGTGCATTCTCTCTTGTTATCTGTCTGAGGTAAGTACTGTCTAAATGCTTCCTCATCCAACCCATTGCCTCTTTTGTATCAGGCATTCTGCTCCCGATATTGTGCATATCAGTTCCCATAAAATGGATATTCCTTTTTTTCAGATTATCCTTACACCAGCGCGCCGTTGCATCATGCCAGCCTCCACTGACGGATCTGTAATTCATCTGGATCAATGCTTCCAGATCGATCAGTTCTTCCACACGCTTACCTTTTCTAAGGCAACGATACCTCTCCGCATGAGCAACTACCGGAGTATATCCTGCTCTTGACAGATTCCTCACCGCTGTACATATCTCTGAATAAGGCACTGACGGCATAAACTCAACCAGTACGTAATTACTGTCTGCCAACGTAAGCAGTTTTCCCTCTTCAAGCAGTCGTATAACACTATTAGAATAAAAAATCTCCTGGCCTGTCCAGATTCGAATTGGCCGTCTTCGCTTTATCTTCCCATCCGGACCTTTCACCGGACGGTTTGCGCGGCTCATCAGCTCATCCCGAATACGTCTCAACTTCTCCGGATCTCTGTTCGGAAACGCTTTGGAATAATGTGAAGTTGCAAACACATCTGTGATTCCCTGTCTTCTCGCCATTGAAAGCATATGAAGACTTTCTTTCATCGAAGACGCTCCATCATCAACTCCAGGCAAGATATGGCTATGTATATCAATCATCTTTAATTCGTCCTTTTGCATAATGAAAGAGACACCTGGGATAAAAAACCTGTCCTGCGTGCCTCCTTGTTCCGTCGTATCTTATTGCCTTTAACACCCAAATAATGATATTTCATTTTTCTTTTACTGTCAAGTTATTTTCATGTATATTTTTATGAACCCTGTAACATTATAGTGATTTCTCGTTTATTTCTTCATTTTAGGTTCAAAAATCAATGAAGCCAGGTATCCGAAAATCAGTGCTGCACTGATTCCGGCTGCACTTGCCTTGAACCCTCCCAGAAAGATTCCGAGGAATCCGTTTTTATCAACAGCTTCCTTCACACCTTTCCACAGGACATTTCCGAATCCAAGAAGTGGAACGCTTGCACCTGCTCCTGCAAATTTTACAAATGGTTCGTATGCTCCAATAAATCCAAGCACTGCGCCTGTGCAGACGAGTAATACCATAACACGTCCCGGCATCAGCTTTGTTCTGTCCAGAAGAATCTGCACCGCAGCACAGATGAGACCTCCGATTAAAAATGCTTTTATATAATCCATTTTTCTATTCCTTTTCTTTTTTTAACACACACTTAGCACATTTTTTACTTCTTCCTATTATAATAGGGCTTTTCAACAGTGTTCGATCATAATCGCATGCGCAATTCCAGGCACACTTGCTCCTTCATTGAAGCTGACCGTTGACATCAATGCACCGGTCGGCACAAAAAGTATCTTTTTCCATTCTCCGTTCTCAATCTTTGGCAGAATATAAGAAGCCAGTGTTGACGCTGCGCATCCACAGCCGCTTCCGCCGGCATGTGTATCCTGTGTCTCCTGATCAAAGATAGTCATTCCACAATCCATATGCTTTTTTCTGATATCATATCCTCTGCTTTTCATCAGGTCAAAAAGTATGGATTGACCAATATATCCAAGATCACCTGTTATGATCTGATCGTAATCTTCCTGGGTTCGTCCAAGATCCTGAAAATTGCGATAAATGGTATCGGTTGCAGCCGGGGCCATACATGCCCCCATGTTCTGCGAATCCTTCAAGCCAAAGTCCACGATCTTCCCTATCGTGACGCCGGTGATCCGAATATGCCGGAACTGGGATTTTCTTTGACGTTGCTTATCGGAATGTATTTTATTCAGATGGCTTCCTACAAGGAAAGCCCCGCTGGCTGTCACGGTCCAGTGTGCGGAAAGTGGTCTTTGATTCGCATATCCTAACGGAAATCGAAATTCTTTCTCTGCACTTCCGAAATGGCTGGATGTTACTGCCAACATGTAATCTCCGTATCCTGCTGCCACACTCATTGCCGCTAATGCCAGTGCTTCTCCCGATGTGGAACATGCACCATACAGGCCAAATATGGGAATCTGCAGATCTTCTACTCCCATAGAAGTTGCGATCCCTTGTCTGAGAAGATCTCCTCCAAAGAGATAACGCACAGACTTCGGATCCACATGCGACTTTCCCAGTGCCAGTACGCAGGCTTCCTTCTGCATATTGCTTTCGGCTTCCTCCCAGGTCTCTGCTCCAAACAGGTCATCCTCATTTGTCAGATCAAAGCATTTTCCAAGCGGCCCCTGCGCTTCTTTGCTTCCGGCAACTGATGCTGCGCTTAGAAGATAAGGGGCTTTTGTGAATACAATGCTCTGTGCTCCACGAAGCTGTGACAGATAAAAAGGACCACGCTCTGATTCAACTACCCGGTTCTTGTTTCCCGTATCATTCATATCATTTCCTCATTTCTGATGTTTCATTATTTATTTTTAAGGATATTATTTTCATTTTGTGAAAAACTATGTGTAGAATTTGAAAACAAAAAAGAAGGGATTTCATTTATGGACAAAATAGAACAATTAAAACAACAGAAACAATATGAAGCCTATGTCAAAAAGAAAACACCACAGCACAATGTGTGGTTCAACATGATAAAGGCGTTCTTCCTTGGTGGAACGATCTGCCTGATTGGACAATGTATTTATCATTTCTGTGAATTGAAAAAACTTTCCCCGGATGACTGCAGCAGCTGGACTTCTATTCTGCTCATTCTCCTGAGTATCCTTCTCACCGGTACCGGAATTTATCCACTGCTTGCCAAATGGGGCGGTGCCGGTGCACTTGTCCCGATTACCGGCTTTGCCAACTCTGTTGCTGCACCTGCAATTGAATATAAGAAGGAGGGCCAGGTTTTTGGTATTGGTTGTAAGATTTTCACGATTGCCGGACCGGTGATCCTGTATGGAATTGTGACAAGTTGGGCGCTTGGAGTTGTATATTGGGTATGGACGTTGATGTGAAACAAGAAATGTGTTAGATAAATGTATTAGGAAGCCGCTATTCACGGCTTCCTAATCTTTCTTTAAAATCTGTGTAATTAAATAAAGTTAGCTGCTGCATGGTTCTGTCAGCATGTCTGATCCAGATATCCGGCAATGGCATCCCGTTAAATGTATTATTTTTGCAAGTCGTATAAATCGCCATATCTCCAAACAGAAGGAGATCTCCGTATTCCGGTAGTTTGCTGAATTTATAGTCTCCGATCACATCCCCTGACAGGCAGGTTGGGCCTCCAAGTCGGACTGTAATCCCACTATCTGTTGTCTCATCCGATGCTCCAAGAAGCGGTGGGCGATAAGGCATTTCCAGTACATCCGGCATATGGCAGGCGGCGCTGGCATCTACGATTGCAATCTGTGTGTCTCCATTTTTCAGAACATCCAGCACACTGGTCAGAAGAAATCCTGCATTCAATGCCCAGGCTTCTCCCGGCTCCAGATAAACCTCAACCTTCCATTCTTCCTGTGCCATTCGAATGCATTGCTCCAGTCGCTCAATATCATATCCTGGTCTTGTAATATGATGACCACCGCCAAAATTGATCCATTTCACTTCGGCAATCAAATCACCGAACTGTTTCTTTACGGAAGAAAGGGTTGTCTCCAGATCATCTGAATCCTGCTCACAGAGGGTATGGAAATGAACCCCATCCAAAAGTTCCATCAACTCCGGATTCTTCACAATTGCTTCATCCCACTGTACTCTTGTTGTACCCATGCGGCTTCCCGGTGCACAAGGGTCATAAATCTCATGTCCCTCCTGGGTAGAGCATTCCGGATTGATTCGAAGTCCCACGCTCTTTCCTGCCTCTTTCGCCATTCTTCCAAAGCGAAGAAGCTGGGACGGAGAATTAAATACAATATGATCGGCATACTGAAGAAGTTCCTCGAATTCATCCGCCCGGTAACCTGCACAGAATATATGAACTTCTTTTCCCGGCATTTCCTCTGCCCCTAATCTTGCCTCATACAATCCACTGGCCTCTGTACCCGCCAGATACGGTTCAAAAAAAGGATAACAATCATAATTACTGAATGCTTTCTGTGCCAGAAGCATCTTACATCCTGTCCGTTCTGCTACTTCACCGAGCAGTTTTGCGTTTTCTATAAGTGCTTTTTCATCCAGTATATAACAAGGTGTTTTGATGTTCTGAAATTCCGGCGGAATAATTCCGCCGGTGGCTGTAAATGGTGCTCTTTTATCTAATCTTTCCATCAGTCTACCAACTTCGGATCATGATTTTCACTGCGTGGCAGACCATAACGGTCAAGTGCGTCCAGGAACGGATCCGGATCAAATTCTTCTACGGTATATACACCTGGTCTGATCCATTTTCCAGTCAGCATCATCATCGCTCCGCACATTGCCGGAACACCTGTTGTATAACTGATTGCCTGGCTTCCAACCTCATGGTAGCATTCCTGATGATCGCATACGTTATAGATATAGTAAGTCTTCTCTTTTCCATCTTTTACACCGGTAAAAATACAGCCGATATTTGTTTTTCCTTTTGTGCGTGGACCAAGACTTGCCGGATCCGGAAGAAGTTCTTTCAGGAACTGGATCGGAACGATTTCCTGTCCATTGTACTGGATCGGTGTTGTGGAAAGCATTCCTACATCCTCAAGACAACGCATATGATCTAAATAGCTTTGTCCAAAAGTCATAAAGAAACGAATACGTTTTACCCCTGGAATTGTTTTCGCAAGAGACTCTATTTCCTCATGATGAAGCAGATACATGTCCTTGTCTCCGACCTGATCAAAGTTGTATTCTCTTTTAATATCCATTGGCGGGATTTCTACCCAATGTCCATTTTCCCAGTAACTTCCCGGTGCACTTACTTCACGAAGATTGATTTCCGGATTAAAGTTTGTCGCAAATGCATATCCATGATCACCGCCATTGCAGTCCAGAATGTCAATGGTATCAATCTGATCAAATTCATGTTTTAATGCATATGCACAATATGCCTGTGTGACACCCGGGTCAAATCCGCATCCAAGCAGTGCTGTAAGACCTGCATCTTCAAATTTTTTGCGGTATGCCCACTGCCAGGAATAATCAAAATATGCTGAAAATCCTTCTTCTTTACAGCGTTTTTCGTAAATTGCACGCCACTTCGGATCATCTGTATCTTCCGGCTCGTAGTTTGCTGTATCCATATAATTTACGCCACATGCCAGACACGCATCCATAATCGTCAGATCCTGATATGGAAGCGCAATATTCATTACCAGATCCGGTTTGTAATCATTGATCAGTTCGATCAGCTGATCCACATCGTCTGCATCAACCTTAGCTGTCGTAAGAACTGTTTTTGTCTTTCCTTTCAACTTTTCTGCAAGTGCATCACATTTTTCCTTTGTACGGCTTGCGATACAAAGTTCTGTGAAGACCTCATCTGCCTGACAACATTTCTGAATTGCTACACTGGCTACTCCTCCGCAGCCGATTACAAGTACTCTGCTCATAACTCTTCTCCTTTTCTTCAACAGTTGTATATTTATAATTTCTTTCTTATAAGTTGCCGGTTTATTTTGCAATTGCAAGAAGCAGTTCACGAAGAACCTTACATGCTGTTGCGGTTGAGACACCACTTGCATCCAGCATAGGGGCAAGTTCATTCACATCCGCTCCTACTACATTTGCCTGTGCAACTGTACGGATGGCTTCAAGAAGCTCTAAGAAAGTTACTCCCCCCGCCTCCGGAGTCCCTGTTCCCGGAAATACTGCCGGATCCAGACAATCCAGATCAATTGTAAAATAAATTGGTACATTTTTCTCTTTCAATTCTCTTACAGTCTCTTCCAGTCCGTCAAAAGAAAGTGGATGGAAATCTGTATGCTGCGCGGCAAATCTAAATTCTTCTCTCTCTCCGCTTCGGATACAGAACTGATGAATACGTCCGTCTCCCAGAAGATCATGGCATCTTCGCAGAACGCATGCATGACTCAATCTGGCTCCCAGATAATCATCCCTTAAATCTGCATGTGCATCAAAATGGATGATATGTAGATCCGGATATTTCGCAGCTACAGCGCGTACTGCTGCCAGCGTCACCAGATGTTCTCCTCCCAGAAGCAATGGAAATTTATCTGATTTCAATATTTCTTCTGCTCTCTTTTGAATATCCGAAAGCGCCATTTCACTGCTTCCAAAGCAAAGTTCCAGATCCCCGCTGTCAAATACACTGATATCCATAAGATCTCTGTCCTGATATGGACTGTAAGTTTCAAGTCCAAAACTCTCATGACGCATAGCTGCCGGACCGAATCTTGCGCCCGGACGAAAACTTGTCGTCGAATCAAACGGCGCACCATAAAGGACAATCGATGCTTCCTCAAAGCTGCTTTCGCATCCGATAAAAGTTTCTATATTTGGTAAAATCATGAATTATTCCTCCACTTCTTTCAGCATATCTTCCAGAAATGCCGGAAGGTAAAATGCTCCTTTATGGAGTCTTGTTGTATAGTAACGTGTACGAAGATTTAATGCATTCCATGCTTCTGCGTCCAGATCATCTACGGGATGATATTTTTTGCTGGCAAATCCAAACAACCAGTAACCTGCGGCAAAGGTTGGGATATGCGCCTGATAAACACGACTGATCTGAAATGTACTGGCAATTCTTTTATGACTTCGCTGCATTGCATGTGCATCTTCTGCGTAGAATGGACTTCCCTGCTGGTTGACCATGATTCCATCCTCTTTCAACGCATTGTAACAATTTCCATAGAATTCGCGGGTAAACAATCCTTCCGATGGGCCAAACGGATCAGAAGAATCTACGATAATAAGATCATATTTTGCCTCGCATCTTCGGATAAAACGGAGTGCATTTTCGTAATGAAGATGTACTCTTCTGTCATCCAGTCTGCATGCATTTTCCGGAAGGTATGCACGACATGCCTCGACAACCATCGGATCCATTTCTACCAGATCAATGTGCCTGACCCTGTCGTATCTGGTCAGCTCACGGACGACACCGCCATCTCCGGCTCCAATCACCATAATCTCTTTTGCTTCTTTATGGATCGCCATCGGCACATGCGTGATCATCTCGTCATAAATAAATTCGTCACGTTCTGTCAGCATTACATTTCCGTCCAGAGTCAGAACACGGCCAAATTCCGGTGTCTCAAAAATATCAATTCTCTGATAATCACTCTGTCTGGAAAAGAGCTGACGGTTTACCCGGATACTGTGTTTCACATCCGGTGTATGGAATTCTGAAAACCACATTTCCATTGTTATTACCTCCCTGTCAGAACATTCAGTTTCAAAATATCCGGATCTTCCGGTCCGGTCATATTACACCCCTTCGCTTTTGCATACTCGATATAATCCAGAATTTCTGCTGTAATGCGTTCCCCAGGCGCAAGGATCGGAATTCCAGGCGGATAACACATCACAAATTCACTACAGACCATACCTTCTGTTTCCCTGAGTGGCAGACTGCACTTATCTGCATAAAAAGCATCCTGTGGGCTGGTCACTACCTGAGGATCAATATATTCCTGACTCAGAAGTCCTGTTCCGTCTGTCTGAAAACGTCTGCGGATCTCTGCAAGTGCACTCACAAGCCGTTCTACTTCCTGTGCGCGGTCTCCGATCGAAAGGTAGGCAAGAATATTTCCGATATCTCCAAATTCAATCTGAATGTCGTATTCATCACGCAGAATATCATAAACTTCAATCCCAGCGAGTCCGATATCTAACGTATGTACACTTAATTTTGTAATATCAAAATCAAAAACAGAATTTCCATTTACCAGTTCTTTTCCAAATGCATAATAACCACCGATTGCATTGATTTCTTCTCTGGCATACTCTGCCATATCTGCTACCTGATGGAAAATCTGACGGCCACGCTGTGCAAGATTCCTTCTTGAAATATCAAGACTCGACATCAGAAGATAGCTTCCTGATGTTGTCTGTGTCAGATTGATGATCTGCCGCACATACCCGGCATGTACGTCCGGACCTGTAAGAAGCAGACTCGACTGTGTAAGACTGCCTCCGCTTTTGTGCATGGATACAGACGCCATGTCTGCACCTGCCTCCATAGCTGAAACAGGAAGCCCGCCACCGAAATAAAAATGTGTTCCATGCGCTTCGTCTACCAGACACATCATTCCTGCCTCATGTGCCATCTTGACAATTGCTCGCAGATCACTGCATATTCCATAGTAAGTCGGATTATTTACCAACACTGCAACTGCCTTTGGATGTTCTTTTATCGCTTTTGCTACCTGTTCTCTCTGCATTCCCAGGGAAATTCCAAGCCGCTGGTCTACCTCCGGATTTACATAAACAGGGATCGCACCACATAAAACAAGTGCATTCAACACACTCCTGTGAACATTACGTGGCAATATGATCTCATCTCCACGTTTGCAGGCAGTCAGAACCATTGTCTGTACAGAACTTGTCGTGCCCCCTACCATTAAAAATGCATGTGCTGCTCCAAAGGCATCTGCTGCCAGTTCTTCTGCTTCCCGTATTACAGATACCGGATGGCAGAGATTGTCCAGTGGTTTCATACTGTTGACATCGACGCCTACACATTTTTGTCCGAGAAATTCTGTCAGCTCCGGATTTCCTCTTCCCCGTTTATGACCAGGGACATCAAATGGCACAACTCTCATTCGCCGGAAAGTCTCCAGAGCCTCATGGATCGGTGCATGATTCTGGTTTAATTTAAAACGACTCCCTTTCATATTTCCTCTCTTTCCAGGTTCCTTTGTCAAAACACTTTCTTAATACAGAAAAAACGCAGATAAGGGCGCTAAGCCACAAACCTGCGTTCGGTATGTATTCGTCTGTTTTATTCTCAGCTGTAACAGAAAAGGCAATATCTTCTCTTAGATTTTTAAATAAAACTTCTGGATCATGCGTGTCAGAGTCTATATAGCAATTATACTTTTACTACTCTTATTGACCGTTTCACAAGTCTGCGCGTCTGGCGCATAAGGCTATCAAAGAAACCTACTTATAAAATTAGAGCTTTTAACTCAATCAATAAGGCAACCAAAGTTACCATAATCGGCAGTGGACCCGGCTGTCCGTATGGCCTTAACCTCGCTGGGTGGTCCGAAACAATTGCTTTGAAAAGACTCTGTCTGTTACTCTGCATCTTCGTCTCTCAAAATCGACTATAGCATAACATGTTAAAAAAACACTGTCAAGAATTTCTCCCATCTATTCGTTACTTTCTTGCAGCAATTCATTACTATTCACACGGTGTGCGACCAGCAACAGCAATTCTTGCATTAAATTAAGGTTCGAATCAGAATGTTCCAGTTCTCTTGAATAACGATACACCGTATCTATCACATCATTTATATCTAGCACTTTTTCTTGCTTCATCCACTGTGCCATCAGAAGTTCATGGATCAACAGGGTGCTGACAACAGCCATCTGTGCTTTCGCAAACGCTTCTCCATCGTATACCGCACCGCAGAAATAAGTGCTGATGAAATATACAAGGAGCTGTTCATACTGTATTTCATATTCCGGCATTTCTTTCGCCATCCAAGCATAAAATTCTTGTTGCATCTCTACATAACATTTTTTATCTATCTTTTCATTTACATTTCCATATAATAGTTTCTCTGCCTCTTGGAGATAAGACTCCCAATCCGCTCTTAAATGTTCCATCTGATACTGATTTTGAAACATCTTTCTATTATATGTATAGTAATCCACTTCTGCAAGAGCATTTTTCACTTCCCGCACGCCTTCTTCAGCCTGATAGTAATCAAATACATCATCCATCGAGAATATATCTTCTTCGTCAATACATTCCTGCAGATCACGTGCAATCGCCAGAATAAGAACTGCTCGCAGATTCAGCTTTTTCTCTCTGTCCTGTAAAATATCGATCATCACATCTCTTGCATCTAACAGTTTCGAATATAAAAACGGATCAAAATCTTCATAATCTTCTTCCTCATCTGTTTCATAAGTAAGAAAATGTACCGGTTCTTTTTTATTCATCAGGATTCTCGCCACTTCCGGACAGGATACAGAAAGTGTAACCTCCCGCACATCTTCAAATTCTTCGATATGTCTTGGATACAATTTGCAGGTTCTGCACAGGCTCTCTTCTCCTAGGGCGGTATACATATCACAGAGGTTTGATTGATTCAGAAAAGCACATCTTCTGTCTTTATCCTGCTTGAATGTTCCTTCTTCCCAGTTGACAGATTCTTTCAAACGCTCTGCAAATGTACCTGTCTCATTTTTATAATTTTCTAATGAAGCTTCATCTGCAACGATCTGCCATCCGGCACAACAAGTGTCCTCGCATTTTCCTGCAACACAGGTAAATTCATGATAATAATCCGGGATTGTATATAACATTGATTTACTTTTTTCCATTCCTTTCGCTTTTATGATCGTCTATAGAATTTCCGACCTTTTTTATTATAGCACGCACTTTTAAGAAATGGTTATAAAAAAACGTATCAAACTGACTGGATTTCAATTATCACTATTGAATATCCAGTCGATTTGATACGTTTTATTATTTTCTTAGAAATTTAATTATTTCTTTTTCTCATACAGGAACTCTTCTGGAAGTGTTACATTAAAGTCATGTGCCAGTTCGCGGAAGTTCTCCGGTGTGATTGTCTGAATCTTTCTTGGTGTCATAGAAAGAATCTTCACAAGGATCTCTGCTGACTTCTCTACTGTATGCATAAGACCGAATGTAAGATCGAAGTCTTCTCCTGAACAGAACATTCCATGATGTGCCCAAATAGCAACATCGTATTTCTCCATCAGTTCAGCTGTCTTCTCTGCGATTGCTCTTCCGCCCGGAACCATCCAGCCTACAACTCCAACTCCGTCCGGGAATACGACCGGACACTCTGTTGCTGACTCCCAAAGTTCTCTTGTAAATACCTGATCATCCAAAGGAAGAACGAATGTCAGTGCGATTGTATTTGTTGTATGCGCATGGTAGATTACACGATGTTTTCCGTTTGTGATTCTCTTCTTCACTTCATGGTTCATCAGATGAGTTGGAAGCTCACTTGTCGGTCTTCCACCTTCTACCAGCCCCCAACGGATTCTGTATTTTGTTCCTGTAGAATCAAGCTCGATAATTGCAAGACATACTTCAGGATCAACGATAATATTTCTGAAATACTTTCCACTTCCTGTTACAAGGAAGAATTCTCCTGCAAGTCCCGGAACCTCTGTTCCGATCTCTGTCCATTCTCCTGATTCATTCAGACGTGGTCTGATCAGCTCAACCTCTTCTGGTTTCAGACGATAACTTAAATTACCACCATTTCTCTCATGCCATCCTTGAAGGAATCCGTCATTTGCCATTTTAATAAAATCCTGTACAAACTTCGCATCTAAAATCTTCATATTATTCTACTCCTCCTGTTTTTACTCATTTACCGCAATGTTGTTTTGTGTGGTTTATTTCTTCTTTACTATTGTTTTCTTGTGGTTTCTATTTGTATTATAGATGGTTTTATGTGGTTTGTAAACACTTTTTTCAAAAAAAATTGTACAATCCGAAAGACATTAACATAAATCAAGCCTATCATGTTATCCTTCTCTGTCAATTACACTTCTGAGATTCCCGAAGATGTAGACCGCGGATGGTTCTATTTTTTTGTTACATTATTGAACCAGTTCTATTGGGTCGCTTCCGCAACGATTGGTGGAATCATTGGTTCTCTTCGGAGCGGATTCCTTTATGATTCCGACAATGATACTGATTGTACTTCTACTGACAGTACTTCGAAAGTGGCTGGAACTATCTGTTATATGTTGATATTATATTTTCTATAATAATCTCTATAGCAAAAAGGTCTGAGACCACATGTGCTTACACATTAGCGGTTGCTGTTCTCACTTCGTGCGACCAGCAACCATTTCTAATCTCATAACTCTTACGGCTTGCATCTGCCACAAGGCTCATATCCTTCTTTAATCAAATCCGACCTACTTCCTGTATACTCTTCTTTGTTCTCTGCTTTGATGTCCTTTACACCAGAACAAGTTGATTTATGAAACTTTTTTGTATTCTTATTCAATATATAAGTTTCTTTTTTGGTTAAATTTGATGTTTTTGATGAATTGGATACATTTTTATCAGTCACTTCAGCTTCTGTTCCTGGAGCCCACTCACCTTCCGGCGTTGCGAGTTCTTCCGTCTGATAACTCTCTCCTGTCTCATAATTGATCACAACATATGGCTGTACATTATATACGTATACGTTAAATGTTACCCCTGCGCCATCATCTTCCACAGACTTCGCCTCCATCTGGACTCCGGAAGCCACCAGGTCATCACCGCTATAGATTGGAGTGACACGATACATCACATGATTATCCGTTTCTTTGACATAATCTGCCACCTCATCCTCGAATGGAAGCATGCCATCTACATTCATATAACGGGTTCCTGTTATCAGATTGCGCTCATTCGCATTCTCACCGGTCAGCTGGAACCCAATCAGATGACAGCGGTTGTACAGATACCCACCGTCAATTCCATCATATTCCTTATTCACCCAGCCTGTCGGCTTCACACTACTGATGCTTTCTCTTTTCTGTGTCGGCATCAAATCTTCACCTACACAGGCTTCCGCTGTCTGACATCTTCCCAGTTCATCTAACGGACTGTATTCTTCGTAAGAATCTGCCGTCAGCTCTTCTTCTGTAAAGGTTGGCTCATTATCATTGATCTCCACGTATGGCTGCCCTGTATACTCCGGTACTTCTTCCAGCGTATCAACGGATTCTATCTGCCCTGTTGATGCGAATGTCGTTTCTGTTGTCGTTTGATTTCCGCGGTCAGAATCCTGATTGCCTGATCCTTGTGATATCTGCAGTGAACCGCAGGATGTCAAAAGAAGACAAAGGGCCGTTATACATCCACATAATCTGGTTTTAAATTTCTTTTTGCTCATATTGCACTCCTTTTTCGAACATATGTACTTGTTAAGTATACACTATTTTTTCTAATATAGGAAGTGCTTTGTGTGGACACCAGTAACAAAATGTCAATAGTTTTTTAATCACTTTTCAAAAAAGGAAAAAAATAGAACGTATAGTTAATTTCCATACGCTCTATCTCACATTTCATATTAAATTTTTGAATTCTACAAACTGAAAGTTTCAAATTAGTCTTTGCAAATAACCTTTGAACCTTCACCATCAATTACAATTCC
>OIZP01000394.1_pt1 | contig 28317 bp, 27 predicted proteins | sample 1588531 | NCBI WGS metagenome assembly OIZP01 (sample SAMN03283283) | human gut metagenome | biome: human-associated habitat; material: feces | host: Homo sapiens | place: Peru | collected 2012
CGATACAACTGGACCGGCGGCATGCGCGAGATGTTCGTGGGCTCTGGCCTCTTCTCCTGGAAGCCCATGAGCTTCGACGCACAGCGCGGCGACATCTACCTCGACGAGGAGAACCACACAGCCATGTGCATCCGCAACGACAGCACGGCCGACCTCCTGGGCGAGTTCAGCATCTCTGAGACCGGCGGGATCGACGGCGAGCCCGGCGACCAGACCGGGCGCGAGAGCTGGGTCCACGACTACTACTCCGGCAGCTGGGATGGGGTCCTCCACTACAACGGCAAGGCCGACGTTGGCGGCGCGCCGGGTGGTTCCGGCTCTGGTGCGCCTTCCGGCGACGTGTCAGAGCTTGCGGAGAGGGTCATCGCCGGCGAATTCGGCAATGGCGATGCAAGAAGGGAGGCTCTTGGCTCCCGCTACGACGAGGTCCAGGCGGAGGTGAACAGGATCCTGCTTGGCGGCGGTTCCGGCATCGATGTCGACGCCATGGCCAGGCGGGTGATCGCGGGCGAGTTCGGAAACGGCGACGAGCGAAAACGGCGCCTTGGCTCGAACTACGACGCGGTGCAACGGCGCGTGAACGAGATCCTTCTCGGCGCGGGCTCGAGCTCGACCTCCATGGACGTCGACGCGATGGCCAGGGCCGTGATCCGCGGCGACTACGGCAACGGCGAGGAGCGCAGGCGGCGCCTCGGCTCCTACTACTCGATCGTGCAGGCACGCGTGAACGAGATGCTGTCATGAGGCGCAGGCTCGCCTTCATAGCAGACCAGGCGGGCTGGCTGCTGGGGAATGTCGCGTGCTTCCTGCTGCTGATCCTCTTCCTGCCGCTGGTCCCGGTGTTCAAGATGTTCGAGGGCATCCGCGACCGCCATGAGGACGAATGAGAAGCGGAGAGCCGCCCGTCAATGCGACGGGCGGCTCTCCGTGTGTCTACGCGTGATTGGGCTAGCTCAGGGGCTCGAGCTCGCGGTAGAGCGGGTCGCCTTCGCCTACGAGCACGTCCCACCACCACTGGGGCGATTCGACGCCGGAGGCACAAAGCATGTCCAAAAGCTTGGCACGGGCGTCCGGGGGCAGCTGCTCGAAGTCCTCGCGCATGGCGTCGAGCACCGCCTTGCTCGTGCTCATCATTTCGTTGCAGATCTCCTTCTTTTCCTCGAGCGTGTAGCTCTCGGGCGAGTAGCAACAGAGGTCTGCTCGGAAGTACGCCATGTCCTCGGCTTGGGTGAGTTCGGTCATCTTCGCTTCGTTCATCATGGTTTTAATCTCCTCTCGTTGCCCAGCGACGGGAATGGTGTCTCTGGGCTGCTACAAATTCCGCTACAAATAATCCCGAAAGGAGCGTTTTCTAGTGAAGTGAAGTGGTGCGTCGATTTCTCGAACACACCACTTCTGACCTGCGGATTTATTGTGTTTTGGGGTGGAGTGCGAAAGAGTGATTTGCCCTTCGTTTTATTCCCACTCGATAACGGTTGCAGCAGGTCAACGCTTTGACTGAAATTGCTCATGGGTATCTAGCAGCGCAAATTCAAAGAGCAGGCGATACTCATTTGATACTCGTTAACGCTCCAGAGCGTTTTCCAGCCACGGATCGGGTCCGCCCTTAGCCGAATACTGAACTCGACAAGAGTCGCGGCACCATATCTTAGTACGGCCCTTCCTCGGCCTTAGGAAAACGTTGCCACAGTTTTTGCAGATAGCAAGTTCGTTGTCGCCCGGGAAGAACACCTCGTTCCACAGAGCCGTGATCAGAGAGTCCACCTTGATCTTCGCGATCCCCTGCCTATCGAACAACGCCTCGTCGTCTACCGACGGGTTCATCCAGCCCCACATCATCTGCCGAACGAACCGCATCGCGACCTCACGGGGCTCTTCCCCTTTGTTGAAGCAGGCGCACAGGTAATTCTGCTTGACGTTCTTGCTCTCGGCGTGATTTGTCGCGACGGGGGCTGAAAGGTAGTTAACGGAATGTCCGTGCTTCAGCGCTGTTGACCATCCTCCACCATCGAGCCTGGACATGAGAAGGGGCGCCTGATAGGCCAGCGAGAGAAAATGATCCCTTGCATCGGATGCGGGAGTATCCGCGTTCCTCGCAAAATACGTGTTGAACGAGCACAAGCGGCGATACTGAGCGTCATATTCATCAAAACAAGCGTAGCTGTTGGCAATCTTACCGAAAGCACCCCTCGAAAGACTATCCAAGGTGAACCCAGCAGCCTTTAGCGGGTCATCGCTTAAGGCGGAGACGTCTCCCCCCTCAATCTCAGGAGGGTTAATCACGAAACTCATCACCCTCGCGGCGATGACAATGTTGTTGCGCAGATCCATCCAATCCTGGAGGGGCTCGATGGAGACCTCATCGCAATCGTCGAACTCCTCGAGCTGCTCAAGGAACCCGTTCTTCGTCGCATCGTAGCCCTCGCAGAGACGGCGAAGCGCGCTCTTGTTGATGACGTCATTGCCGACAAGCTCGAGATATGCCTCATCAACAAGCCGTTCATGATCCATGCCGACGAGCTCGCCGCTTTTGAACGCTTCTTTTACTTCGGAGACTCCCCGGACTCTCTCCCCCTCTTCGCCGAGTTCGAAGAAACTCTTGGCACTCGGCTGGCCAAATCTGTCACGGGACATAACGCCAAGCGCGTCAATTGCAGACATAAGCTGGTCGAAGTTGCGTGCAAGTACGAAGTCATTGAAGGTCTTGGGCGTAACGTTTGCCGGATTGGCTTTTAGCTCGTTGTTGGAGTAGGCACGGAGCACGACATGCTGCCCGCCGACACTCCTCCTGGCAATCGCAGTCTTACCCTTCACCGCATCCTCCAATCTCTTCTGTGTACATGAGTGTACAGAGTATTTCGATTCACTGCAAATATTTACGTAATTTTACAGTACCGGTGAAAGAAACTAGCAGTTCATATTCGCGTGATGTATTATTACGTTTTAGAGCCATTCTATTGTCAATTTTCGGAATGAGGTTTGGTCGGCTCACATAAAGAAGGACGGCATAGCTTTTGCAGGGCCGCCGTCCAAAAAGTCCAATTCGAAAATGAAAAGGGACCAGATATGAATTTTAGCACCATGAATAAAGCTCGGAGGCAGGCCTTGTTGCGCGAACACGACCTTGGGGCGCCGCTGAGCCCCGAGGATCTTGCGTACCGTCTCCTCTCCCTCGAGCTCCGCCTCGAGGGAATTGAGGGCCGCCTGGCCGAGACTGCCGGCGGCAATACCTCGAAGGAGGTGAACTAGCATGGGCGAGGAGGGGCTCGACATCCCCGCCGTTCGCGACACAAAGCGTCGCGACCCGAGCATCTCGGAAGCGCGCCGAACCCTCGAGGAGCTTGGCCTCAACGCCGCATACGACGAGATGCGCGCGGCTATCGTTGTCACCGGGCCTCTTCCCTGGGACCTCAATGCAAAGAGTCGCAACTGGAACGAGCTCGATGATGCGCAGCTCATCTCGCTGCTCGAGGACTGCATCAACCTTCGAAGCGAGAAGACGCTCGGCAACGCGATGACAATCTACACACGTGAGCGCTCTTTCAACCCACTGACAGACGAGCTCGATAACCTGGTGTGGGATGGCAGAGAACGCGCCGGCAGCCTGCTCTGCAAGTGCCTGGGCGCACAGGATTGCGACTACACGCACGCCGCCGAGACCGTATACCTATGCGGTTCGGTCATGCGCGCATATCACCCGGGATCGAAGTTCGACTACGTCCTCACCCTCGTCGGCGAGGGCGGCCTCGGAAAGTCTACGTTTGTCCGCAAGGCGGCTCTTCACGACGCGTATTTCACCGACTGCATCGGCGACCTCGGAAACGTCAAGACGACCGGTGAAGGCCTCAGTGGCAAGTGGCAGGCAGAGCTTCCCGAGCTCAGTGGTATGAACGGCCATTCACTCGAGTCGGTAAAAGCAGGCATCACCCGCGCCAGCGACACCTACAGGCAGGCCTATGGCAAGCGCGCCCACGATCACCCGCGCGCCACAGTCTTCGTAGCCACGACGAACACCATCGGATTCCTAAAGGAGAAGAGTTCCGGCGCCCGTCGCTTCCTCCCCGTCCTCTGCGGCGTCAGCGATATCAAGATGTCGGTCCACTCCCCCGAGTTCGCCCATGAAATCGCGCAAACCTGGGCCGAGGTCGTCGGTTGGATGAAAAAGGGAGACCCTCGTTTCAGCTGCGCGCTCAGCGCCGAAATGGAGGCCGAAGCCATGCATCAACGCGAGGGCTTTCTCGAAGAAGACCCGCGGGTCGATGCCATCAACACCTACCTGGCCGACAATCGCGACCATCCCGTCTGCTCGCTTGAGATTGCCGAAAAGGTGCTCATGAGAGACCCGGACGTCAAGCTGTGCCGGGAGATCTGCAGCATCCTCAACAACGAATGCCCGGGCTGGAAGTTCGCCAAGAAGATCATCTGCGGTAGTTACGGCAAGCAGCGAGCTTGGCGCTACACGCCTCCCGTCGCTGAGAAGTAGAACCTCTGTGGGGCCGGTGCCATAGGGCACCGGCCCTTTTCTTTGCCTTTGCCAACAGGGACATCCCGGCACGGTGCCGATGGTGCCGATTCTCACCCCAAAAGCGCATCACAAGTGCACCTCGCCGATAATCGTCATCCTGGCACCCGCTCCCTTTCCCGGCATATATCGGCCCCATCGGCACCCGAGGCAAACCGACAGGTCAGGAGCGCGCGGGCTTCCATGGAACCACATAAGTCGGCCACTCGATGGGCACCCGCGATTCATGCACGGCTCCGGTTTTCCAATAATTACGTTTCTACCAATTATATTTCGTAATTTCCGGTATTTCTGTTGTCAAACCATAATCCTAAGCGTAATATACGTTTTAGTGACATCCAAAACGTAATATTGAAAGGAGCTAGACAATGACCAGCCGTTATTTGGGAGCGGCCGAGGTCGCCGAGCTGACGGGCATGAGCAAATCCTATGCTTTCAAGCTGATTCAGAGACTTAACTTTGAACTTCAGGACCAGGGGATTATCACCATCCCCGGCAAGGTGGAGACCGCATACTTCAATCGCCGCATGTGCTCCGCCTCCCACCCCGACGTCGGCGGTGACGCCCATGTCCATTAGCAAAGACGAAAAGCTTGGAACGTACATCGTGCAGGTCTGGTACAGGGACGCCCTCGGCGAGCGTCGCAAGAAGACCCATCGCGGCCACAAGACCAAAGCCGACGCGCGCCGGTGGGAAGCGGACTTCCTCGCCTCGTGCAAGGGGCGTCTAGAGATGAGGTTCGATGACTTCATCAAGACGTACTACCAGGATGTGAGCCCCCGGCTGAAACCCGGTACCAAGCTCACCAAGGAGGCGATTATAGGTAAGTACCTACTCCCCTACTTCGGAGAGATGCGCATGTGCGACATCGTTCCCGCGGATATCGTGCGCTGGGAAAACCAGCTGCTCGCACGCGATTTGTCGGACACCTATCTTCACACCGTCTGCAACCAGCTGTCAGCAGTATTCAACCACGCAGTTCGCTTCTACCGCCTACCCTCCAACCCGGTGCTCGTCACGGGAAAGGTAGGCAGCAAGAAGCCGACGACCGAGATGTCCTTCTGGACCACCGACGAGTTCGAGGCCTTCATCGAGGCATTGGCCGACAAGCCCGAATCCTACCACGCCTTCATGCTCCTCTACTGGACCGGCATCCGCGAAGGCGAACTCCTCGCCCTGAGGCCGATGGACTTTGATTTCGAGCGCGGCCTGCTCATGGTCCGCCGTTCCTACTCCCGCATCAAGGGGAAGGACGTCATCGGGACACCCAAGACCAGGAAGTCGAGGCGGGACGTCCTCATGCCCGACTTCCTCCGCGACGAGATGGAGGACTATCTATCGACCCTGCCCGACCTCGAGCTCGAAGAGCGCATCTTCACGATGACGAAGCACAAGCTCGCCGCGGAGATGAAGCGCGGGTGCGCCTTGACCGGCGTCAAGCGCATCCGCATCCACGACATCCGCCACTCGCACGTCAGCCTCCTGATCAACCTGGGATTCTCGGCGAACGCCATCGCCGACCGCATGGGGCATGAGTCGGCGGAGATCACGGAGAACTACTCTCACCTGTTCCCCTCGACTCAGAGGAGCCTGGTTGACGCCCTGAACGAGGTGGGCAGGCATGAGTAGGCCAATCGTGGACCACAAGGGAAGGCGCCGTTGCAAGACGGTCGCCTTCCGTATCTCCCCTGAAGAGGCCGATCAGCTCGACCTCAAGGTCGCCTTAAGCGGCCTCTCGAAGCAGGACTACATCACAAAATGCCTCCTCGAGTCCAACTTCACGGTGAGCGCGACGGTGAGGATGAGGAAGGCCCTGAAGGAGCAGATCGGTCTCATCGTTGCCGAGCTGAGGCGCATCAGGAGCCCTGCCGAGATGCCCGATGAGCTCCTCGAGTCCCTCGAGGCACTCTCATCGTTCGCCGGCTCCTTCGCTCCCGAAGAATCGCCCGTGGAAACCCAAGACATGCTCATCAAGAACCTCGGCCGCCCGAAAGGAACGGGATGCACCGACGGAAAACAGCCCAAGGAAAAGGAGAACCCCGATGATTAAGGACACCTTCACCCGCAAGCCCGCGAACGTTTGCCAGGAAACCATTGTCGACATCCTGCGCGAGGAAGCGGCGCTCGCGGGCAGCGGGGGCCATGAGTGCACGCCCTTCCCCCTCGTCGAGCTCGCCGCCAAACATGGCAAGGGACTAGTCGTCGACCCCGAGAAGCTGATCCGCTTCCACGCGCTCGACTGTTGGAATTCCGTGGGAAATAAGCTCGCCGCAACACCGGGCGCCCAAAGCGACAAGGCCCGTTTCCTCGAGGGAAGCCTTTCCGCAGCAGGCTGCGGCGTCTACGTCGATTCGTTCTTTGACGTCGTCCTCGACAACTGGAGCGCGCTGGAAAACTACACGTACACGTTCCGCGCGCTCGCTGACATCGTGGAGATGGGCGTTGGCTGGCCCGACGATCATGTCTCCCGCACCGAGTTGGAATGCTGTCTTAGCGAAATCATCGGGGCCCTCGATGAGTAAGAGCGCCAAGGTCATGAGCCTTCGGCTCTCCCCTGGCGACTATCGCCGCCTCCACGCCTACGGGGTTTCAAAGGATCTTAGCGACAGTGCAGCCGCCCGCGAGCTCATCGCCGCTGGGCTCGCCTCCGACGGCCTGGCGCTCTACTCCACCGAGCTCGGAACCTATCTGCGCGGCGTCATGCAGCCACTGCTGGAGCAACTCGACCGCACGCTCGGCGAGCGCAACGCCGAGCAGGAGGACCGCATCGCGCGCGTTGTGCACCGCGCCACGCGTGCCTCGATCGTCGCGGCAATCGCCGCCGTCGAGATCGAAAAGGGCACGTTCAATGGCCTGGACGGCGTGAGCGCCTCGGACATCTACGCCGCCTACGACAAGCAGGCCGGCCTCATGCAGCGCGGCATGACGCTCTCGGAGGCGAGGGAGCGCCTTTCAGATGGCAAGTCGTAGCAGCCTCGTCGTGAACGCCCGTGTGCACCTCTCCGGGTCGCGCGGGCGTTCCGCCGTCATCACCAACAACGTCGAGTACGTCGCCACGCGCGAGGGGGCCGACAAATCCGCCACCGTCGACGACCTCAGGCGCTCCGAGCTCGCCGAGAGGATGGGGATCGTCGGCTACTGCGCCGAGAGGCCCGGGTCGACCGCGCTCTTCGACCAGAACGGGGCCGTCCAGCTCCGCACGGCCCGCAGGGAGCTCGAAAAGGCCGACGGTGCGATTGCCACCGTTGTGCTCAGCGTCCGCAGGGACGAGGCGTGCGAGCTCGATCTCGCATGCAAGGAGGACTGGCAGCGCTTCTGCCGCCGAAACCTCACGCCGGCGCTTGCCGAGGCAATGGGCATCCCCGAGTCCAGCGTCCGTTGGGTAGCCGCCGAGCACGAGAACCACCCGAATTCCAAGCACGTGCACGTTATTGCCTGGTCGTCCGACGGCTCGTTCGATTCGCTCATGGCCCGCAACAGGCTCGACCGGGCAAGGAACGCGCTCACCGACGCGGCCCTGGTCCCGGCGCTCGCGGCCGAGCACGAGGCCCGCGACCTCGCGAGGTCGCGGGCGGTCGACGCCGTCCGCCATATCCCCGCCGATGAGATTGGCGTCACGCTGCCTGCGGACGGCCGCATCTCCTACGCGCACCTCCGCCGCTGGCACCCAGATGTCGCCAAGGCCGTCGATGCCGCAATCGAGGAAGCAGGGTCGAGGCACCCTGAAATCAAGGAGGCGGGCGCGGCTTACCGCGAGTCCGTGGAGCGCTGCGCCGGCCTCAAGGGGCTCGAAGGTGTTGCGCAGGACCGCTACTTGAACGACGCCATTCACGAGCTACGCGCGCGCCAGGGCAACGCCCTGCTGAGGGTCATCGCACCCGACCGGGCAACGGACCCCGAAAGGGAACCGATAAGGTCCGCAAGGCCGGACGACGGGCCCGCAACGGAGCGCAAGCGCATGAGGCCGCTCGTCGGCGAGGTCCGCGCCTGCGTCACCGGAAAAGACCTGGAGGGGGCGCGAGAAGCCGTCCGCGAGCGCGGGCCCATCCCGGAGAGATGCCTCCGGTCGTGCCCGTCCTACGCGCTTTCCATGGCAAAAGCCCCCGTTGCTGTGGGCAGGGCCCTTGCCAAAGCGCTCGCGTCCGCAACAGAGGGTCCCAAAGGCAAGAAGGACCTGTCAGACGAAGTCGGCCAGAAGGCCGAGCGCGCGCTCGCGAGGGCGCTCGCAGCCGCCGTATCGGCCGCGATCAGGGGCGATGCGGCGGGCATCGTGCTCGACTCAGCGAAAACAATAGTGAAGGGAATGATTCTATGAGCAAGCAGAAGAGCTTCAACGTCGACGAGGGCGCGCACCTCAAGCGCTGTGTCGCCGCCGGCGCGGCCGCTGGGGCCGCGATCGCGCTCGTCCTGCTGCCGGCGGCATGGCGCTGGCTGGAAGCATGGGTCGTCGGCATCGCCGCGACGCTCACGAGCTTCGGGATGGCCGCAGCGCCCGAACTCCCCGGCACCATGTTCCAAAACCCGCTCGAAGTCCTGCCGGAGCTGATCCGGGACGATGTCTTCCTCGTGGGGTGCGCGGCAACCCTCACTGTCTCAATAGCCGTCGGCATCTGGAGCCATCTCGACTGGTCGCGTTGGTTCCACGACGGGACCTGGGTCGGCGGGCGTCGTGCGCCGGGCGCGCCCATCCACGGCGACGCGAGGCTCGTCTCGGCGCACGGCGAGCTTAAGCGCAGGAGCGAGTCATGGCAGGAGGGCGGCAAGCCCTCGGGCGGCACGTTGGTCGTGGGCGAGATCGGGAGGAGCGTCAGGCTCATCGACTCGGTCCATGCCTGCGTCCTCGCCGAGAGCGGCGAGGGCAAGAGCCGCCGCGTCGCCATTTTGTCAGCCTTGGCAAACTTTGAGCAAGGCCGCTCCCTCATCATCAACGACATCAAGGGCGAGCTCAGGGCCTTCCTTGAGCCTGTGTTCGAGAAGACGGGCACTCACCGCATCGTCGACGTGATGTTCGACGCGCCTGCATCCTCAGTACGATTCGATCCGCTCGAGAGGGCAAAGGAGGCCTTTGGGGCGGAGGGGGCCGGCGGCTGTGCACGGGAGCTGCGTGAGCTCGCACGCTGCATCGTGCCCGCGCCGTCGAAAAGCCAACCGTTCTTCTACGACGGCGCTCGGAACCTCTTCGTCGGTATCTCCCTCGCCCTCATCGAGGACGCGTCCATCCCGGAAGACGAGAAGACCGTCATGTCCGTCGCTGCCGCGATCTCGCCGTCGGGCGACCAGGGACCGCTTGACCGCATCGCCGCCCTGGCGGCGTCTTTGCCCGCGGAAGACCCCGCGCTCCCCTTCCTCGGCGGGCTCAACGGTGAGCACGGGGGCGGGCCCGGCATCGTCTCGACCTTGAGCAACTGCCTCACCGAGTACGTCGACGGCAACGTGGCTCGGATGCTCCACGATGACGAGTGCGGCCTCGGGGGCATCGGCGAGGAGCCCACGGTGGTCTTCATCTCATCATCCTCTGCAACGGGCAACTACAAGCGACTCGTCCAGACGTTCGTTTCCCAAGCGCTCTCGGCGCTGCGCTCCTGCGCCGCGGGCCATGCCGGGCGCTGCCCCGTCGAGACCGTCCTCCTCCTCGATGAGGCGGCCTCCCTCGGCCGCAACGAGAGGATCGTCCAGGACCTGGGAGAGATGCGCTCGGAAGGCGTCCATGTTCTCTGGTTCTGTCAGTCGCTCCTCCAGCTCCAGTCCGTCTCCGGCTACAGCCGAGAAGAGGCAGAGACGATTCTCGACCTCCTCAAGGACAAGGTCGTTCTCTCCTGCTCCAACCTCGACACCGCGCGCAAGCTCTCGGAGTCGATGGGCTCCTACACGGCGGTCGCGCAGTCCACGAGCCAAACGAAGGGAACGAACACCGGCTCGACGGGCACGAGCGAGGGACTCGTGCGCAGGCCGCTCATCACGCCCGACGAGCTCCAGCGTTGGACCGGCCGCGAGACGGGAGCCCTCGTGATCCACGACGGCGTACCCATGGCCTTCCCCAGCAGGGACGTTACCGAGACTTTCGTGGGACCCATGCTCGGGATGACGTCACCCGATGCCGAACGAACACTCATGGAGCGATCAACCGCTCGCCGCAAGATCAGGAACGAGACGGCACCGAGGGTTTGGCGGGGCCCGACCGCCCCCGACGCCACGTCGACAGCGCCGACGAAGCCGAAAACGGCCGCAGGTTACGTTCCCGAGGGCTTCTAGCCGCGTAATCGCCCATATCCAGCGGAAACGCCTCAATCAACTACGCGCCCGCACCCACGTACTACACGCAGGTGCGGGTGTTTTTCGTTTTAGGCGCAGGCATCTACCTGCGCTTTCGAACTCGGCTCGCCGAGTTGCGCCGTTTGCCTCCGGCGAAACGTAGTGGAGCCTTATCCTGCACCGCCGATTCGTGGCGGAAATAGAAGTCAACAGGTCTCGCGATATTCGAATAGCATAAAGAGAAGCAGCACCGCGCATCCACAGATTTTTTCCAGCGATCCGTCACCGAGTCACCCCGTAAACAGGTCGGAATCGAAAAACTCCCTTAGAGAAACACCAAGGCCCCTTGCTATGCGCTCTATGTTCTCGATCGAGATGTTCCGTTTCCCGGTTTCGACCTCGGCAAAATAGGTTCGAGACATCTCTATCGAGTACGCAAGGGCTTCCTGGCTGTATCCAAGAGCGTTTCTCAATTCCTTGATGCGAAGTCCGACTTTCATTTTTGCATCTAGCTGAGTCATTGGTACCTCCCGACTGGTGGTGCCAATGATTTGAGTCGGACCTATATGAGTCACACCTATATAAGTGACAATTTGCAATACAATGCTCACGTGGCCCTTTTCCAGGTTGAAGGGATCGCCGTAAGTACCATCTATGAATCAAAGGAGAACTGCCATGGCGATGAATGTATCCCGGCGCGGCTTTTTGGGCGCTGTCGGACTGATGTCGATTGCCGGATTGAGCGGCTTGAGCGGATGCGGACCGACGGGAGTGAAGGGAAAGACGCTCTATTACATATCGGTCTGCGACAACGTCGCCCTCGGGAAGATGACGAATAACAAGCTGGGTTCCGAGACGACGATCACCTTCGACGACGGGGACGGCTGGCATTACGCAGGGTCGTTCGAGTCCTCGGGAACGTGGAGGCAGGAAGACGAGAACATCGTATTGAGCTCAAGCGAGCTCGGTACCCTGACGCTCAAGAAGGCCGACGATGCGGATGCCTATATCCCCTCTGGCGACGAGGAGTACGGCGAGCGCTATTTCCTGAGCGAGGACGATGCGAAGAAGTACTACGAGGACTACACCGGCAAGGCGGTCGCCCGCGTCAAAGAGCTGCTTGAATCGCAGGAATGGGAACGCTCGAACCGGCCGGAGTCCATGGCGAGCCCCGAGGAGATCAACTTCGACAGCGGAAAGATCGCATTCAAGAAGGCGTCGTATAACCAAAAGGGCTATCTGTTCACTCAAGGTCCCAGTGATGACGAATGGGCCGCATCGGACCATTCGGGAAAGTACAGCCTCACGGTCAAAGACCAGAGGGCGAAGGATACCGACTCGACACCGCGCCCGCTCGTTTACAAGGGCGAGCTGACGGCCGATGGGGCGTCGGTGGCCTATACCCTCGAGAAACGTAACGACAGCCTGGTTCTGAAGCTGGGAGAGACGATGTATGACCCGGTGTTCACGAATGGAAAATAGTGGTCGAATCAAGCTCTTCGGGCGCGAGTTCTCCCGCAAACAGGTCTGCGCGGCTGGTGCAGGAATCCTCTGTGCGGCGCTTCTCATCGGCGGCGGTGGATATGCCATCACACATGCGGATTGGACGGGCAAAGCGAACGTCCCTGCGGTGTCCCAGTCAAAGGACGATGAGGAGCAGGACATGGTGCTTTCCCTTGAGGTGAAGGCCGACGGCTGGGATACGGAAACCTCCACGCCCGTCATCGCCCATATCGAGGATGAGGACGGGGAAGTAGACTTCTACACCGCCATCGCCGCGAACAAGCAGGTGACCGTGAAGGTCGGTGAGTCCGGTACCTATACCGTCACATTCATCTCACCGGTGAACGCCGACGGCTCCATCTATAAGGTGCCATCGAAGAAGGTTACCGCCGGAAAAGCCGACAAGACAGTTGCCACAGGCGTGACTTTCGATAAGGTGGATGCGGACAAGGTGACGAAGGATGACCTGACAGCCATTGCCAAGGACGTTGCGGAAGCCGTGAAGAAGGGCGATTCCACCCTGACCGGGGACAAGGGCGCTGAGGTCGTGAAGAAGTTCGAGGACAACATCAAGAAGAACCCGAACGCCGATACCGATGCCGTCGAGAAGGAGACCGATAAGGCTCAGGAGACCGCCAAGGAAGAGAAGTCCGACGCGAAGACCCCGGAAACTTCCGACAGCAAGAAGAGCGATTCAGGCTCATCCAACGGCTCCAAGAAGGATAATGGGAAGACCACAGGCAGCTCCGATAATCCTGGAAACAAGAGCAATTCATCCTCCAAGAAAGACGAAGGAAAATCCGATAGCAAGCCGAGTGGCGGCAACAGCAGCAACTCCGGCTCAAACACCAATTCAGGCAGTTCATCGAAAAAGGATGACACCCCGGCGCATGTTCATAAGTATGATATCTACCATCCTGCGGTGACCCATACGGAGAAGGTGTACCATCCCGCAGTGACCCATACGGAGAAAGTGTACCATCCCGCAGTTACCCATACGGAAGAGCGCTCAATTTGCAACGGCTGCGGAGCAGATATCACGGGCAATGAACAAGCTCATGCGTATAATGCACTTATGGCAGGCAATAAAGCATGTGGCGCATATCATACGGTATACAATACCGTAACAGATTCTGCGGCATGGGAGGAAACGGTTACGATTACAGATTCTGCGGCATGGGAGGAAACGGTTACGATTACAGATTCTGCGGCATACTACACTTGTTCCTGCGGTGCCACGAAGTAGCGGAAGCCGCCGAATTCTAGGCCGTAGCGGTCAAACATCAGGTTGAGTTCTGTTGATACCGCCGGACGCACGCGCTCCGGTATCCTCCATGTCCCCCGAGCCACCTTAGCCAAGGTTCCAAGGGGCACCGCCCCTTGGCGCGCAGGGGTTCGGGGATGACGCGAGGCATCCCCGGAAAAGCTGGCGCGGGCACGCCGATGGCATGCCCGCGCTCTCTGTGTGCGCTTCACTCCTCTCCGGCAACGTGCACGGTTCGGCCGCTCTCGCAGTCGATGCTCTCCACGTCGCCGAATCCGATGCGGACGGCAGCCCATCCGCCCCCATCCTCCACCAGAGCGTCGGCCTCGTCGCGCGCGCACGAGACGAGTCGCCCGAGTTCGGGCGACCCCTCCGGAGCGGCACCCATCTCGAACGCCCCGCCCTCGCCGCCCGACTCAAACTCGACGACGACAGTCAGCCCGGCGGCCCCGCTCAGGGACTTGCCGAATCTGCCCACGGCGCCAAACTCGTCCATCTCCATGGAGCTACCTCCCCCTGACGGCGCTGAGCGGCTTCGGCTCGAAGTGCTCGTCGCGTTCGATGGCGGCGAACCCCATTTGGCGGTTCAGCTCCTCCATCTCCTTGATGCTGAAGTAGCCGAGCTCGTCGTCGTAGCCCTCGACGAGGCCGAACGCCTCGTCCGTGCCGTCGAACTCGAGCAGCCACCAGTCCCATCCGTTCACGCACGAGAAGTAGTGGACGTATACCGTGGGGTCTTCCGTGCCGTCTTGCTCATAGAGCCTCGGCAGCCCCTCCGCAATCTCCCCCGTCATCAGCTCCTGCATGTCTTCCTCCGTTTCCGGGCACGCTGCCCTGAACATCTCGCCCTTGCGGGCAAAGCCGAATGGCGACGCCGCGCGTCGTCGTCGGCTTTGCTCCCTGCAAAGCCGCACCGGAGCGAAGGCGGGTCAAGGGAGGTCCATGACGACCTCCACCAACCGGAGCGGAGCGGAGGTTTGTGCGGGGTCTCATGGGCCCCCTTGACGCGGCGTAGCGGAGGTGCCACCCGCGTAACGGATACGAGGTCATGACCGGCGAATGCCACCGAAACGTTGGAAAACATGGGTCAAGACTGAAGAGAGGCGGCCATCCCTAACGGATGGCCGCCTTAGCGTGCCTTACTATTTCTCTTCTGGTATATGGCCGAGACGTCTGCCGGGCAAATCCCGACGATCCTAGTGATAATCGTTTGCGAAGGAACCGTAGAAGAGCGCCTTACAGTCGACATCGCTGTAGGCCATGACGGCATCCTGGACCTCGGGGCGCAGGAGGTTGAGCACCTTGTACACGCCCTCGCCCATATCACCGACGAAGAGCACCTGCTTGAACACGTCGGGATAATCGCGCAAGTAGGTTACATAGCCTCTGAGCTTTGCCAGCGTGTCACCGAGGAACTCGCCATGCGGGTCGACGATGGACGGCCTGATGACACCCTCAGCATCCTTCACGAAGAAGAGGAAGTCTGGATGCAGGGCCTTGCGTCCCACCGAAGACATGTACGGGATCGAAAACGCCTTGGCAGACATGCTGCCCGACGGATTGCGATAGAAGGCAACCGTGCGATTCTTCGCCAATTCGTTCCTAACGATATAGTCTTCCGCCGGGTTCAGGTCGAGCGGGCAGAGGCCGTCCTCTTTCTGCACGATATGGCACGGATACTTAGCGAAGTCGTCCGACGTACTGGCAGACGTGGGCCACTCTATCTTTGTGAGACGCTTGCCCTCGGTTTCACGGGCCAGCTCGTCGTAGCGCTGCTTTGCCGCGTCGTTAAGGTAGTCATAATCGCCAGATCCATCGACCTTATCGAAGTATCCCTTTCGGCATTGGGCCGCCCATCCCTCGAGCGCATCAACGATGGCCTGCGTGCGCACCGCCGCGGCAAGGCGCAGGTCGCACTCGGGCCGCCCAAGCTCCTTGAAGTTGGCGCGACGATACTCATTCGCAAACTCCTTAGTGAAATGCATGTCGGCGTCGCGGGCGGCCTTTCTGAGACCCTCGGCGTCCGTGCGGGCCTCCTCCTGCTCCTGGTCCTCGGTCTCGTTGAGCTTGTCGAGCATGATCTTGACGGTCTCGGCAACCTCTACGTCGTGTTTGGTTTCGCGGTACTCGTCCTCGTTAGCAACGATGTATCCCTTGAGCTTCTGGACGAACTGTTTTTTCACGTCGGCTGCGGCATTGACATCGAGGCCAGTCTCGACAAGCAGAGTCGCCGTCTTAACCAGGCTCTGGAATTCGTTTCTAGCCTTCTTCGGAATGCGCTGGACGGGGATGGAGTCGAAGGCTGTGCGGATGCCCTGCCACTCCTGGTGCGTGAAAGACTGCTCGCGCTTGGTGGGCGGCTTGGGCTTTGCCATGGGCACGGGTTTTACGACCGAGACGGGCTGGGTCGGCTCGGTCTGTGTGGAACTTGGCTCAGGGGTCGCAGGTTGCTCCGGGGCAGGCGCTACAACGCAGTTGCCCGTTGCGGGCTGAGGCGTCAGCTCCGCTTCTGGCGCCGGTACGTCGACGGGCCTGACCGCCGAGGCAAGCGAGGGCTGCGTTCCCTGCATGTCCAACGGCTCCTGAATCGCGATGCCGGCAAGCGGCGCCTGGTAGCCGGGTTGTGCCTGCCGCGCCGCCTCGATGGCCTTCTCGTTCTCCTTGTACGCCTTGAGCTCCTGTTGGTAGTCGGCTTCGGACTTGGGCACAGCCGCCGTGATAGTCACGGGGTTGAGAACGATGTTCTGCTTGCCGATGGAGCTCTCGCCCATGTCGTCCTTGCGGCCCATGAGGTAGTCGACCACGTCCTGAGTGCTCTCGGGATTGAACTGGGGTAGGTAGCAGGCGACGGAGTTCAAAAGATCATCGGATTCGATGCGCCGCGCAAGTGGAGTGCGTACCATACGTCCCACGAGTTGTGCGATATAGGTCGAGTCCGAACGCCTGCGCTGCGAGAAGATGACCTCCGCTCGCGGGCAGTCCCATCCGTTGGAGACAGCCTCCTTGGCGAAGAGCACGCGAATGCGCGAGGTGTCCTGAACGAACTCGGGCTCGACATAGGGAATGAGGTATTTTCCCGCCGCGATGTCCTTATGCTCGCCGAAGACGTTGGCAAACGACATCGCCTCGGAAAGACCGGGGACCAGGCCCGTAATCTGGTCGCACATCTCAGCCAGGGCCGAGCTGCTCACGTTGTCCGCCGCTTGGATGAGCAGCAGCGGGTTGACGGGACTCTCGCCCTCACGGGCACAGTACTCGCCCCACTCGCGGCAGGCCAGGGCATAGCGCTCGCACGCCATAGTGAGGTACTGGTGCTCGACTGGGTCGTCCTTCTCTGGCACGCGCAACTCGATGATGTCCTTGAGCAGACCTGACTCCTGGACCTCGCGAGGGGTCACAGCGACCTTTGGCATACGCACGCGATCGGCGCGCTGGTCCATAGCTGCCTCGAACCTCTGCGGCGTGGCGGAGACACCAACGACAACGGGCATCGCTGCACGACCATCCAGGCCATCAATTAGGTTGGCGTAAATCGTCGCGGTGCCGCGCTCACTTGATGCATTGGCCCCCAGGCCGCGGTGGGCCTCGTCTATGAACAGATAGAGGTTACGCTCCGGGTCCCTGATGGTGCGATCAAGGATGTCCCAGAACACGCGGCCGGAGTTGACCTCACTACCCTTGGTGAGCAGGCCGTTCTTACTGAGCAGGTCCTTGCTGAGGAAATAGACGTGGCGCGGCTCGAGAATGTCGTGCGCGGCTCCGAAGTCGTTGGTAATTGTGACCAGATGGCGCCTGTCAAGGATGCTGTCTGCTAGCTTGTCCGCCACGTTGGAGAAACGTACGCTCGTCTGCTCGTTCAGGCTCGGGGAGTCCGAGAGCCAAAGAACGACGGCATTCTCGTCGGGCCTGAGGCCCAAATCGTCGTCTCCGAAGAAGAGCGCTTCGATCGTCGCCGCGCACATGACTGTCTTGCCCGACCCCGTGGGGGATGCGAGGCATATCGAGGACAGCTCGCCGTCCTGCTCGTAGCGTCGACGCATCGACTGCAACTTGTTCACCAGGGTCTCGACTGCCCCGGCTTGAAAAACCTTAAGTTCGACTCTCATGTTTACCTCACCGCATCCTCAGCGGCAATCTTGAACGATTGCAGGTAGTTCTCGTACAGACGGACAACGTCGAGCCCGGGGAGCTGAGTCTTGACGGAGGCATATCGAGCCGTGTCGTCCGTGATCACATAGACGCACCTTATGCTGGCATTCTGCTTGACGGCGTCTATGAAAGAGCCAACCGAAGCAAAGTCGAAAAGGACGGCATAGGCGTCGGCCATGGCAAAGCCCGGCTGCTCGTGTTTGATGATGCTGCCACGCGAACCAGCGCGCAGCCAGAGCAGAGGCGCGATCTCCTCGAAGGCCACGCCCAGCTCGACGGCGTCTGGATCTTCGTAGGTGAGGTCAAAGAAGACGGCGTTTTCCTCGAAGCCGTCGGCCATGGGGAACTCGTCGGTGAACTTGTAGTCACCCTTGATGGGGTCGCCCTCGGGCGTCTTGCCCGTGATGGCCGCCGTGACGCGAGGTTTGGTAACGTACTGGCAGATGCCCAGCGCCTCCCATTCGGGGTCGCCCTGGCGAAGACCGCGCTTGGTGAGCTTTTTGGATTCGTCCTCTGAGACCTCGTTGTTCGTGATGCTGATGGAGCGCCTGCGCCCGCCGTCCTGATGGTTCAGGCGCATGACGGCGTGCGCCGTGGTGCCCGATCCTGAGAAGAAATCGACTACAAGGGCGTCGGGCTTGTCGGCAACAACGGAAGCGATTGAGAGCTCGGTCGCATAAAGGGACTTTGGAAATGTGAAGCGCCTATCGCCGATGAACTTTTTGATATATCGGCTCCCGTATTCACCGGCAGAGAACTGCGCGCCACTCCAAACGGTTGTTGGAATGGCAGAGCGCTCTCCCTGCTCTTCGAGAAGCAAGGACCCATCCTCAGCCTTGCCAATGAGTTTAATTTCTCCATTCTTGATACGCTCCTCTTGGGAATCTCCTAGGTAAAGGAGGGAGTACCGATCACTCTTTTTGTTGTACTCACCTACTTTTGCGCACCCGCGATCAAGCTTGGCCTGTAGAGCATTCTGGGAGATCCTCCAAGTCGCCTCTCGGCCATCGGTCCTAATAGGCCAAACTGCCCTGAGACCCGTTTTTGTCGGTATCTTTGTCCAGTCTTGTTCAAGGGGGAGAGAAGCGCCGAGCTCCTTAATGGTCGCGGTCTCCTCATCGATATAGATGGGATAAAAGAGGTTCGGCCTTGCGGTGCGGGCGGCATTGGGACCGCCCCTCAGCAGCCGCTCCCAACGTACCTTACGTTGGGAGCGGCTGCTCGACGCGTCATCAGCCACTTTTTCCTCAAGTTCTCCGAACTCGACGGAATAGAGCCTGCGGTCCACTTGGCACGGCGCGGCGGTACCAAAAAAGCAAAAGACAGCGTACTCATCAGCCCTCTTGAACTGGTTGCCACGGGCAACCCCGTTCTTGTTTATGGTGATTGAAACCGTCTGGATACCGGTCGCGTTGGGAAAAACGCTCTCTAAAAGAAGCTCAAGCCTTGCGTACTCCTTCTCATCGATCGTCACGATGAGTACGGAATCGTTGGGATTGAGCAGCTGCTTGGCGAGCTTGAGGCGGCGCTCCATGAAGGCAAGCCACTTGGAGTGGCGATAGGCGTCGGAGCCGTCGACGTAATCATTGTTGTATTTCCAGTCGCGGGCGCCAGTGTTATAGGGTGGGTCAATATATATACAGTCCACTTTGCCTGCATAGGCAAAGGCTAAGGTTTCAAGAGCATGGTAGTTTTCGCCGTTAATGACAACCTGATAGGGCTTATCGCCACCGCGCTCAACACGCCCAGTCTCTTTGAGACCGGCATAAATCGGCTGGTCATATTCAGCGACAGGCACGACATCGTCGACAGCAACGGGGCGGGGCTCGCATTTGTTTTCGTCATATGAGGGCGATTGATATGGCTTTAGATCAGCAACCCCCCCCCGAACGGTATTTACCAACCATAACAGTTGGGAGTTAGAGTCCTCTTTTCTACCACGCTCGGGAAGTACCTGTACGACATCGCCCTTCATGATAGGTTTGCCATAAAGGCGAAGTCGTTCTGGACGGTTGTGTTCAAATACAAGCCCAAACTGGCGCTGCGCCGCAAAGGCGCGGATGTCGGCAGCGAGCTGACGATCGCCCAGTTTGACAGCGCGATCAACAAGGTTCTGAACGACTGCCTGCGCCGTCTGGGACATCACTTCTCCCCCTTGCACTTCTCGTCAATCCATTCGCGCAGGACTTTAGCCACTGTCTTATCCTGGCGCGCGGCATAGGACTTAAGAGCCCGCTTATCCTCGCGGGTTATCGAAAGCGTGAACTTATCCAGCTCCCTTTCGGCATGAACAGCCTGATCTTCCTCCATGGTCGCCCCTCCGAATTGACCTGTTCTACGTTCCTTAATTGGCCGAAACCATTTTACTTCAAAATACGTAATTACGTAATTACGTAGATAATTTGAGCCATGCAGCACTCAATCACTAGTCAGTATTCGTTGAGGAATCGTTGGGGATAACGAATATATCGAGGTAGACACCCGTTTTTGCCGTCTGTGAGTACCTGCAAATCGATACCCAAAACGTCGTGAGTACATTTTGAGTACCAGTCCGAGCGGCCTCTTGCGGGCGGACGCAATCTGCCGGTCAGCATTAATTAGAAATAAATTGATGGTGTTGCTTCGGTAATTGAAAGCACTTTAAAACATACCAGCAAACAATAATCCCAGCTAAACAGCTTGAGAGATTGCGTGGCTGGTTTGCATGTACCACATACACCACAATGCATAAGCACCCATGGCACGCAAATAAAAAACGAGGGAGGCCGTTTCAGACCTCCCTCGCAAAGGGTCTCTGATTATTCCCACTCGATCGTCGCGGGAGGCTTGGACGTGATGTCGTAGCACACGCGGTTGGCGCCGGGGACCTCGGCCACGATGCGACCAGAGATGCGGGCTAGAACATCGTAGGGCAGCTTGGCCCAGTCGGCGGTCATGGCGTCGCTGGACTCGACGGCGCGCAGGATGATCGGGCGCTGATAGGTGCGCTCGTCGCCCATAACGCCGACGGACTTGATGTCGGGCAGGACCGCGAAGTACTGCCAGCAGCTGTGCTCGGAGTTGCGCTCGCCGGTCTGCTCAAACAGACGCTGGTTGTAGGCATCGAGCTCCTCGCGAACGATAGCGTCGGCGTTCTTGAGGATCTCGAGCTTCTCCTTGTCGACCGCGCCGATGATGCGGATGGCAAGACCCGGGCCCGGGAAGGGCTGACGGAACACGATGTGACCCGGCAGGCCGAGCGCCAGGCCAAGCGCGCGGACCTCGTCCTTAAAGAAGTGGTCGAGCGGCTCGATGAGGTCGAAGTGCACGCCCTCGGGGAACGGGATCAGGTTGTGGTGGCTCTTGATGGTGGCCGTCTTGCCGCCCGTCTTGCGAGCGCCGGACTCGATGATGTCGGGGTAGATGGTGCCCTGAGCCAGGTACTTGACCGGCTTGCCATCGGTCTCGAGCTGCTGAGCCACAGCGAAGAACTCTTTCCAGAACTGCGTACCGATGATGCGGCGCTTCTCCTCGGGCTCGGTCACGCCGGCCAGAAGCTCGGCGTAGCGGTCCTCGGCGTGAACGTGAATGAAGTCAACGTCGAACTGTTTGGTGAAGACCTCCTCCACCTGCTCGGGCTCGCCCTTGCGCAGCAGACCGTGGTTGATGAACACGCAGGTCATCTGCTTGCCCACGGCGCGAGCGCCCAGCGCAGCCACGACGGAGGAGTCGACGCCACCGGACAGGGCCAGAATCACGCGGTCGTCGCCGACCTTCTCGCGGAACTCGGCCGTCATGGTCTCGACCAGGTTGTCCATGCTCCAGTTGGGCTCCAGGCCGCAGATCTCAAACAGGAAGTTGCTCAGCAGCTGCTGACCGTACTCGGAGTGCTTGACCTCGGGGTGGAACTGCGTGGTGAAAATCTTGCGCTCGACGCACTCCATGGCGGCAACCGGGCACACGTCAGTGCTGGCGGTAACGGTAAAGCCCTCGGGCACCTCGGACACGGCGTCGCGGTGGCTCATCCACACGGTCTGCTCCATAGGCGTGGAGTTGAAGAGCTTGGCGCCAGCCGTGCGCGTGATGGTGGCGCGGCCGTACTCGCCCACCTCGGAGTGGCCGACCTTGCCGCCGAGCGTCACGGCCGTGATCTGATGGCCGTAGCAGAAGCCCAGGACAGGAAGACCCAGGTCAAAGATAGCGGGATCGATGGACGGAGCGTCCTCGGCATACACAGAAGCCGGGCCGCCGGAAAGGATGAGCGCAGAGGCGTTCATCTCGCGAATCTCGTCGGCCGAGATGTCGCAGGGAACGATCTCGGAGTACACGTTGAGGTCGCGGACGCGACGGGCAATGAGCTGACCGTACTGCGCACCAAAGTCGAGTACGAGGACCTTTGCGGAAGCTTTCTGATCCATGGTTACCCCCTCTTGTTGGCGGGGAGCCGGTGCCCGCCCGCGCGAATGAACGAAAATAACTTTCATAGTGTACACGTAAGCAGCGGTTCTGCGCCCGTCATAGCCATCAGCGCACGGCAAACGCACGAGCTGAACCCTTTTTGGTGGCGATTGAAGTGTTTCCAAACGTTACAGATGATGTAATACGTTTGAACATTGAGCACCCTGTGCCACAATACTGCCGAACAACTCTGCTCTTATAGCGGCAAAAACGATAGGAATACCAGCATGAAGCGCATCCTTCTCATCGCCACGGGCGGCACCATCGCATCGACCGAGGACGGCAACGGCCTCTCCCCCGCCCTGACCGGTGAGGAGCTCGCCCAGAGCGTTCCCGAGATCTTGGGGCTTTGCGAGCTCGACGTCGTGCAGCCCATGAATATCGACAGCACCAATATGCGCCCCAGCGACTGGATGCGCATCCGCGATGTCATCGTCGAGGGCTACGACGACCACGACGGCTTTGTGGTTCTGCACGGTACGGACACCATGAGCTACACGGCCGCGGCGCTCTCCTACCTTATCCAGGATAGCCCCAAGCCCATCGTGCTCACCGGCTCGCAAAAGCCCATGGGCAATCCCTTCACCGATGCCAAGCTCAACCTGTATCAGAGCCTGCTCTATGCGCTCGATGGGCATTCGCACGACGTCTCAATCGTGTTTGGCGGCGTGGCCATTGCCGGCACGCGCGCCCGCAAGCAGCGCACCATGAGCTTCAACGCGTTTATTAGCGTGAACTATCCGCCCATCGCCTATATCCGCAACGACCGCATTGTGCGCAACGGGCTTCACGGCACACATCAGGGTGAAAACCCGGTGCGTTTCTACGACAATATCGACCCGCGCGTGTTTGTGCTTAAGCTCACGCCCGGCGTAAACCCGGGCATTCTGGACGCCCTGGCCGATAGCTACGACGCCGTGATCCTGGAGACCTTCGGCATCGGCGGCATCCCTGAGTTTGGCGAGTCGGGCGAATCATTCCAGGAGGCGATTTTCCGCTGGGTCGATTCGGGTCGCACCGTCGTTATGACCACACAGGTGCCCGAAGAGGGTCTGGACTTGGGTGTCTACGAGGTCGGTCGCGCGTACGCCGATCATCCGGGCATTTTGCGCGGCGACGACATGACCACCGAGACGCTCGTGGCCAAAACCATGTGGGCGCTCGGCCAGTCACGCGACGCTGCCGAAATCCAGCGCCTGTTCTACAGCCAGGTCAACCACGACCGCATCCCGATGGCGTAATCAAATATCGACCGGTATCCCCTATTCAATACCCTCGAGAAGCTCGGACACCGTCATGCCGAGGGCGGGCGCGATTTTAAATAGAATCTTGAGCGTGAAATTTGCCGTTCCGTCTTCGATTCTGTCGAGATAGGGACGGCTGATTCCTGCTGCCACACAAAAATCAACCTTGGAGATACCAAGGTCCCTGCGTGTCTGTTCGACTCGCTTGCCAAGAATCTGTTTCGCACGTTCGTCCATGCAGCCGAGTTTGAAATGGAGCCGAACAAAAACGTAAACTATAGTTTACGTTTAAACGAATACACAGGAGTTTTCTATGTCGGGTTCTTCGATTTACGTACGACGCGCAGATTGTCGCCGGCGCAACACGCCGATCGCTCTTGTCGTTATCGAGGCCGACCAGCTTACGCCCGACGAGCGCACGGCCCTTGCGCTACTGACGAGCCGTATCGCCACGGCGCTACTCCCCAACCCAAAGCAGGGCGAGCTCGCACTTCTATGCCAACAGCACGGCTGCACACTCAGTCAGACCGCCGTTATCGCCACCACGCAGCGCGGCCTTCCCTTACTGCTAGAAGCCGCCGTCGCCCTGACCCTCCGCGACACGTGTTACGAAAACGAGGCCGCCGCCGATGTGGTCTTTCAACCACGATCGAGCGGCGGCCTCGCAGCAGCCATCGAAAATGCTTGTAGGCTCGTTGCCTAAAGGGACAAGCTATAATCCCAGACCAAAGCCCGTACCGGTAATTGCCGAGTACATAAAGTAGACGTTGATCACATTGAGGAACACGCCCGTGACGCAGCCGTTGCGCAGATAGCGCTCGCACGTAAGTCGCGCCATCACGGCAGAGTCGTCGTTGTTCTTAGCCTGGCGGCCGGCGGTAAAGTACGTTGCCACGCCGAGCAGCAGGTTGAGCACCGGCAGCGCCAGCAGCTCATAGCTCTTGCCCCAGCGTGTCGCCTCGCCGGCGGCGTTGAACTTCGTTGCCACCTCGGGTCCAATGTTGGGAAGGACGCATGCCGCGACCACGAGTGGAAGCACTGCGAGCACGAGTAGCGCGATACCCATGTAGCCGGCTTTTTTACCATATTTGAACATATGCGTCGTCCCTACACGTTAAAGCGGAAGTGCACGACGTCGCCGTCGGCCATGATGTACTCTTTGCCCTCGATGCGCAGCTTGCCAGCGGCCTTGGCGCCCTGCTCGCCACCAAGCTCGATGTAATCGTCATAGCCAATGACCTCGGCCTTAATAAAGCCGCGCTCAAAGTCGGTGTGGATGACGCCGGCTGCCTGAGGAGCGGTCGCGCCCTGACGAACCGTCCAGGCCTTGACCTCCATCTCGCCGGCCGTAAAGAACGACTGCAGGCCGAGCAGCTTGTAAGCGGCCTGCGCGAGCACGTCCAGACCGGGCTGCTCCAGGCCTAAGCTCTCCAGGTAGTCGGCCGCATCCTCGGGATCGAGCTCGGAAAGTTCGGCCTCAATCTTGGCGCAAATCGGCAGCGGCTTGACGCCATCGATGGGCGCCAGATCGTCGTTGAGCATGTCCTCGTCCACGTTGGCCACATACAGGATGGGCTTCATGGTGAGCAGGAACAGGCCCTTGGCGGCGGCACGCTCCTCGTCGGTCATCTCCATGGATGCGGCGCGCTTGCCCTCGTTGAGCCAAGCAAGCAGACGCTTGGCGACCTCGAACTTGGGCATGAGCTCCTTGTCGCGCTTGGCCTCCTTCTCGAGCTTAGGCAGCTGCTTCTCGAGCGTGCCCATGTCGGCCAGGATAAGCTCGGTCATGATGGTGTCGGCGTCGCCGGCGGGGTCGACGAACTCGCCTGTGCGGCCCACCTCACGCATGACGTTAGGATCCTTAAAGTAGCGCACGACCTCGCAGATGGCGTCGGTCTCGCGAATGTTGGCCAAGAACTGATTGCCCAGGCCCTCGCCCTCGTTGGCACCCTTCACCAGGCCTGCGATGTCGACGAACTCGACCGTTGCCGGCACGATGCGGCCCGGGTTGACGATGTCGGCAAGCTTTTGCAGACGGCTATCGGGCACGTCGACGATACCCACGTTGGGGTCGATCGTGGCGAACGGGTAGTTGGCGGCAAGGCCGGTCTTTTTGGTAAGCGCGGTGAACAGCGTCGACTTGCCCACGTTGGGCAGGCCCACGATACCGATGGAAAGGGACACGACAGCTCCTTTTGGTGCAGGTACTTCAAACTGCATAAGTATAGCGCCGCCGCAGCATCCGGGCTAATCCGGACACCACGGCAGCGCAAATGAAGCAGAGATTAAGGTCGCTAGCTAGTCCGCGAGCTTCTCCACTTGGTCGAGCATCTTGTCGAGCTTGGCCTTTGCCTCGGCCTTGACCTTCTCGGCCTCCTCGTGGGCCTTGGCCTTCTGAGCGGCCTTTTCCTCGGCCTCGGGATCGACGACGACCAGGTTGGATGCATCATGCTCAACCAACTTGAGCGCATGCTCAGGGCACACCTTGACGCAGGCTCCGCAACCTAGGCAATACGTGGACTCCAACGCAAAGCGACCGCTTCCAACCAAATCGCAGGCAAACGTGGGGCACACGTTGACGCACTCGCCGCACGACGTGCACTTGTCAAAATCGCACTCCGGCGTGCTCACCTGCATGTTCTGGGCAAGCTCGGGATGGTTCTGCAGCGTCGAGAGCACCAGCTGCCGCCCGTGCGTGAGCGAACGGCGACGCTTGGTCGTCGTGGTGCCGCACATGGTGTTGAGCGTGCGCTCCAGCTGGGTAATCTGATGGCGATGGGCTTTGAGCTTCTGCGTCACCGAGGCCAGCGCCGCCGTCGCCGGGTTGAGCTTGGTCACGGTCAGGCCCGTGGTGCGGGCGATCTTTTCCATGTACTCCTTGCGCTCGTACTCGCGAAGCTTATGGCACTTGAGGCTCTTGGGGTCGACCTCCAGACCCATACCCGTGCCAGACCACTCTTCGGCAGTGGCAATGGCCTCGCCCAGAATGTCCTCACCGCCGGTGTTGCGGCATTTATCGCACACGCCCAACGGCAGGTACACACTCACGTTGGGATAGTCGGCCAGTACCGAAAACCAAGTCTCTGCCGTAATATCGCCCACGCAGGCGACGACGACCTCGTTCTCGCGCGGCATGCGCTTAAGGGCACGCGTGCAGGTAACGTAGGCGGTCTCGTGGCTCGTAGCCGCCGAGACAATGTCGTCGTAGACGTTTTTGGGTGCAAGGCGCGGAGAGATGATCGCCTCCGTCGGGCAAGCAGCGGCGCACAGACCGCACTTGCGACAGGAGTCGAGGATCTCGATGGCGTCTTCCTCGACCTCGATAGCGTTGACCGGGCACACGTCCATGCACGCGGCGCAGCCGCTCTTTTCGTTTTTGCAGGTCAGACACGGGATGGTGTTGCCGCGCGGGCGCTCCTTGTAGTCGGCAGGATTCCACTGCGGCGCCGACGGATCGAGTGCGTCGGTCACGCCGCCAAGCGGGTTTTTAAGAAAGTCGAAACCCTTGCTGATCTCGATAATGTCATCAAACAGATCGTGTTCCTGCGCCATGCGCGGCCCCTCCCTGAGCAGTGCAAACAAGCAAGAGATAATGATACGCTATCGGCCCACGCCTCGGGCAAATTACACGCGGAGCACCTTTGAAGCAAACAGCCCATGGCCTATCGCCGCCTCGATTGCACAAGGTCAATCAAGCGCCAAACTATGCCTCGCGCATGAGCTCGGCGAGCTTTTGCCTGGTCACCTTGGCCTGCTCGTTGGCCATATTGCGTTCGTTTCTAAAGGCCGCATCCGCAACGCTCATCAGGTCAGCATCGGAAATCCCGCCAAGGCCCAGCTCCGCGAGCGTTGTCGGCAGGCTGACGCACTGGCAAAACTCGAGCACCTGATCAAGCTCGGGCGCACGCTCCAGGCGCAGCTGCACCACCAGGCCAAATGCCACGGCCTCACCATGCATGGCCTTGCACTCGGGCAAAATCGTCAGGCCGTTGGCAATGGCATGGGCGAGCGCTAGGCCGCCACTCTCAAAGCCAACACCCGAGAGCAGAATATTGCACTCGATCAGGCGCTCAACCGCCGGCGATATACGGCCCTTTTTGAGATCGCGCTTGGCAGCGACGCCGCACTCCATAAGCGTGTCATAGCAGGCACGAGCCGCAACCAAGGCCAAGTGTCCCGGCGCGCCACCGTGCTCGTTGGCGCCGTGCGCTGCGGCGCACGAACGCGCCTCGAAGTACGTTGCCAGCGCATCGCCCATACCAGCGACCGTCATACGCAGCGGGGCCGCCGCGACCACGTTGGTGTCGACCACGACCAGGTCTGGATTCTTCTCGAGCATCAGGTAGCGGTCGAACGACCCATCCTCGTGATACAGCACCGAAATCGCACTGCACGGACCGTCCATCGACGCCGCCGTGGGGCATACGCACAACGGCAACTCGGCATAAAACGCAACGGCCTTGGCGATATCGAGCATTTTGCCGCCGCCAATACCCACCACCATGTCGCAATACTCAGCCTGGGCTTCCTTAGCCATTTCGACAACGGCCTCTTCCGTACACGGACCGTCATAAAGCTTAAAGAACGGCTCACTCAGATCGTCGTCCAGAAATCCATCGACGATCTGCCTGCACAGCCGATCCTCGGTGCCCTGGTCAAACAAGACATAGGCAGCGCAGCCCAACCATGACAAATACCCGCCCTGACGCGAGAGTTCGCCCGGCCCCTGAACATACCGGCCGGGACCGCCATAAACCATGGGAAGCGCCATGCGAGAATCAGCCCTTCATCAAACAACGATTGGTGCAAAGTAACCTGCCCCCCTGCACCAACTTGTGCATTGGGGACAGGTTACTTTGCACCATAGCAAAAAGGGGCAAAGCCATCTGCCGGCTTTGCCCCTTCCTTAGCTTGATTTACTCATCCATGAGATAGTAGTGGCCCAG
>OIZP01000396.1_pt1 | contig 28291 bp, 33 predicted proteins | sample 1588531 | NCBI WGS metagenome assembly OIZP01 (sample SAMN03283283) | human gut metagenome | biome: human-associated habitat; material: feces | host: Homo sapiens | place: Peru | collected 2012
CCGGTATGTAATCATCCACAGAGCTATTTTGAAGTACATGAAGAGAATTATTAAGGAGATGAGATTATTATGAAGAAGAAAGCGATTAATTCAAAAAAAGCAGTAATGATAGGCTGTGGCTTTGTTGGTTCTGCATCGGTATTTGCTCTGATGCAGAGTGGCTTGTTTACAGAGATTGTCCTTATCGATGCAGATAAGAACAAGGCAGAAGGAGAAGCGATGGATATCAGTCATGGTATTCCATTTGCGAGTCCGATGAAAATATATGCCGGAGATTATGATGATGTGGCTGATGCTGCAATTGTTGTCATATCTGCCGGAGCGGGACAGAAACCGGGAGAGACAAGGCTTGATCTCGTAAATAAAAATGTAGCAATATTTAAGTCAATCATTCCTGAAATAGCAAAGAGAAATTTTGCAGGTATCATGCTTGTAGTTGCGAATCCGGTAGATATCCTGACTCAGGTAGCCATAAAGTTATCAGGACTTCCAGAAAACAGGGTTATTGGATCGGGTACTGTGTTAGATAGTGCCAGATTAAGATATAAGCTTGGTGAGCATTTATCTGTGGACAGCAGGAGTGTTCATGCATTTATAGTAGGTGAGCATGGAGACAGCGAAGTTGTAGCATGGTCATCAGCCAATGTATCTGGTGTTCCATTAAGTGAAATGTGTGAAATGCGTGGACATTACAAGCACAAGGAAAACACGGCAGAAATAGCTACAGCAGTCAAGAACAGTGCGTATGAGATCATAAACAAAAAGCACGCTACTTATTATGGAATTGCAATGTCTGTAAAAAGAATCTGCGAAGTGATTATGAGAGATGAAAAATCAATACTTCCTGTATCACACATGATTCATGGAGTATATGATATTGACGGAGTATCGTTAAGTATGCCAGCTATTGTAGGTGCAGATGGTATTGAGTCTGATATACCTATTAATTTAAGTGGCGAAGAAGCGTTAAAGCTTAAGGAATCTGCAGATTCATTGAAAAAGATTATGGAGACAATTGAATTATAAATTTTACACATGGAAGGAGAAAAAGGCATATATGTTATTATGATAGTGTCGAAAGTATACGACAGAGAAGAGCCTTGAGCGAGAGAAATCGCCCAGGGCTTTTTTCGTGAAAGGAAGTGAGCACATGCCTTATAGGAGTAACATACCGTGTAAACATCCTGGCTGTGCATCGCTTATTCCGCACGGTCAGATGTATTGTGATGAACATAAACATTTACATACAAAAGACAGAGCCCATGCAGCAGAGCGTGGCTATGGTGCCAAGTGGCAGCGTGAGAGAAGGAAGTTCTTAGAGAGCAATCCATTCTGTGTGAAGTGTTATGAAGAAGGTCATATCACTATGGCTACAGTTGTGGATCATATCAAACCACACCGTGGAGACCAGAAACTCTTTTGGGATAGGTCGAACTGGCAGCCTTTATGTGAGCATCATCATAATGTAAAGACAATGACCGAGGATAGATTCAAGGAATATCGGTTCTGATGGAGCAAGGGTAGGGGGTACTTGAATCTCTACAGGCCTTAGTCTCCAAGACCGGCGCCCCCTCTTCTGTGCAAAATCGCGAAATGGAAGAGGGAGGGGTATCGTAGAATTGCAGTAACTGAAATGGAAACTAAATGAATAAAATGATATAAAATGGTAACTATAATATTGACTTTAATTCGTGTGTGACATATAATAAGCATGAGGTAGAATGACTTTTGTTGATTGGAGGAAGTTAATATGTTTGATGTGAATTCCATGATAGCTGCAAATATTGTAGCAATTCTTAAAAAACAGAATAGAAAACAAATAGATTTGGCAGGGGCATTGCAGACAAATAAACAGACAATAAGTAAGATGCTTAATGGTTCAAGAATGATTAATGCGATAGAACTGAAGCGTATCGCAGAGTTCTTGGGTGTTAAGATGGAAGAACTTACCAAGCTTCAGGGAGATTCTGTTGATACAGATATTGTTCATGCGTTCATGGGAAAAGTTGAATCAGAGGAAGCTAAAGAAGCACTTAATATTGCTGATAAGCTTTCAAACATGATTCTTTTCCATAGTCGAGTTAGAGATAATGGTATGGCTATGATGAAACCTTGGGAGGCATAATGGGAGATACTTTTTTTGAAAACTTGTTTTATAAGCAAGAGAAGCAATTTGAAAAAATAAATGATTTATCAAAGGCTTTTGCTGTAAATTACTGTGGAAATACCATTATTAGAGAATCTATTTTTGGCATAGTTTCAAATTATGCACGTAAGAGGGAACTGGCTCTTGAAGTGCTTCGTTATCCATTTAGGGATGATGAATTATGGGCGTTTACCTTTGTGAAGAAGGGTACGATTTTCTTGTGTGTGAATACAGAACTGCCAATGTGTAAGCAGATTTTTGCAACGGCACATGAGTTATATCATATTCATTGCTATGCAGAGGATATTAATACCAGCACTATTACATCAGGTTCTTTATTGGATTCAAAAACGGTTGATGAAGTAGCAGCTACGCAGGAAGATCTTGAAGCAAATGCTTTTGCAGGGTTGCTTTTGATGCCGGATGCCAGTGTGATAGAACAGTTTAAGATGTTTGGAATCTCAAAAGAGAATATGGGGATTGATGATGTGCTGATTCTTATGGATTTGTTTGCGCTTCCTTACAAAGCAGTTGTATTGCGCTTAGTAGAGAGCGGTGTGATTACAGAAGAGAAGGCCAGAAATCTTTATCAAGAAAAAAGTGAAAGCATTGCAATCAGAATTGAATTGACTGGAAAAGCAGAACAGTGGCAGCAGAATAGTGGAAGTTTACTCCGCTATGGAAGTTTGTTGGATAATCTGGCTTTTAACTCTGAACACGAATTACTTGTGGATAGTAGAGAGGAATCTGATAGGGCATACTTGGAAAAAATCAGAAAGGAATTTCGGAATCGAAAATAAGGTGAGTATATGGCAAATGAAAAATATGCCTTGCTGGATACTGACTTTATATCCAAGATGCATTTGATACGCAAGGATGATCATAATAAATTAATAGACAAAATTATGGCAATGCCAGGTTATTGCTTTTATTGTCATAAACAGATTCAAGTAGAAATCATGCGTCACAATATAGCTGGGGCACCAGAATGGTTTCAGTCGAAAATTGAATCAAAATCAATATGTATGTATGACGATGAAATGATACTGGATGAATTATCAGGAGTCTATGGTGAATGGGCTATCAGCGCATATGCAGGAATGCTTAAAACTGCGTGCGATGCATATAAAGATGGATATTTTGAAGAGAAGTTTGTTCTTGTGTCTCAAATGGACTGCCGCAGTATAAGTAGAGAAGATTTTTTGAAGCAACTGCAAGATGATTGTGACACTATCGGCGAGGGACAAAATCTCGGAGAACTGAAGTCATATGTCTTATTGCAAGTGCTGAATTTGAAGTTCGGTGAACAAATCTATGTCTTTTGTTCTGATGATAAAAATGCCAGAAATGGTGTAATCAGTATAGGCGGAGCTAGATGTATTAGTGTATTGTCATCGTTTGTAAGGCTGAAAAAAGAAATTAGCTTTACGAAAGAGGATGCTATGCCATACATCGATTCTTATATGAATACTTGTTTAGGAAAAGATCAAACAGCATTCAGGGTTCAAGATACTTCAAAAGAGAGGCGAATGTGCAGGATACCATGTGAGCAAGTATTTGAAGAGATATTTGATGGGAAAATAGATGAGTTAATAACTGGAAATTTAAAATACATATAGATATTCATCATGAGGATCGTGTAGAAATACATGGTCCTTTTATTTACACGAGTAGTAAGGAAAATGCCATGCTTGCATGAGCATTTGACGAGCACCGCGATAACCCAAGAAATTGATTTCTTGGGTGTGCAGAAAATTAAGGAAGGAGGGGATTCCAGTGGCAGGAAGAAAGCCAAAGCCTACAGCGGTTAAGAAGCTGGAGGGTAATCCAGGTAAAAGAAAACTGAATACGAAAGAGCTAGTTCCGGCAAAGGGAATGCCTGACTGTCCGGAGTGGCTGCTTCCAGAGGCGAAGAAAGAGTGGGAACGACTTGCGGATCTGATGAACCAGATGGGAATTCTGACCGAGGTGGATATGGCGGCATTTGCTGCATACTGCCAGTCTTATGCCAGATGGAAGGAAGCGCAGGAGCATATAGATTCTGAGGGGTCGACCTTTGAAACGGATAAAGGATATCAGCAGCAGACACCTTGGGTTGGTATTGCAAATACCAATCAGAAGCTGATGCTGCAGGCGGCATCCGAGTTTGGACTTACGCCTTCATCCAGGTCACGTATTGTGGCTTGTAGTGCAAAGGGTAAGGAGTTGGAAGATGAGATGGAGGCATTGCTTGGGGGTGATTCCTAATGGCAAAGGAACCAAGACCAAAGGGATATCCGAAGCTTAAGAATTATAAACCTTCCCAGTTCATGCTTCCGACTTCACATTATGATAAGAAGAAAGCAGACAGGGCAGTGACCTTTATTGAGAATCTTTGTCACACCAAAGGTAAATGGGCAGGAACACCATTCTGGCTATTACCGTGGCAGGAGCAATTGATAAGAGATATATTCGGGATTGTAAAACCTGATGGGAACAGGCAGTTCCGCACTGCATTTGTGGAGATATGTAAGAAAGTAGGTAAGAGCGAATTAGCAGCAGCAGTCGCTCTTTATTTATTGTATGCGGACAATGAGCCTTCCGCAGAAGTGTATGGTGCAGCGGCTGACAGACCGCAGGCATCCATCGTATTTGATGTGGCAAAACAGATGGTAGAGATGTCACCGGCTCTGATGAAAAGAAGCAAGCTGATGGGAGCCACTAAGCGTATTGTGAATTACAGTAATGCCGGATATTATCAGGTGCTGTCAGCTGAGGTTGGCGGTAAACATGGATTTTCGGTAAGCGGTTTGGTATTCGATGAAATTCATACCCAGCCAAACAGGCAGCTATACGATGTACTTACTAAGGGTTCATCGGATGCGAGACAGAATCCGCTTCACTTTATTATTACGACGGCAGGTAATGACAGACATTCCATTGCATATGAGCTTCATACCAAAGCAGTGGATATCTTAGAAGGCAGACGTGTGGACCCAACTTTTTATCCTGTGGTTTACGGACTTAAGGATGATGAGGACTGGGAGGATGAGGCAAACTGGTACAAAGTAAATCCTTCACTGGGATATACCGTTGATATTGAAAGACTTCGGGATGCGTACAGAGAAGCAAAGCAGAACCCGGCGGATGAGGTTACATTCAAGTGGCTTCGCTGCAATATGTGGGTAAGCTCAACAGTTGCCTGGATTCCAGATGCGATTTATATGAGAGGTAATGAGCCGATTGATATGGATGCACTTGCTGGCAGAGATTGCTATGCGGGTCTGGACTTATCGAGTACAGGAGATATTACAGCTTTGGTGCTGATATTTCCGCCAAGGAATGAAGATGAGAAGTATGTGCTTTTGCCGTACTTCTGGATTCCGGAGGAAACCATACCAAGAAGAGTGAAAGCTAATTCTGTTCCATATGATATCTGGGAGAAGCAGGGTTACATCATGTCCACCGAGGGAAATGTGATTCATTATGATTTCATCGAGAAGTTCATCATGGACTTATCGGAGAAATATCACATTTTGGAAATAGCGGTGGATAGATGGAATGCGACTCAGATGATTCAAAATTTGGAGGGCGAAGGTTTTACCATTATTCCTTTTGGTCAGGGATTTTCTTCAATGTCAGCTCCGACGAAAGAATTCTATCGCTTACTGATGGAGGGAAGAATTATTCACGGTGGGAATCCAGTGCTTAGATGGATGGCATTGTTGCCGCAATTATGGCGCTTGATAGATGTATACGTCAGGAAGGGCAGAGTGGCAGTGTGTATGATGAGAGGACTGTTGGTGTTTTAAGGAGGATGTATGGGATTTTTCAGTAATTTATTTCGTGGAAGGGATGCTCCTTCTAATAGCACAGCTGGAAGTGGATATGGATTTTTTATGGGGAGCACGGCTTCCGTGAAGAGAGTGAACGCACGGAGTGCCATGCAGATGACGGCGGTGTATTCCTGTGTGAGGATTCTTTCGGAGGCGGTGGCGGGTCTGCCATTGCAGTTTTACAGGTATAACGATGATGGCGGTAAGGAAAAGGCGGTGGATCATCCGCTCTATTTTCTGCTGCATGATGAGCCGAATCCGGAGATGACTTCTTTTGTGTTCCGGGTGACTCTGATGACGCATCTGCTTTTGTGGGGGAATGCGTACAGTCAGATCATCCGGAATGGAAAGGGTGAAATTGTGGCTCTTTATCCGCTGATGCCTGACAGGATGGAAGTGAACCGTGACCAGGATGGGCAGATTTACTATGAGTATTATCTTAGTTCAGATGATGCTCATACCATGAAAGGCACATCGGTAAGGTTACAGCCACATGATGTACTTCACATTCCGGGCTTAGGCTTTGATGGTCTGGTTGGATATAGCCCTATCGCAATGGCAAAAAATGCGATTGGTATGGCGATTGCCTGTGAAGAGTATGGTGCCAAGTTCTTTGCAAATGGTGCAGCTCCTTCCGGTGTGTTAGAGCATCCGGGAACGATTAAAGACCCATCCAGAGTGAGGAAATCTTGGCAGGCTACATTTGGTGGCTCTGCAAATGCAAATAAAGTGGCTGTTTTGGAAGAAGGTATGAAGTACACACCGATTTCCATCAGTCCCAATGAAGCATAGTTTTTGGAAACAAGGAAATTTCAGATTGATGAGATAGCTCGAATCTTTAGGGTGCCGCCTCATATGGTGGGTGACATTGAAGAAAACATATGATATCATGTGAGTAACAATCGGAATTTGAAGAGGTAGTGATTATGAAAAGATTGATAGCAATGGTTCTTTGTCTTTTATTTGTTATATCTTTAGCTGGTTGTGGAAAATGTATTTCGTTTGATAGTAGTTTCAGGTCACCTAAAAATGGAGGTGGAGCGTGGAACGCTAATGAAGAATACACATGGTCATGGTGGTTGGCGCGTAGCGAAGGCGGAACGTGGAAATTAATGACTTGGGGATATTAACGGTCCTAAGTAACAAATAACAGTTTATATAGCTGAAAAATCGGAATTTATGCAAGGAGATAATTATGGATAAAATAAAAAAGAACATTGTTTTTTACATTCTATTGATTATAGATTTCTATGTCATTCCTTACTTTATAAAAGACACAGGAAGTGCAATGATTATTATGTTAATGATTATTCCTCTGATATGTTTAGTAACGTCTATTTTTTATGGAATTAGGAATGGTTTTGATTTTTGGTATATTTTGATTGTAGCAATTATATTTACGCCATCTATATTTATGTTTTATAACTCAACTGCATGGGTTTATATAGTTGGATATACAGTTATTGCATTACTGGGGAATTTGATAGCATTACCATTAAGAAAAAGATAAATATCAGTAAGAAGATGATAAAAGTATTATTCATTTGCCACGGCAGGGTGAACGGACTACCAAATGTGTAGGTGAAATGCCCGCAGAACCGGGCATAGTACGGCGGTCATAGTGCCATGGGACTACCGGAAGACTACTACAGTTGGGAATTAAAATAGATGTTGAAATAGATGGACGTCCTGCAGTGAATGTGGGGCGTTTTGTTGTGGATTTGTCGGAGTTGTATCTGTCATTTTTCAACAATATGTGATAAAATTCAAGAAAATAAATATAGATTGAAAGGGGTACAGTTAATATGAATTTTGTTATTACTCCCGAAGTAAATAGTTCTCAAGAATTTATTGAAATCGCACAGGATTTTTCGAATCCGCTTGATTTGGTGAGAGAGGGTATTAGTAATGGATTTGATGCACATGCTAAAAATATGGTCTTGGATTTTAGTGTAGTACAAGATTGTGGTGAAAGACTGCTGAAAATCGAGATAATAGACGATGGTGAGGGGATGGACGAAAAAGGTCTTAAATCCTTTTTCGATTTGGGGAATTCTATGCGAAGAGATACTAAGGCAGATTCAGGTGCAATAGGTGAAAAAGGGCATGGAACAAAGGTATACTTTAATAGTAAAAAAATTGAAGTTATTACGGCAAAAAACGGTACTAAATATCATGCAGTGATGGAGGAACCTAAGCGGAACTTATTTAATCATGTAATACCTACGGTTTCAGTTACAAGCGAGCAGAATGATGATATGATTGGAAGTCATATTATTATTTATGGATATAATGAAAATCGAAGGGATAAATTCACTCACAGTCGATTAAAGGATTATGTGTTGTGGTTTACAAAATTTGGATCCGTTGAGAGATGCTTTGGAATAGAGGAAAACTCCGACGTCAAATTAAAACTTAAAGGTGTAGATGAAGACAAGTTCGAAGAAATTGAATTTGGACACGTCTTTCCAGAAGAAAGTGCAAGTGTTGAAAAGTTATTTGAAGACTATCTTGTTGATGCCCCCGAAATGGTATTGTAAAAAAGTTATCAAAACAAAGAGTTTGAAGAATTTTCCTGAGATCAAATTTCAAGCAGTTTTTTATGTTGAAGGAACTAAAGTAAAGTATGCATATAATTCGATGATTCGAAGGTCAGGATACTCAGCACCGGAAGGAGCATATACTGTACAAGATAGATATGGAGTTTGGCTATGTAAAGATTATATGGCTATTCAAAAAAAGAATGAATGGGTGACTTCAAAAGGTTCTGAATATACAAAATTGCATGCTTTTGTTAACTGCCAAGGACTTCGCTTGACGGCAAATAGAGGTTCAATTGAAAATACACCGTCTGAGATTTTAAAAGATTTAGAAGATGCTGTAAAAGAAATTTATGAAGAAATTGTACAGAGTGATGATTGGAGCAATCTTGAATGGCTTGAATCAGAGGTAGATGCATACAATACAGTATCAAGGGAGAAAAAAGATTTTAGAAAACGAATAGATAAGGTGAATAGGACCAAGATTGCAGAATATAAGATATCTGATGATAAAACAATTACGTTAATAGAACCACAGCAAGAAAATGGTGTATTTACAATCTTTATGCAGCTTAGTACATATAATCCAGATATATTCCCATTTATTATTGTGGATTATGATACGCATTTTGGTATAGATGTTATTGTTAAAGCGAAAGATAATATGCCTATAAAATCATCAAAATTGTATTATGTGGAATTTAAAAATTATCTAAGCAAACATTTTAATCATTCTTTTGAAAATTTACATAGCATTGTTTGTTGGGATATTAATTCGACAGAATTAAAAAATGGAGAAGAGGTAAGTGATATAGCAAATCAAAAACGTACACTGAAAATAATTCCACCAGCATGTAAAGGGGATTACACTAGATATTATCTGGATTCGTTACGAAGTGATAGAAAAATAGAAGTATTCGTGTTGAAATATTATCTGGAAGAGAAGTTTGGAATTACATTTATTCCAAGAAATGATAATTCTACAGTATAGCATATAAAGAAAGAGGGAGATGGGTCTTTCTCTTTTTTTATTGTTATCAATTTTCTATTTATCGCACATTGGGAGAAATATAAAATAATGCTTTCTCCTGGGAAAATAAAAATTTATATATATAAAGTTTTTGTGGAAATAATTGCTTGATTGTGATATAATTTGCGAATATTAAGTTGAAAGGAATTCAAAGATGAAATTATCATACAACGGATTATGGAAAATATTGATTGATAATAACATGCAGAAGAAAGATTTGATTAACAAAATTGGAATCAGTTCAACAACGATTGCAAAAATGGGAAAGGGAGAAAAAGTTTCCTTAGATGTTATTGAAAGAATTTGCGAATATTTTAACTGCAACATAGGAGATGTAATAAATTTTGAAAAAGAAGATAACAAAAACTGAATATCGCTGAAAGGAAAATAAAATGGCTAGCAAACGTAATTATGAAGAAAAGTTGTCAACTTGGGATAGATTTGAAATAGATGAAAAATGTGCATTGATTAGTCATGCAATTCAACTTGGAGATACTGATGAGGCAAGAAAGTATAGGAATATACTCGGACAGAAAGGTGTAAAGATTGATACATTACCAACTACAGAAAAATTTAATACAGAGAATAACATTGTTTTAACATCACCTGAATCAAAGTTTACATTTATTGATTTGTTTGCCGGAATTGGTGGATTTAGACTTGCAATGCAAGAAGCAGGTGGTAAGTGTGTATTTTCTAGCGAATGGGATGAAGCTGCTAAGGAAACTTATTTTCAAAATTATGGTGAAGTCCCATTCGGGGATATTACAAAGCCGGAAATTAAAGACTTGATACCAGATCATTTTGACGTGCTTTGTGCTGGATTTCCATGTCAGCCGTTTAGTAATGCCGGATTAAAAAAAGGAATAGAAGACACAAGGGGAACACTCTTTTATCATATTGCTGAAATACTGAGAGATCATCAACCTAAAGCTGTAATTTTGGAAAATGTCCGGGGACTGATAAGTAATGATAAAGGTCATACAATACAAACTGTTTTACGTACAATTACAGGAATGGGGTATTGTTGCAATGTTTCTCAGAATCTTATTGAAAATGGACCTATTTCTAAGTTAAAAGCAGAATGCACTAAGATGGTGTTAAGTGCCAAAGACTATGGGGTTCCACAAAATAGACCTAGAATTTACATTGTGCTGTGGAGAAAAGATGTGAATATAGAACAATTTCTGTATCCGCTTCCGAATAAAACAAAGACAAAAGTAGGAGACATTTTGGAACAAAATGTTTCTAAGGAGTATACCATTTCGGACAAGCTGTGGGCAGGTCATCAGAGAAGAAGAAAAGAACATGAAGAAAAAGGAAATGGTTTTGGCTATTGTTTGTTCAGTAAAGATTCCGAATATACAAGTACAATATCGCGAAGATATTATAAGGATGGAAGTGAAATTCTGATAGAGCAGAAAGGAGAAAATCCAAGGAAGATTACTCCGAGAGAAGCTGCTAATCTACAAGGATTTCCGCAAAATTTTAAAATTCCAGAATCGAAAACAAAGGCATACCAGCAGTTCGGAAATAGCGTTGCCGTTCCGGTAGTCAAAAAAATATCGGAACAGATTGTAAAACAAATATTGGAGGTGTAATTTGATGTTTGCTGATTTAATGGATAAAGAAATTCAACCCCAGAGTATTGATATTCGCCATCTGCCAGAAATTGAAATTTCTGATAGTTTGAAGAATGAGATACAGGAAGTATTAGAAAAAGAAGAGAGCAATTATGCACATGTTTTTACACGGACAGCTGTTGTTCAAACCGAAAAGAATTATGTCTTTTTCTCAAACCAGTGGTTATATCTTGCAGTACTTTGTAAGAAATATGCTGAGGCTCTTAAACCTTATGGCGATTTTTTTGATAAAGAAATAAGAGGAAAAAAGGACAGATTAAAAATCTTTTCGTCCAAGAATTATGAATCTTCACAATTGGTTGAACTTATACCGGATGAAACTGACAGGGAACGAATGATAAAGTTTGTTACCGGAGATCCTCAATTTAGACCTGGAAAATCACTTATAAATGGAGAAAATGCAAGATCTACGAAGGATATTTTTGGTTCATGTATTCTAAAGAAAATTGCCGTGCCGGATGCATCATCTGCCTACTTGGGGAACATTATCTATTATTTAGCAAAGAGACCGGAACTATATAATTCAATAGAGGAAGAAGTACGTCAACAGCTGGGGGAGACTGAGAATACATCAAATTTGTCCTCAGTGGTTAAAGATTGTGCAAAATCTATAGTTGACTGTATATATGGGATTGACCGGTTTGAAAGAATGATTGAGCGTTTTGATGTAATGGATCAGAATATTAAAATTGATACAGTTAATACAGATGGTCTTTTACCAAGTGGAAATTGGTTACGCTATATGTTTGCAAGACCTTCTTCTGGTATGTATAATCCTGATGAAGCTGATGGAAAATCAAGAGTATTTGAAACCGAATACATTATAACAATAAAAGGTGAAAATTTAAAATGTAAGCTGACTACAGAATGGGTTGGTAGTGAAGTTGTTGAGGGTGCACAGGGAAACAATTATCTGCAGGCATTGATTAAACTTGTTAACAGATACTATTCGGAAATGATTGAAATAAAAGAGGAATCAGGGGCATATTATCTGCATTTTTTGAAGCAAAGATTTGTTTTTGGAGATCTGCCAGAATCATTTGATTCATCTTTTTCAAGAAGATACATCACATCACTTTTAGCAAAGCCTTTTGTCATTTTAACAGGCAACAGTGGTACAGGAAAAACTCGAATATCTAAACAGTTTGCAGAGTATTTAGAGGTTATTGACACAGATGGTGAGAAAAACTGGCTAATTGTACCGGTTGGTGCTGATTGGACAGATAATACAAGAGTTTTGGGCTTCTACAATCCGTTAGCCGATAATGGAATGGGCAAGTATGAAAAAACCGGAATTATTAGACTTATAGAACGAGCTAATGATAATCCAGAGATACCATATTTTCTGGTGTTGGATGAAATGAATCTGAGTCATGTGGAGAGATATTTTTCAGATTTCTTGAGTCATATGGAAACACCAGACAATCCTTTCGAACTTGATGGATATCGTAACAAGAACGATGATGAAGAAGCAACCGGAAAATTGTCATATCCTGAAAATTTATTTGTAATAGGTACGGTCAATATTGATGAAACAACATATATGTTTAGCCCTAAAGTGCTTGACAGAGCCAATGTTGTGGAATTTAAACCTGATAAAAATGATGTTTTGAAGTTATTTGATTCCTCAAGCCAAGAGACAAAAATCATACCGGCAAAGGCAGGAGTGGCGGAAGCTTTTCTTCGTCTCTCAAAAGAGATTAGAAGTGGAAAAAGCAGAATTGAAGAACAGCAGATGTCAGGGATACGCAATATATTTACTACTATATATGAAATTGTGGAGAAGGATGGATATGAATTTGCATATAGGACTGTAAGAGAGATACGACAATACCTTAGTGCAGCATGTGAGCTTTCTGATAAATGGGATGATGCTGAGATGTATCGTTCAATAGATGAACAGCTTCTTCAGAAGGTTTTGCCGAAGATTCATGGAAATAGAAAAGAAATCGGTACTATGTTGGATGAGTTAGAAGCAATATGTAAAACAAGTGAAAAAGAACTTATATTAAGTGGGAAAAAGATCGAACAGATGAAGGGAAAACTTGCCGCCGTTCAGTATGCAAGTTTTATTTAAGCTATGATTGGTGCAATTTGTTTAAAGTTAAATGAAAAAAGCAGAGCAAGATTATATCTTGTGGGGACATACAGTTGTATAGATTGGAATACCGAGTATTCTACGGAATTAGGAGATGAATTTATTGGATATAAATTTATCGAAGAAGCCGGACAACAGCCGGTTATTAGTATTGCACAGAGCTTAGATGGCGAGTATGTTCTTAGATTAATAGAGACAAAAAGATATATAATCAAAATAGAAAACAAAAATGATGTTGTCCCAGATCTTCCTTGTTTCCAGAACGAAGGTAACAAGTTCTTAAAATGTGAAAAAGACAGGGATTCTGTCACATTCCAGTTCATAAATTATTTGGGTAGATCAAAAATTCATTTTAAGAAAACAAACAAGGTTCTTACATTTGAAGTGATTCCGGATAAAATGAATTATGAGGACGATTATATAAAGCTGACGGAGGCACTCGCTGAGGCCTGTTCTGAGTTATTACTTGATTATGCGGGGGCTACATCTAATTTGTATAGCCAGTCGGAAGATGACAAGAAAACTTTGTTGGAGCAATTTATTTTTCTTCGGAAGTTTTGTTATGGAGATAACCTTCAAGGGTTGGTAGAGGCAATAAAAAGAAATCCTGACAGAGTATTGGATCAAGATGAAGAAACAAAACCTGTTGGTACCGGAATACCGTCAAGAAAATTTTTCCAAAATCCATTTTCATATAGCAGAGGATGGGTGAAGATAGGTGGAAATGATGCAGAAAATAGAGGAATATACATACCTCAGCAAGTGTCTGTTACTCGCAAATTCGACAGTTTGGATACTCCGGCAAACAGGTTTGTAAAGTATGCGCTGCAAAGATTTGATGCAATCTGTGTTGACCTTATTAAGCTTTTGGAAGTTGGCCAGTCTATGCAGACAGAATGTTTGAGTGAGGCAAAAGCGATTCATAAAATTCTTGAAAATATTTTTAGAGATACTTTTTTAGAGAAGATTGGCATGTTGGACATTATGCCACAGAACAATCAGATACTTCAAAAACGTGAAGGATATTCTCAGATTTTTTCTGCATATGCAATGCTGGATTTGTCGCTTCAACTTGACTGGAAAGGTAAGGATGATATTTATGATGGGGAGTCTAAGAATGTAGCTCTTCTTTATGAGTATTGGCTTTTCTTTGAATTATATAAGATTGTTAAATCAATAGAAGGGTGTGTGGCTGTCAAAACAAAAGAAGAGCCATTTCTTATGCTGGAGGATGGAATAACAATTTCTCTTGAAGAAGGGAAAAAATCGTGTCAGTCGTTTGAAATAGATAAATATGGAGTCAAAGTAAATCTTTATTACAACAGGACTTTTTCAAGAACAGAATTTAAGACAACAAAATATGAAGGATCGTATTCGAGACCCTTTCGACCTGATTATACTCTGGCGATTTTTCCAAATTCGTTTGTAAAGGGAAAAAACAACGGAGAAGACGAGGCGATTATCAATGGAGCTGTAAGTTATATTCATTTTGATGCTAAATACCGTATATCGGATTTAACATCGCTTATGGGTGATAACAGAGGATCTGAACAAGATGAAGCTGAGATTGTTGATGATAAAATAGGTTCTGTAGTTAATACGTATAAACGCGGCGATCTTCTAAAAATGCATACATATAATGATGCTATTCGCCGCACAATTGGAAGTTATGTATTGTACCCTGGGTCATATGCTAAGAAGGGTTCAGGTAATGAAACGTTCTGCTTATATGATGAAATTTTGCCAGGGGTAGGAGCTTTTTCGATAAAACCCAGCATGGATGCTTCGGGAGAAAAAGTACTTAAATCGTTTATTATTTCAATGATCGAATCCAGAGCAGCTAAGAATTCTCGCTTGAATCGTTTGAAGTACTATACGGAGATGATATTGAGTGAACCATCAATATTTAGAGAGCAGCCGGTGAATTCTGATAGCAAGCCAATGAAAAAAGATGATATGTATGTGATGGGATATATTCGGGCAGATTCCCCTAATGATTATTATCATTTTTTGAAAGAAAGGGGATTTTTGCATGTGGGATCGGAATTCTTTTTTTACTTTTACGCTATTAAAGGAAAGGATGTGTATTCACATCATAAAGATATTTTTAGGGCACCATATTTTAGATTTTATATAAATGAAATACGTAAAACTAACACATATTTGTTAGAACCTGCTATTTGCAGGATAATTTCTAATGAGCTTATCTCAAGGGAAGAATTAGTGAATAATCTTCGAAACATAGGATATGATACCGACAAAAATAGTCATCATGCGGATTTTTACTATGTCTTGAAGGTAAGAGTAGAAACGGAAGACAACCCACGTGAAGAATATAAAATAACAGAAGTAAACAATCAGAATGGAAATGATACATTTAGTCCACATTCTCCGAAAGTAATGTTCTGTTAAAGAGGTGATTTATTGTGGCGGATGTTCTGACAAAAGCTCAAAGAAAAAAGAATATGCAAAGTATCAAGTCTAAGGATACGAAAATTGAGTTGATTTTAAGAAAAGCTTTATGGAGTAGCGGAATAAGATACAGAAAAAATTATTCAAAGATTCCAGGAAAACCAGATATAGCAATAACAAAATATAAGATTGCAATTTTTTGTGACAGCGAATTTTTTCATGGGAAGGACTGGGAACAGTTAAAGCCTCGTTTGCAGAAAGGTGATAATGGAGAATTTTGGGTAAATAAAATCGGCAAAAACCGTGAACATGATGAACAGATAAACAAGGAGCTTGCTTTTATGGGTTGGACTGTAATACGATTCTGGGGAAAAGATATTAAGAAAAATACAGATGAATGCATCAAAGTGATTGAAGAGGCTATTTTTGATTTGAAGATGCAGGAGAACGAATAAAACATCATATATGCGGATTAAGGAGGAAGAATATTGTGCAAGTAATATTGAATTACAAATCATATTATGAGGCGTTTAGGCTTGGAGTTGTTAATAATGGATTCAAGCCTGTTGCGGATGTGCTTTTTTATCCCCTTTTTAAATCGCATACACTTATGGATGCAAAAGGAGAACCATACGAAGTAACTGCTCAGAATGCTAGTCGTTGGGGGAACGGTCAGGACCCGATACAAAAAGAAATACAGGATGCAGCTGGTACAAATGAAATATTGGAAGAATTGATTCGCTATTTTGACAATACGGTTGTGCCACATGAGTTATCCCCGGCTTTACAGGATGAGATGTTGGATGCAATGGTTGAATTAGTTGAAAATTGCGACCTTCGAGATAATAAGAAAAAGCAATTTTTGAAATATTATAAAAAAGGTCAAAGTGGTGAATTTCTAGCAAGAGTTTATCAAAGAGCTTTATTAGGAAATAATAAAGTGACACCTTCAAGAAAGAAAATGTCTGCTTCAGACAGTAATAGTGATTCTGTTGCTGAATTTAATAAGCTGATAAAAGCAAAATTGAGAAAACCAAAAACAGTTGTACCAGATGAAATACAACATGAGGAATTACCATATGTATCACAATTATATAGGGCATATGGAGAGACTGCAGATGTGGAGGTAAAAAATAAATCCGATCTTGCAGCAATAAATTACCAAGAGCATTTCGAACAGCAACGAAAGACCTATTATATGGCAGAAACAATACATCATGAAATCAGGGATTCGATAAGACCGGATGAAGAAGATTGTTTTGATGTATTGAAAGATGAAATTGAATATGGAATATATCAGACAAGCAGAAAGACTTATCCTGATCCGGTAAGTAAGGTTGATGCGGTGATGGAAAGAGCAAGTATTATTCCTATTTCTCAGAATACAAATATGATTACATATAACTGGATTGGAGCGGGAGAAAAACAGGGAGTCTGTAATATGCTTGTTAATGATGAAAGGTTAAAATGGGTGGATGAAGATGAATGATCGTTTGTTCAATTCTGCCTTTGAAATGGAATTGAGATTGCTACTTCTTCTTAGCAGTGAGAGAGGGACAATGACATTAGAGAGGCTGATTAGTCTTGATTTTATAATATGTTACGCTGAGAAGTTCCAACTTCCTTATGTTAGCTTACATGGTAAAAATGATTATATGTATGGTGAAATTGCTAGTCGTAGAATGCTTGCAAGAGTTGCTGTTAAAGACATGGTGACAAGCGGTATGGTAGATATTTCTGTAGATAATGATTATTTTTACAAGATTAATGTTGCAGGGCGAAAATATTCAAGATTATTGCAGAACGAATATGCAAAACAATATAGAAAAATTGCCGCAGAGGCAATTAGGCTATTTAAGAAGTATTCAGATGATGAATTGAGTCATATGATTCAAAGAGATGGCGTGAAAGCACTTCAGGAAGGAGGGCAATAATGTATTACATAAAAGAAATTAAGCTGTTATCTAATGTGAATACGATATCAGTACTTAGTTTAAGAAGCGGATTAAATATTATTTATGGTCCTTCTAATACCGGAAAGAGCCTTGTGTTGGACTGTATCGATTTTATGTTTGGCGGGGATGCCAAGCGTTTATATAAGCCTGCATTAAAATTAGAAAATGTGTCAATGACAATTGTACATAATGGAGAGGAAATATCTCTTTCTAGGAGGCTTCAAAAGAAAAATAAAAAAGGTGAAATGAAGAAAAATAATGAAATTATTGTTAATGGTGAAGGTGGTTATACGGGGACATATACAGCCGGAAAAGGAAGTATTAAAACGCCTTCTATTAATAAATTTTGGTTGCACATTATTGGAATCGATGATGAAGTTAAAATTATTTCAAAATTAGATGGAGCGCCGAACAATCTTACAATGAGGACCTTTATACATACATTTCTTTTGAATGAAACACGTATGGTAGGAGAGAATAGTGTACTAAAAAATGGACAAGGATATAGTAAAAATATTCCTGTTCCGACAATTTCATCATTGATTTTTCTTGCTACAGGAAAGACATATTTGGAATCCGGATCAGCACCAGCTACAAAAAAAGCAGTTCTTCGTGAAAAAAGAGCAGCCGCAAGGAGATTGGTAGATCTGAGCATAGATGCGTTGAGGGAAGAAAAGGTAACTTCGCTTCCGGTACCACAAGATGGAAGGACAGTTAAAGAAATACAAGAAGCTATAGATCTGCTGATGGAACAAATAACGGGAGTAGAAAGTGAACTGGATAATGCCATTGCAAAAAGCAGTCAGCTTGCAAAAGAGTTGGTGGATATCGATAAGCAACTTGCGGATAGTGATATGCTAAAAAATCGATACGATTCATTGCGTACCCAGTATGAGTCTGATATTCAGAGACTGACCTTTATAGCCGAAGGTGATATGCATAGGAATCGTATCCCTAAGATTGAATATTGTCCATTTTGTAATGGAGAACTACATAAGGATGTGAAAGAATCGTGTATTGAAGCGGCTGTAGTTGAAGTTACTAAAATAGAAAGACAGATTGAGGATCTCAGGCAAGCAGACTCTGACATTGCAAAAGAAATAGATAAACTTAAAAATCGTAGAGAGCTGATTATTAAGCAACGAGAGGATGTACAGGCTCATATTCGAATAGAACTGAAGCCAACAGTAAAACGACTTAGAGAGGATTTTTCAGAATATACGTTAGCATTAGAACATGCAAAGGCAGCAGAATTGGTTGAAACATTCAATAGGATTCTTAATGAACAATTGGAAGTAGTGAACAATGAGAATGCGGAAGATGAAGAAAACTCAAAATTCAATGTTCGTGCTAAGATTAATGAGATTCTTAAGGAGCCATTTAATCGGTATCTTGCAAAAATTTTACATGAATGCAAATATGAAAATTATGCGGGATCCAGATTTGATGAAGACATATGTGATATTATTGTCAATGGCAGTGAAAAGATGTCACAAGGAAAAGGATTTCGTGCATTCCTTAATACAGTCTTTGCATTGGCAATTCAAGAAACGCTTAATGAATATAATCGGGTTCAGCCTCATTTACTAGTATTGGATTCTCCGATTTTGTCTCTGAAAGAGAGAGAGGAGTCTGTTGGAACAGAAGTTACAACAGAGGGAATGAGAAGTGCTTTGTTTAAGTATATGATTTCTCATGAACAAAATAGACAGACCATTGTTTTGGAAAACGAAATTCCCGATATCGACTATACAGGAGCACATATGATTCACTTCACAAAGATTGAAGGGGACGATATGTATGGTTTGATAAAAGGATACAAAGATTGATATTATAAAGATTATAGACTTAGAGTCATCCGAAAGGGTGGCTCTTTTTTTGTGCTTTTGGGGAAGTACATATTTTAACATATTTTGACTTATTTCAACTTCATTATTTCAAATAGCAAATGCGATAGGCTATAGGTGTACAAAAAATCAAGTGTTGAGTTGACTTATTAGAAATACTGATGCGTCAACTGAGCACTTGCTCAAAAAATACTCATAGCCTTACGGCGCGCGACGTTTGGCGAGGAATATCATAGAACTTTTTACTGGACTGAGAGGTCTTTGTAAAGTTTTATGAATCCCCCGTCTAATTGTCGTGCGCTTTTTAGTTGGGTTGTCCTCGCCAAATGGCAGTTGCCAAGGCGGAAAGGACAACATTATGAAATTAAAAATCTGTTACGAAAACGAAATTCAGACTATTGAACTGAACGAAAAGGAAACAGAAACATTATGGGTCAGCCTGTCCCTTGAAGGTGAAGGGCTTTCTCAGAAAGAAAAAGAGGAGATCATTCAGGAAACATGGGAAGATCAGTATAACAAACCTGATTATAACCAGTATCATCGTGAAACTCGCCACATCGACCCGACTCCAAAACGAAAAAAGATGAACGGAACCCGTGGGTATATCTGTGGTGACGAAGATGATCAGTCATTTAACATTATGGATTATCTGACAGCACACGATCCGATTTCCAATTATGAAAAGAGATTCGATTATGAAGAATGCTGTAACAGAATCCGTGCAGCAGTGAAGCCGGAACAGGCAGACATGCTTATTGCCATGATTTTGGATGGGATGAAACCGGCTGAGTTTGCAGCAATCACAGGTGATACGCCAAACAACGTTTCACACAAATACAGAAGGGCATTGAAAAATTTACAAAAATATTTTTCGAGAACGTCCTTTTAGACCGCCTCTGATGGCTACCAAGTAGGAGGCAGTGACCTCCAAGTAAATATTTTTCAGGAGGTAATTCAATGGAGTTACAGATTTATAACAATGAAGAGTTCGGATCAGTACGAACAGCAACTATCGATGGCGCTCCTTTTTTCGTTGGAAAGGATGTTGCAGTGATTCTGGGTTACAGCAATCCAAGAGATGCAATCTGCAAACATGTGGATGAAGAAGATAAGGGGGTAGCGAAATGCGACACCCTTGGCGGAGTGCAAGATGTGGTATTTATCAATGAATCTGGTCTTTATAGTTTGATTCTTAGAAGTAAGCTTTCAAAAGCTCGCCAGTTCAAACGTTGGATAACATCCGAAGTTCTTCCGGCAATCAGAAAGCATGGCATATATGCAACAGACGAATTGATTGCCAATCCGGATTTGGCGATTGCTGCATTTATGGCCTTAAAAGAAGAACGTGAGAAAAGACGGATGCTTGAAGCTGCGGTTGCAATACAGGAGCAGCAGATTGCAGAGATGCAGCCTAAAGCTACTTATTATGACGTGGTTCTGAAGTGCAAGGACGCAGTGAATATTTCCGTAATTGCAAAAGATTATGGTTGGAGTGCAAGACGCATGAATGAATATCTGCATAAAAAAGGTGTTCAGTTTAAACAGGCAGATATCTGGCTTTTATATCAGAAGCATGCTGGTTGTGGATACACCAAGACAAATACACACGTTTATGAAGATGGCGGTGGAAATGAACATACAAAAGTCCATACCAAGTGGACACAGAAGGGAAGACTTTTCATCTACTCTCTGTTAAAAGACGATGGAATTTATCCTCAGATTGAGATGGAGGGGTAATCAGGGGAGTTCGAAATTCAGAAGGATATATGGACTTAGTTCCCTACAAAGCTATGGCTAATATCGACCGTGAGAAGAAGGCAGCAGCATTTGCAGAATACGCATATCAGAATGGGTGCATTCCGGTAACGCCGCATCTGTTGTTTCCTTTTATGAATGATGAAGATGAGGCGGAACGTGCTCTTGCAATTCACATGGATATTGTTCTGATGGGAAAGTGCAAGGAGGTCTGGGTGCTATCAGAACGAATTACTGCCGGTATGAGTACAGAAATTGAGAAGGCTAAGCGACGTAGACAGGCAGTGCGTTATTTCGCAAATGATTTTACGGAGGTGGAACGTTAATGAGAAAGTTAGCAATTGCCTATGGTAATAACCGTCAGGCAAAGAAATGGACAAATAAGACCATTACTTTCGATGAACTTAAAGAGCGTCTTAAAGTTACCATCCGTACTCCGGAATCTGCAGAGGAGTATGCAAAATTCAATAAGGCAAAACGAGACACCGTGAAAGATCACGGCGGGTTTGTAGCAGGAGCATTAAAAGGTGGCCGAAGAAAAATTGATACTGTGGAGCTTCGTTCTATGGTTGCTCTTGATGGTGACAGAATCGATAAATTTTTTTTAGAAAATTATGAAAAGAATGCACCGTACACATCTTTACTTTATACCACGCACAGCAGCACGGAAGAAAATCCGAGAGTGCGTCTTGTGTATCCGTTGACTCGTGATGTCACCTCAGAAGAATTTATTGCTGTTTCAAGATACCTTGCAGACATGCTTGGCATCGATTATTTCGATGAATGTTCTTATCAGCCGAATCAGCTGATGTACTGGCCATCCACACCATCATATCACTACTAAAAACGAAGAAGGAGGAAAAACGATGAGCAGACCATCATTAGCAGATAAGGATTTTCTTACCGTCATCGAAACGGCAGAATATTTTGGACTTAGCAGAAGAAAGTTATTTAAATTGGCGGAGGAGAAGAACTTGCCGTTTATGGCAATGTACGGAACACGCAAATTAATTATCAAGGACGAGTTTATTAAATACTTAAAGAAACCGGGAGTAAAGGAGGGGTTAGCAAATGGCAAGCCAAGGACAAAGAAGAGACTCGAAGCATAGGATTTTACACACAGGAGAATCCATTAGAGCAAATGGAAAATACCAGTACAAATATATGGTGGATGGGAAACCGAAATTTCTTTACAGTTGGAGATTGGTTCCGACAGATCCTCAGCCGGTAGGAAAGCAGCCTTGCCTTTCGCTTAGAGAACTGGAGAAGATGGTGCAGCAGGATTTGGATTCTAAACTGGACCCAATGGGAAAGAAAATGACGGTAAATGAGCTGATTGAACGTTACCTGCAGACAAGAACCGGTGTGAAGCCGAATACGCTTACTAACTATAATTTTGTCAAAAATCTAATGGCAAAAGAGGACTTTGGAAGCAAAAAGATCTCTGAGGTAAAGACATCAGATGCAAAGTTGTTTCTCATTAAGTTGCAGCAGGACGGAAAAGGATCCAGCACCATCAAAACCGTTCGTGGCGTTCTAAGACCGGCATTTCAGATGGCGATGGATGATGATATTATTATGAAGAATCCTTTTGCATTCCAGCTTGCCGGAGTGGTGGTCAATACAGAGCATACCAGAGAGGCAATCACAAAGGATCAGATGAGGAAGTTCTTAAAATTTGTTCATGACGATAATGTATATTGCAAATACTATGAGGTATTCTACATTTTATTTCACACCGGCCTTCGAATTTCGTAATTTTGCGGACTTACCATTAAGGATATTGATCTGAAGAACCGCATCATCAACATTGACCATCAACTTCAGCGAATCAGTAGTATGGAATACCACATTGAATCCACGAAGACAAACGCCGGTACAAGAAAACTTCCGATTACGGAGGATGTGTTCCGAATGTTTCAGGCGATTTTGGAAGACAGACCTACAGATCTTCCAGAGGTTATGGTGGACGGATATGTGGGATTTCTCTTCCGAGATAAGAGTGGTATGCCGGAAGTGGCACTTCATTGGGAACATCGGCTTAAGCATGCAGTGAATCGATACAACAGCATTTTCAGAGTACAACTGCCGAAGATTACACCTCACATTTGCAGGCATACCTACTGTAGTAATCAGGCGAAAGCTGGTATGAATCCAAAGACGCTGCAGTACCTGATGGGGCATTCCGATATTGGAGTGACGATGAACACTTACACACATCTTGGTCTGGACGATGCTAAGAATGAAATAATTCGCATGGAGGAACTGGAGCAGGCGAGAAAAGAAGTGGATAAGACAGAAGAAAAGAAGCCGATGAAACAGAATATGTTTAAAGTGGTTTAGAGAAATGATGACGCTCGGGGGATACCTTGGGCGTTATTTTGCGTTGGGAATTGTAGGATGCTTAGAAAAATAGTATAATTGATGCAGAAATAAATGCGAACATTATCAAATTAAGAAACGGGAGAGGGTGCTACTGGTATGAAAAAAATTAGTGACAATTTTTGTGGTTATCTTAAGGTGGACAATGATATATATACATATAATGTTTCAACTAATATAGTAACATTGCTTCCAGCACAAAGCGATAGAGGAAATAGACATGAAGCAATCGAACATATAAGGTCACATAATACAGATTTTCCAGAGTATTTATTCGGAGAAGACGAAAATGGTATGATTGCTATGCTGCGCAAGGGGAAGTTTGTTACAAGTTTTTTAGGTATCAATACAATTGTAAAATTTGCGACACCTATAATCGTAAGGGCATGTGGGAATGCGTATGGCTTCTTTAGTATGATGACCGAGGACTGGAACAAATTTCATGCGATCACATTTTATGGTGGGAATGTGAATGCACTGTATAATCTTGATTTCGCAATTGAATTTTCAGAGATTGATGAATGTTTAAAAAATGATGGTGCAAGAGAAATTAAAATTCGTCCATGGAAAGATTATAGTCGTTCTATTGATTTGAAAATGAATGACGAGAATGTAACATTAACTTTTTCAATAGGACAAACAGCTACAACTAATCATGAAGAACAAAAAGGTTCATATAATCTCGGAAAATTGGATGCATTTATTCGTTTTTCTTTTGAAAATGCTCAAGATTTTGCAATGATAGAAAAGTATTATGGTGTTGCAAGAAAAATTGTTGCAATTTTAACAGCTCAGAACAATATTTGTTTTGAAGAAGTGTATGTGAGTCAAAGAAATAATGAGCAACAATTTTTTAAAACGGGGGTATGTAAAATATTTGATCATTATGAGAATTATTCTAAAAAGAAATGGAATAGTGTCATACCAATATTTGCCGTTTTTGATTATATGCCTTATTTGGTGAGCGGACTTTTAGACGGAAAGGCAGATGCATTGCTGGAACTTTTGCCTGAAGACAATAAATTGGTAAACCGTATATCAATACGGAACGTTCAAGATATGTGTACTGCTCTAGAAGTTTCTTATCATTTGGATGATGAAAGAAAAAGGGAAAAAGATGTATTGATAGAAGAATTAAAAAAGAATATTAAGAAGACCATTGCTGAATTTGTTAAAGCACACAACGAAATTGACGTATATAAAGAAACTACGATAAGCAGTGCGTTTCAATATCTGGACTATACAATGAAACAGAAGATTCTCACTCTATATAATGAAAATTGTAAAGTGGTGAACGAGGTTGTGTTAAAGAATTTTTTACCTGAGGTAAAAGAGGAAAGTATAGCGCGTTTTGTAAACTTGCGTAATAGAAAGACACATTCAGGAACCGTTGAATGGGGAGAAAATGCAAAGATATATAAAGCTTTAATGACTATTGTATATTCTAATCTTTTCAGGTATTTAGGGATACCGGATGATGTAATTCAATCAGTATTATTGGATCTTTTTTAGCAGCAAGGACTAATGGTTAGGCGATTTTCATCGTTATGAAAAGAATACGCTAGAAAGAAAAATAGATTTATGTATTAAAAGAAGGGAAACATTAATGAAATATATAGATACTACAACGCAAAAGTCTTTGAAACAGGGAGTAATGAAATTATTGAATCTTTCAGCTGGTGAGATGACCCAGATGTTTATGTCCATTTATGAAGATGCAGCAAAGGAACCTTGGGAATGGGTTGGAGATTTTCTTTCTGATTATAGTGTAAATGAGCTCCTTGAATATATTCAGATGTTTCATCTTTCTCGAAGACTGAATGGAACTGACATAAGAGCGAACAATAATTTAGAACAGCTTTTAATAGAAGAATCTCCACTATCTGATTTCTTCAAAAAGCATAAGATAACCTTTGAATCGAACAAAGGTCATATTGACTTGTATTATAGTGGAGAATTGCAGTCTCTGGAGGATGAGTTTAGATATTCTGGTGGAAATATTTATTATCTTAGATCTAGATTGGGATACAACGAGAGTCAAGATTATTGTGTAAATGGATTTGCGTTTCGGACATATTTAGAGAAAAATCACTATTTTTCTTCCTTGTCTTATTGCCCTGAATTAGTCGGAAATATTGAAGCACTTCTTGACATACATGGAATGAGTACGGATTACTATAATAACAGTAAATACTACTGTATTGAATATTTGATTCCTATGACAGATGTGATATTTGACATGGGATATCCACCAGAAACTGTTAGTGAAAAAACAGTAGAATTTTTGAAACAGGCAATATTAAGATTATATGATGAATGGATAGGAAGTAGCTTTTTGTGTGATGAAAATCTTATACTTAGGCTTTCGGACAATGATTATATCAAGCCAGAGTGGTTTGTTAAAGCAGAGGAATTATAATAATTGAGATAGAAACGCGAAAACATATAAAGATAAATGAAAAGTCTAATCCCCCAGCTATGCTGGGGAGAATGGAATAATCAGAGGTGTGTATGATATCAATAAAAAACCTCCTATGTTAAGATGAGAATGGTATCGCAAGCCAAACTCAAACATAGGAGGTGGTCCATACGGACAATAAAAGTTTATCACACACAAGGTGGAAATGCCAGTATCATATAGTTTTTATACCGAAGTATCGGAAGGAAGTACTATATGGAAGATTAAAGGAAGATGTACGAGAAATAATCACTACATTGTGCAGATATAAAAATGTGGAAATAATAGCAGGTGCAGTGTGTATAGATCACGTGCATATAAGTGTTGCTATTCCACTCAAATTAAGTATATCAGATTTTATGGGATACTTAAAAGGGAAAAGTACGTTGATGATATACGATAGACATCCCAAATTACAAAGTAAATGGGACAAAGCATTCTGGGCGAGAGGATATTATGTAGAAACAATTGGGAATATCACAGATGAGGCAGTTCAGAAGTATATAAAAGAACAAGCAGAAGAATCTAGAAAAGAAGATTCAAGAGGTACCGCTTTATAGCGGACCAGTAAGAGTGCTTGCGATATCCGCCCTTTAGGGCGAGCAGTAACAATAGCCCTTAGGAGGGCTAATAATAAACCACCAGTTGAACTGGTGGTTGTAACTAGCTGTGAAACTTACAGTTCTGCGGAATGAAGACTACCCATAATAAGCAGTTCGCTATCTAATACTGTAAGAACTGAACTCAGCATGATATATTAAAAACAACCTTATAACGGTTACTCTTGAAAATGCATCCCCCTTACCCAAACAATCGTTAAAAGGTTCAAAAATCCGAGTAGTCTGCACCCCCTAAACTGACTACCAAATGACTACTATTGACTACTACACTAGGCTGTAAATTGCCACATTTTGCGTGTTTTCCATTAATCTGCACAGAAGTTTGCAAGTCAGGAAAACTCAAAAAAGTCCGCAAAACTGGGCAATTTACGGCATTTCAGGAGGAAAAATACAATGATTAAAATACTATTCATCTGCCACGGCAATATATTCCATTATTGAGAAATCCGCTTTTCCACATATAAACCATAAGAAATTATTCATGGAAATGACAGAAGAGATGACTATACATGACATTATTGTAAATCCGATTAAAGGTTGATTATACAAGGAGAATACCCATGAAACCAAGAACAGAAATTAGCTTACAACTCTACAATCTGATGATGGACCGGGGATATCCGGAGAATCTATGTGATCTTGTGACCAGAAATCTAAATACAGACTACACCGCAACAAGAATGATTGGATATTTATCACATTATTCTAATTTGCCGGATGTAGAGGTTGTGGATGAAATGCTTGCTATTTTGAGTGACCGCAACGAATTTATTAAGAAAAAAGAATCTGAACAGGCACAAGCTAAGATCAGTGAGATCTACAGATTTGGATTAGACATTAAGTAAGTAAAAAAGGGGAGCATAATATTTGCTCCCCCATCGTTTTATTCAGCATTATTTCTGCCCTAAAATGTAAGCCAGTAAAGCGTCGCATCCTTCATTTACGTCTCTGTAAGTTGCATCAAAATCTCCTGTATACCAAGGATCTGCGATATCATCCCCTTTACGGGATGTGAAATTTAAAAGCTTGGATACTTTTCCATCCGGATCACCTTTGAGCATGCGATTAAGATATTTTATATTGATATTATCCATGCCTATGATGTAATCGAAGTTATCGTAATCAGAAAATGAAATCTGTTTTGCTCTGTGTGGTACCAAAGGAATTCCAACTTCTTTTAGCTTATTTACTGTGCCCCTGTGCGGTGGATTCCCGATTTCTTCTGTGCTTGTTGCAAAGCTGTCTATTATAAACTGATCACTCAGCCCTTTTTCTTTTACCTTATAGGTAAACACGCTTTCACTTAAGGTTGATCTGCAAATATTTCCCCAACATACAAATGCTACTCTTATTTTCATGATGTACCTCACATTTCTTCCAATACTAAATATACTGAAAATATTTTTCCTGCTTCTTACGCATCTAATGCATAGGAGAGAAGCTTTTTCAAATTGTGATGGAACTGACGTTGATATGCATGCAGTTTTTTCTTCTCGGAAGTGGAATAGTGTTTCTCCACGTAAATATCATATCGTTTGAACAAACTTCGGAAATCTGTATCCTGTCTTTGTCCCCAACGGACCAGTACCC
>OIZP01000404.1_pt1 | contig 27872 bp, 28 predicted proteins | sample 1588531 | NCBI WGS metagenome assembly OIZP01 (sample SAMN03283283) | human gut metagenome | biome: human-associated habitat; material: feces | host: Homo sapiens | place: Peru | collected 2012
AGCGGTTCGATCCCGCTATTCTCCACCAAAAAGCACTGTACTTCGTATGAAGTATGGTGCTTTTCTTTTTTCGAGACCAAATTTTGGGGGATGCACTGAGTCGCCTGTATGTCTTTTGGGTTTTTGCGGAAAACCGAGATATTCCTGCAGATAAGCGGGTCTGCCTCATAACAAAAGAGACCGCCGTGCAGTAAGCTGCTGCACGGCGGTCTCTTCTTCTTTTTTCAGTTCCGCGGGATGGCCATTCGGCGCTCTGCTTTCTTTACGAGCCATGCTCCCGCCCATCCACAGGCAGCTCCCAAAATGGCACCACCCAGAATATCCGTCGGGTAATGGACACAGAGGTACATCCGCGAGAATGCGATGAGAACGCCTACCGGCAGAGCCGCCATCGCCCACTGCTTTTTCCCTGCCAGCCAGAGGGCTGTCACCGAGGCGAAGGACGCCGCCGTATGGCCCGAAGGGAAGGAGAAATCGTCCGGATGCGGGATAAGCAGCTGTACCTCCGTAAGGATGTCGCATGGACGGACGCGGGCCACCAGCGGCTTGAGAAGAAGATTGCAGAGGACAGCGTCGATGAGGAGCGCCGCTGCCAGCACACATCCGACCCGCCGCGTTTTGCGGAACACCAGCAGCAGCGCTGTCAGCGTCACCCAGAGAATACCGGAGTCTCCCAGATGGGTAATAAACCCCATGCTTCCATCCAGCATGGGGCTGTGCAGGGATTGCAGGGCGGTCAGGAAGGTGAGTTCGGCGTTCATAAAGCTCCCTCTTTCTCGTTTCGTTGTGTACAGGATACCAGAAGTTTATGAACAGAAAACCACAAAGTCTTAAACAGTAGTTAAAACAGTCGGCTCTGCCGCTGAGTTTTGCAGCATTTCATTTCCCGGCGTTCCTAATGGATAAGGGAAAAATCAAAAAGAAAAGCAGCCTGAAATTCTCATCTCAGGCTGCTTTCACTATGCCGGTGGTGGGGGTCGAACCCACACGTGTTATTAGCACAAGGGATTTTGAGTTTTCGTCACCGTCGCTCATCGAGTGTCATCCAGTGCTATCTAATGATACTCCGTTCCCTGTTCGAATTTCGATTTTTCACACATCTTCGTTCAATAAAGCATCAAATCTTCGATTTTTCGTTACGTTTTCCCTCTGCTCCAATTCTTCGATTTGGAACGTCAAAAAGAAAATTGGAGGGATATTTAGGAGGGATGCAGAGCTAAACGCCCCTCTGCTTAGGCACAAAACGAAAGGAAAGTCAAGGATGATGAACAAAATTCAAGCAAAAGAGCTTTATGAGAAAATGTTTGCAAACTATCCCGATGTTCTCACCGTGGAGAATGCAACAAAATTATTGGGCTTCAAAAGCCAGACCGCCGTGATACGGCGGGTGCATCAGCACAGGATTCGCAGCCTGAAAGTTGTCCGTTCCTTCATGATTCCGAAGGAATATCTCATCGACTTTCTTTTGGATGATTGAATCCGTCAACAGTATACTACAGAGCACACCACTTTTTCAACATGAAAGGGGTGTGCTTTTTATTTTCCAGCGATAGGAGGTAGAGTTTTGAACGCTAAAAAGAACAAACGGTTGAAAGATTTGCATGACCCTTGATTACTTCTACGGACAAGCCGGAGAGCTTTTTTCATTCTACCGCATCCCGAAAGCACTCTTTTTAGAGTCACGCTTTCAAAATCTGTCAACAGATGCCAAAACACTGTATGGCATCCTGCTCGACCGCATGAGCCTTTCCGCCAAAAACGGCTGGCTGGACGAGCAGGGCCGAGTCTTCATCGTCTACACGATTGAGGATGTCAAGAGGGCATTGTGTTGCGCAGACAACAAAGCGACTAAGTTGATGCTGGAACTTGAAGTATTTGGTTTGATTGAACGAAAACGACGAGGCTTGGGCAGGCCAAGTTTGGTGTATGAACATCAGGCAGTTCTTAGGTCGGAACTGAGCTACCCGGTGTCATTGGGCGATGATGCGCGCGGCAACATCGTCCGTCTGGACAATGCCCTCGATTCTTTTTCCGCCCGTCTTGCCGAGTTGAACGCGCTGCTGAACATCGACCACAAACCGAAAAAGGAAGCTCCCGCAGAAACGGCGGAAGCTGCGGCTCCGCGCCCCTCTGTGCTGGCCGCATTGGAGGAAAAGGTGAGCCAGCCGGAACCTGTAAAGCCGTTCAAAAGTTATCTGGACAAGGAGGAGCGATAATGTGAAGAAGCGGGAGAATCGCCTGTTCATTCGTGTGACCGATGAGGAACGAAACCGTATTCTGGATAAGATGTACGGCATGGGCATCCACAGTCTGAGCGCCTATATCCGTAAGATGGCACTGGACGGCTACTGCCTGTGTCTGGATTTGAAAGAGCTTCGCCGGATGGCTTATTTGCTCCAGAATTGCAGCAACAATCTGAATCAGGTAGCGAAGCGCGCCAATGAAAGCGGCCAGATTTACGCCGCAGACCTTGACGACCTGCGCACTCGGTTAGATGAACTAATCGGCATCGGAAAGCAGATTCTTTCCAAACTTGCAGACCTCTAAAAATTTTTTCGCATTTTGAGGTCTATCTGCTGTTGACATCCTTGCAAAGCTATAATCACTACCTTTATAATGCTCTCTAAGCGGCAGTATGAGCTTGTGACCGGGCGCAGACAGGAAAATGATGTAATTGCCTATCAGATTCGGCAGTCTTTCCGGCCCGGTGAGATCACCGCCGAAGAGGCCAACAAGGTAGGCTATGAACTGGCGATGCGTTTCACCAAAGGCAAGTACGCTTTTATTGTCGCCACCCACACCGACCGGGAGCACATCCACAATCATATCATCTATAACTCAACTGCGCTGGACAGCACCCGGAAATTCCGGGATTTTTTGTTGTCTGGGCTGGCCGTCCAACGGTTGAGCGACTTGATTTGCTTGGAGCACCAGCTTTCTGTCATTGAGATAAAGCCCTACCGGGAGCGGCAGAAGCGCACACTCTATCCGCCAAAAGAGAGCAACCGCGACAGGTTGTGCGGAATCATCGACCAAATTCTTGCCGAGAAACCCAAAGACTACGAAGATTTTCTGCAAAAGCTGGAGAAACAGGGCTACGAGGTCAAGCGCGGAAAATGCACTTCCGTCAAGGGTGCACGGCAGAAACGATTTATCCGATTCCGTACTCTGGGCGCAGGCTGCAGCGAGGACGAACTGAAAGCGGTGATTGCCGGAGAGGCCAAGCACCATCCCCACCAGAAGCAGCCGCCGAAAGAGCAGCCGTTCCAACTTCTGGTAGATGTCCAAGCAAAACTGGCCGAGGGCAAGAGCAGCGGCTATGCGCGCTGGGCTAAGCGGTACAATCTGAAAGAGATGTCCAAGACTTTGATTTTCTTACAGACACAGAAAATTGGAAGCATCGAGTCTGTACTATTGGCGCTTGCACCAAAAAGCAGCCTCCATTTTCAGAGAGAGTGTGTATTGACACGACACAAAAGCGTTCGAAAAGAACGCGCAGCCTGCACCGGAACGGTGCAGATCAGAAAGGGCTTGGGAATTTCCCAACAAGCATTTTGCATCGCAAAATTGCCTTTGTACGCACAAAGGCCCTGCTTGCCGGATTCTTACAAGTCATTGATTCGGAGAATATATGTACAAATTCCTCCCCATCTCTCCTGTTTCTACATCGAAGCTTCCCGATGCTATAACTTTTTCGCCCAATGTTATCTCGACATAAATATCCCATATTCCTGCCGGTTCCCAATATGTTTTAGGCGATTGGGTAATTTTCACATCCAAGCCGTCCGGCACACCCAAATCTCTTGCAATAATTCTCAGTTGCTTATCTGTAAAGGTATCTCCCTGCTGCCTGTCCGCGGGATCATCCCATTCACAGATATACGCACAGTCCGCATCAATGATGCCGCTTCCATCATTCCATGTTCCGTCACCGAACTTCTGGTAGAACATTGCATAATTTTCGTCGCCGCCTTGATTGTTCGGCTCCCCAGAGTGCCAGTTCGTATAGGCCGACTGTGAACCATTGACCCACTTCCAGTCGCCTTCTTTCTCTTTATCGCTGTATCCAAAGCAGGCGTTTTCATAGCCTTTCTCTTTCATCATATTATAGAGACAGTCGTTTTCCGCCTGCGATTCAATAACGGCGAGATGTCCTCCCTTCCATTCACAGCGTCGCTCTGCCTGTTCCCATGTGATAGGCCCGGATTCCCATTCTGATTCAGGGATCGAATCGATCTCATAGCAATGGCCGGTATAACCATCATCCTTCGTGCCGTTCTCGTTATCAGATGCTTCCCATTCGCAAATATATCCGCTTTGCTCATAAACATTACTATTCGCAAGGTCGTTCCATTTTTCCGGCCATATGGCAACACAGCTTTCCCCTGCAACGACATTACTGGAATTATTAGGTTCACCGTCGCCCCAATTTTCATATTTCCATGGTTCGCCGGTCACCCAACACCATTGCCCTTCTGCGTTTTTGTATCCGCCGATCCAGAGTTTGTGGTTCTTATCATTACGAAGATTCAGCAAATACTGTTCTTTTTCTGACGTGATAGTTGCAAGATGTCCGCCTTTGGCCTCACAGGCTGCTTTTGCTTCTTCCCAAGTCAGAGTGTCATAATAAATTTTATATCTGTGTTCGCCTGTCGGTTCATCTGATAAAGCTTTTTCTTTCTTCTCTTCGGCTTTCTTATCTCGCAGTTCTATCGCCTTTTCGACTGCAAGTTTTGCGTTCAATAAACCACATCGTTCATCTCTGAAACCACCGCCGCCATAGCTTCCTGTCGCTGTACTCACAATAATATCTTTTACTTCTTTAGCTGTAAAGGTCGAATCAATGCCAAAAATCATCGCAGCGACACCGGAGACATGGGGAGCGGCCATGGAGGTGCCAACCATATATCCATATCCATCTCCATCTGAAAAAGTGCTATAAATCCACGAATCTTTGCAATCTTGGCTAGTTCCATCACCACCTGGTGCAACTACGTCTACTCGACTTCCTGAATTGCTATAGCTCGCCACCTCAAACCCATTGTGTTTGCATCCTTTTTTTGAATGTGCACCGCCTTCTTGCACTGCCCCGACAACAATAACAATATCTTTTATTTCAGAATCTGTTATTCCATTGATCATATCCCATTGTGCATCCACACTGTCTGTTATACAATCGTTTTCAGAAATTCGTCCCTCATATCTTTTAAATTTTTTATCCCAATTTTCCTTATCAGTCGCATCAAACTTACCCTCCATATACTTCAAATAATCGCTGTACAAAATATACGGAAAGTTATTTTCATCATCTTCATCTTTTTCAAAAAACAAATCATGGTAATTATCGTTGTTTGCGCTTTTACAAATAACAAATTCCATTTTTGAATTCGTTCGAAGATTTTTTAAGAAATCCGCTATTTCTTTATTCCACTTATTTATAAAATCAATCGCATCTTTATTTTCCCTGCTCGCATTATATCTTGCTTCTACACCAAATGCACTTTGGGAAATATTAATTACTTGACAGTGTTTTTGGTCAACAAGATATGTCAATGCTATTTTTATGCAGTACATATTGCTTCCATCCCCGAATAGCGGTTTTACTTTGTCAACAGTACGATACAATGGCGAATCGCTCCAATCTACACCGTATAATTTTGCATTCGTAGCAACTCCGCAAATGCCTTTATTATTGAAATTTGCTGCAATAATGCCTGAGACATGAATTGCATGATTTATTCCAGACCAGTTGCCTCTACCCTTATATAGCTCTCGATTTACTATAATAGTAGCATCTCCAAAAGGGATCTCTTGAAAATCCACATCCTCATGGTACGGATTGAACATACTATCAATTACACCAACGTTAACTGGTCCCATCTGATTCCGATAGGCCCATGCTCCCAGTGCATCGATTGCCTTCATGTTCCAGTTGTTTCCACCCGTTGATTTCCAATTATCCCACTTTGGATCGTCCGGATAGTATTGCTCAGAAGCATCCTCCAGCTCAAATGCATAGTTCAGCGAAGAACGCTCCACATAAGGGAGACTTTTGACCTGCCCGATCATCGTTTCCAGTTCTTCTTCCGAATATGTGTCAGAAAGCATAATCTGATAATCTGCCGTCAGCGGAATCTCGCCCACAACTTCGCCGCCGATGCCTGCAAGGTATTCCTTTAGCGCCGGAAGGCTTTCCGCGCTGTCCAATGTAACCAGCAGTTCATTGTTAACATAGCCGAAACCACCCTGCATAACGACATTTTCTGCTGCCGGTTCATGGTAAACCAAATCCCCCATGTCCGTTTCCGGGATGTCTTTCTCTACATTTACAGCAGAGACTTCCATCATTGTCGGTTCGTCAGAATCACTGCTGACCACCAGAAAAGCCAAAATAGTTCCAAGGAACAGAACGAGAATTCCCACAAGAAGAAAGACCCATACTTGATTATTTCTTCTCTTTTGCTTATACATTCGGTGCGATTTTGATTTTTTGTCCATAATATGTACCTATTATTTTGTCAGAATTTGCGATGCAATAAAAAAACTGGAAGAGCCGCTTACTTTTTTAAGGTCTATTTGATACGCAGGTGCTTAACTTTTACAGCCAAAGTGCATTGAACAGGTCGCCGATGCCGTAGAAGAAATTACCAATGCTGCTAACACCCCAGCTGCTGCCGCCAGACGTGGTGTTTTGATGAGTCTCCGACCCCGTATAGACGCCATTGCCCTTGTTGACGACTGCACCCCTGCCACTTTCGTCAGTGCTGGACTCACTTTCCCAGCTATCATAATGAACGCCAGAGAACATACGGCCCAATGCATAGAAAACCTGTGCAATAACACCGCCGCCCTTGACACAAGACGTTTCGCTCTCATTCAGAACTGCATAGTTTGCAGGCATCTGAAGTTCGTTGTTTTTCATAAAGCAACACTCCTTTAATTTTGCGCTTTCTTCCAGCTTTTTTATTGCACCCCTTTCTTTTTTATATTTTCTGACCTTAGCCTTTATATTTTGTCAGTAGTACCGATGTATTATCGTGTGCTCCGGGAAGTGTCAAAGCCGTTTCGACCAGCAGCTTTGATGCCTGCTTCAAATCTTCAGTGGCCGTGAGGAGCTGGCAGATAGAATCATCCGATAAACAGCGATACAGTCCATCCGTGCATTGAAGCAGCACGTCATCTTTTTGCAGTGGGAAGGGCGTTCGATTTCCGCTGATCAATGTCAACTCCTGAATCCCAAGATAGCTTGTCAATGCCGCACGCTGCGGATGTCGCAGTGCTTCTTCAGCGGTAATGCTGCCCTCTTGGACCATCTGGTCTAACTGCACGCCAAAATTATGGTCAATATTCAGCTGCCTCAATATACCATCACGATACAGGTAAATATGACTGTCGCCAATACCGCACCAATACAGTTCACCACTCCGGATAAACACAGCCGTTAAAGTCGTTCCTGCTTCAATTCTTCGATTTTCGCGATCTCGAAGATCTTTGATTTTTTCATTCAATCGCAGCGCAGCACGACCCATTTCTGTAGGAATATCCGTTGACTGTCCATTTTCGAGCAGATGCTGCACCATTCCCCGCGCTGCTATCGCACTGGCCCGTTCGCCACCAGACAGTCCCCCCATTCCATCACATACAACGCACGCCGTACAGGAGCCGCTCTGTTCAAACCGAACTGCGTCCTGCTGGTTTTTCCGTGTTCCAACTGACATATAACTGGATACTTCGGTCTCATCTGTTTCCTGACTGTCCGTTTTTTCCGAACCATTTTCAAGTGGGAGCAGGAGTGTTTGCGTCACGTCATCCATCGCCTGAGACTCCAGTTCACTTTTATCTGCTTCCTTTTTGCGCTTAAACAAAGAGATCACGCTTCAATCACCACCTTGAACATATACTCAGGGGACAAAACATAAAAGACATCACCATCTTTTAATATGTATTGTTTTTCTTTTTCCATTTGTCTACCGTCGGCGAAAAATGTGCCAAACTTAGAAACATCCCGAATCGCAAATTCTCTTCTTTTTTCGTTATAGAATATCTCGCAGTGGTTCCGACTGATTCGATTATTTGCAGGCATCATCACACCACTCGTGGACAGACGCCCGATTTTTATGACATGATTTGGCTCGATCAGCCATCGCCGTTTAGCAAAGCATCCTGCTTTTTTTCTATAATCGATCGTCAGCTCCAAATATGCCAATCTACGTTTCTTGGGATGAAAGAATGCCGCCAGACCCTTTGGCTCCTGTACATTCTGTTCTTCAACAGAACACATTTTTTCCGAATCATCATCAGGATTTATCTGAGGACAAGCAGCTGCCGTTCTGGATGCTTTCGACTTTGGCATTAAAGCTTCCAAATCAATATCGTAGTCCTCCGGCCGGACAACTTGTTCCAGTGCCTTCAGGAATTCCATCATATTGCAATAACGATCATGATAGTCAAATTCCAATGCGCAATCAATAACATCTGATAATGGTTTTGAAACCGCAGGAGACAACTTGTACAGAGACGTATAGCTTTTTCCCTGAGCACGACTCAGTGCATCCAGCATCTTTTCACCAGACACAATAAAGTAAAATGTCGCTGCCAATGCATAGATGTCAGTCCATGGCCCCTGACAGGGCTTTAATGTATATTGCTCATAAGGGGCATAATTAGGCTTCAAATAGACTTTCTTTTCCTGTTTTGAGCCTCCATGACGAAAAGAGCGCGCTGCTCCAAAATCTATCAGCTTGATGTCTCCATCCTGCGTGATCAGGATATTTTCCGGGCTGATATCCCCATGGATCATGCCAAAACGATGTACTTCGGATAAAGCGCTCCCGATCAAAAGCAGCATTTGAAGCGCCATTTTGAAGGTTTGCTCTTCATTGTGCTCCTTCTTGAAAGTTCGCAGGTTACATCCTTCAATCAGCTCCATCACAAAATAGGCTGTTCCATTTTCTTCAAAAAAATCCTGAATATCGACAACAGACACATTTCCATGAAGCTCCTGGAGCGTCCGCGCTTCTTCAATGAAGCGCTGCTTCCCGTCCTCATATTCAAGGCGTTTTTTCTCATCTGACAGAATAATCGTTCCATCTGATGTTCTGCCTTGAATCAAGTTGGACGGGAAATATTCTTTTATGCAGCAGCGCAGGCCATTCAGCATATTTTCAGCCAGATAGGTGATGCCAAAGCCGCCCTGTCCGAGACTTTTCCCCAGCAGATATTTTGTATCTAAAATCGTAAACGGTGGAAGATGGTTTCGTTCAATGGAAGCCTCTTCAAAAACATATCCACAATTCTGGCACATTCCGTGTTCCATCGTTTCTTGAAAACAAACTGGACAAAGTTTTTCTTTCAAAGCGGCCATTCTTTTGCTTCACCTCATTTCAGCTTCAGCTGAAATCAAATCTTGAATTGGAAAATTTCATTTCCAAGGGTGATATACATACCATCTGTCAAAACGACGACATCATTACCGGAGATTTTCTGGTCGCCAACAAACGTGCCGTTTTTAGAGTCCAGATCCCGAATCGTGCAAGTACCATTATGGCAGCTGATCTTTGCATGAGCGCGGCTTATGATCGGGTTGGATACAATGATATTCGCCTGAGAACCCTTGCCTAGAACGATTTCCGTATTATTCAGGATAGCAAAGCTCTTGCCGGTATTCATTTGGATCAGGGTAGCAGCAACAGCCGATGCCGACGTGCTGCTTCCGGTTTCCGGGCCATCGAACAGACCCGTCGGAGCATTCTGGGGGGCATCATCATCTTCGTCAAAGCCATCCTCGCTTTCTTCATCCGAAGGTACAACATAATCGGCAACGACAGCAGCCACCGACAGAGCAAGCGCTGCTACAAGGAGTGCAATCAGGAGCATCGTCATCACCGGATTCAGCCGACTCTGGTTCAAAGGCTCAATCGCATTCAGGAACAGTCTCTTTTTAAAGAACTGAAGATAGATCACTACAAGTTCCAGAACGGCCAGGAGGTTCACACCAAAAGACACCATATTTACAGTATAGACGCCCGCCACAGCGGCACCGATAAGCAGACCCACAAATACGACTAAAAGAATAATTCCCGTATAGTCTTTTCCTTTTTTTGAGCTCGGTTCATTTATAATGTTTCCATCTTGATTCAATGCCGTCGGTGCCGCATTCATCAGTTCCCCGTCCGTCAGATAATTCAGAACATTTGTTTTGCCGCTATCCAAAAAATCAGTCAGTTTCTCGGATTCTGCGCTTGCGTGCAACTGGATCTTTATTTCCCAGCTTTCCTTTGCTGTTTCATAATCATACGCATCTGTTTTTTCAGAAATCGTTTTCCACTTACCGTTTTGGTCCTTTTTTTCAAAGTTCATCTGAAATCCCGGCACAAAAAGCGCAACGAGCAAAATTGCCGTAGCAATCCACGAAAGAACTGCTCCGATTTTTTTTCCTTTTGGCGCATCCGCAAAGAAGGTCGCAAAGTTTCGATTGTCTTCCATAATAGTATCTCCTTTGTTTTATAGTGTTTTATCTTCTGGAGTACAATGCTCCAGTAAAACATCCTTTATTGTTGAGGCAGTGCTTTGTGCATTCTTCTTCCAAAAAGGAAAAAAGATTTTAGGTTTTGCGATAGCACTGATAAGAATTCCTGTGATGTTATCCGTTTCTTTACGCTTCTTGCATAATCGGGTAACTTCTTCAAGTGACTGCCGAAGCTTTTTTTCGTTCGTTGAATATCTACAGAGATGTTTTATTTCATCGTCCGTCACTCTGCGGCGAAATCCATCGCAGCAGATCAGGAACGATTGGTGCGACTGGACTTCTCCGTGCAGGAAATCAGGTTTTACAGCTTTTCCAGCCCCTACACATTGAAGCAAAAGACTTTGCCGCGGGTCTTTTTGTGCTTGCTGCAGCGTTAATCTGCCTTCCGTCAATTCCCGCTGAACAACGGTATGGTCGGTGGTCAGCTGTGTGATAGTATCTGAGACAATGTAAGTCCTGCAGTCTCCAACATGGCATATGTAATATTGATTTTTCATAAAAAGTACTGCTTCCACGGTCGTCCCGCTGCGAAAGCCTGCTTTTTCCGAATCCTCTTTCATAGAACTGTGGAGCGATTGAATAAGCTTATCCCATTCATTGAAAAGCACTGCCACGAGGTTTTCTTGATAGTATAGATTTTCAATTCGGTCATGAAACCAGCTGCGAAAAGCTTTCACGGCCTCCGCGCTGGCTCGTTCTCCCCTTTTTAATCCTCCTACACCATCACAGATCACCGCAAGTACGATTTCATCGCCCTGCGGCTGACAGCTCTGTATAAAAAGGAGAGAGTCCTGATTCGTTTCTTTCTTTCCAGTGTCAGAATAATATGCGGAGCAAAACTTCATGGCCTTTCCTGCCCTCTCAGCGATACTCTCGTTCAATTTCAAGCAAAACTGCCTTTTTTCTTTTGTGCAGGAGAACTTCCCCTAATACACTCAACAAAACAGCAACTAAAACCAGGCAGATACCGCATACCACCATAATTTGTCCAACCGTCACCTTATTCACCTCTTTTACTGCCAATTATTCATTGCCATTCGGTCCAGCTCATCCATTTGGGAATCGTATACGCCAGATTTCTGCTCTTCACGATATAGCTCGACCGCCGTTTCATAGTACCCCAGTGTTTTGGCATAAGAAGCGCCGTTTTGCAGGTCGATTTCCCCCTGAACGAATGCCAGCCATTTATACACGCGATAATCTTTGGGATAGTCGTCCTTTAAGGCTTGAAGCTCTTTTTCTGCACTTGAAAAATCATGGAGCCGATATTGCAGCATCGCAATATTCAATCGCACTTCCAAGGTCGTGTTTCCATTGTTTTCCATCTGTTGATATACTTTCAGAGCTTCTTTTTGATAGGAAGGCTCTCCTGTCGCTTCCGCCTGACGGATATACGCCGATGCCAGTTGGCCTGCCAATGTATTGTAGTAACCATCTGGAAGCCGTTCGATTCCCTGATTCAGCAGCTCGATTTCTTCGGTATTCTTCGTTTCTCCAATGTCTTCACAGATAGCTGCTGCCAGACGGTATGCCCTTGCGAGCTGGTCACTGTCATCGGAGACTCCAATCGCTTTGTATGCAGACTGCAAAGCACCCGAAAGGCTGCCCTGTTTCCGGAGAAGCTCACTTTGAACGATCTGGTAATCACCTGTTTGTTCTGCATCAGGAATCGACCTCTTCATTTGCTCAAGGATCTCATCTGCGCCAGAGAAATCACCGAGCTGAATCAGAGAAGTGGCCGCTCCCTGATAATAACTTGCGATCTCAGGCGCGTATTCCGATGCCTTTTGATACATTTTTGCTGCTGCTTCATAGTTTTCAAGCGCATAATCGGCTTCTGCCGCAGTGTTATAGAGATTTGCGACGCTTTGTTTGCTGTAATACTTCAGCTCGCGCGCTCTGGTTGTTTCAACAGCGTCGATACATTCCTGATATTTCCCCTGTCGATACAGAAGCACTGCCTTCTCAACATATGCTTCCAGCTGGTCATCATAGATTGCGATTGCCTGATTCAATGCTTGTCCAGCCTCGTCAAAACGCATTTCTTCAGCGGCAGTACGCCCTTTTCGCACCAGTGCATCATATGCCGCATATCTTTCCACTGCGATTCGCTGCATTCCCATCATAATGACTGAAACGCCTGATACTGCCAGAACGACCGATATTGCAGCCACGACCTTCTGCAGGCGGACAACTTTTTTGTACCGGCCATCCATTGCCTGAATATCTTGTAAGGCACGAAGCATTTCCTGCGCATCGCAGAAACGCTCTTCCTGCCTTTTTTTCATCGCTCTGGAGATGATGAGCAGAAAACTCTGGCTGAATTTAAGCTTGTAGCTTGTGATCGGCCGGACGTCCTTTAACGAATGGTTCGGTTGTTTGCCGGTAATGGCATAATACAAAGTCGCACCAATGCCATAAACATCTGTTCGCTTACTTATCAGGCCGTATCCGCCTGCATTTGTTGCCTGCGCTGCTGTTGCAGAATAATTTGCATTGCTTGAGGAAGATGTCGCATTCTGATAGGCAACAGCATTTCCATATCCTCGCAGCGGCATCGTAGCCTCTAATGGAACTGTTTCCTCTTCCGCCGACCATCTCATTTCTGGGCGGGTATACTGTTCCGGTGCTGCATATCCCGGTGTCGCACCGATTGCCAATATACCTTTTGAAAAGACCAGAGAGGTATTAAAATCGATCAGACAAATATCTTTGGTCGGTGTGACCATAATGTTACTGGGTTTAATATCGCAATGCAGGATGGGCGGGATCTGCGAATGCAGATAAGCTATCACCTCACAAAGCTGGCAGGCCCACCGGTATGCAAGTTTCTGACCCACAGGCCCATGTGCTTCTACATATTTTTGCATATTTTCGCCCGGTATCATATCCATGATTGTATAGACATATCCACTCGGGCTCTCTATCACATCATAGATTCGCGGAAGATATTTGTGCTTGAGCGTTTTCAGGATATTCGCTTCTGCGCGTTCATCCATTCGGCCCTTGAATTTCTGTTTTACGCGCTTTATAACAACATCCACATCAAGACTATCTTTATGTGCGCGATAAAGTGTTCCCATCCCTCCTTCGCCAAGAGGATAGATTTGACTATACCCGCTTCCAAGGTCCGCGACCCACTGGCTGGTATCGTTATCGTTCATACCTCTACCTCCGCACAAACTTCAGGATGCCAAATCATCTTTGATTGCCTGGAATTCCGACTCAAGTTCAGACCAGTCGAACCCTCCATCCGAATCATCCGGCTGCGCTGGTTCATTTGAAGAAGCCGCAATACTGCTGGACGAACCTGCGCTTTGCGAGCTGCCGAGACTTCCAAGCCCCTTTCGAAGTGCCTCCTGCGCCATCGAATTTGCAATGCTCGCCGCCTCACCGGTGAGTCCGCTGTCTTCAACCACTTTGCTGGCAGCGCCGTCCGCTGCTTTCTCTGCTACTTTCTGCGTCGTAGTTTTTGCATTGTCATTCGAACTCAGCTGAACTTTTACAGAAGATTTTTCTTCCTTTTTCCCCTGCGTAAAATCGTCGATTTGCAGTGTCAATGTATACGTTCCATCCGAATTTGTCTTGATTTCACTGTTTATCGTATTGAGGTCAACGCCATTTTCTTCTGCATCACTGAGAAGTTTTTCAATTTCTGCATCATTATCTTGTGCGGCATAATAGGCTCCTAACAATGCATATGCTTCGGCACTATCTGGTTCTACAACTCTCCAAGCATCGCTCACATCTTTTGCAAAAATCGAGTTGATGTCATCCCAGTAATGCTCGGATAGAAACTGATACGGATTATTTCCACCGCCGTTTTTATAAACCAGGCTTGCATCTTTCAGAACTTCCGGAATAAATTCGCCTTCATCCTCGAACACTTCCTGTGCTTTGCTGAATACTTCACTCGCCTTATCCGCTTCTCCATTTGCAGCATAGGCAGCATAAAGTCCTGCATAGGCTGCTTTGTTTTGGGGGTCATGCTGAATAATATCAATGTACTGCAGAATCGCATTTTCATAGTCGAGCGAAACCAGATAATTTGTTCCCAAATCCAAAACTTTTGTCAGAGAAAAAACTTCTGCCGTCTCAGAATCAGATGCAGCAGACAATGTGGACATTGAGCTTCTTGGTGTGCATCCTACCAAAACAGTAGCACTGACTGCGAGCGCGATCACCGCAATAACATTTGCTTTTTTCATTTTCGTTTTGCTCCCGTGTGGTTATAAACTTGTTTACACCGTCTGCCAGCGCAATGATACTTTCTGACGGCCTATATTCAACTCGGTCTTTTTATTAACCCAATAAGCGCTCCCTGCCCAGAAGGCAGGGAACGCTGTATCTCTTATACGCCGCTTAAATCAATTTTATAATATTGTTATTGTCACCCAAAGAGACTTCTGTTCCCCGTGCAAGCTTTACCGGCGCATTCGCGGGAAGACGCTTGCCATTCACATATGTACCATTACTGGAAAAATCAGTGACACGATACTGTTGAGTCTGGCTGTTGAACATCACTTCACAATGGCGGCGGCTGATTTTCTGTGCTCCTTGGGAGAACACGATTTGAGCAACGGCACCGTCTCTTCCAAGAACGACCGGCTGATTCGGAGTCAGCGGAAATGTGGAGCCTGCATACATACCGGAGACGCCCAAAATCGCAGGGGCCATAATAGGGTCAGAGACCGTTTTTTCAGGTCTACCAAATATTTCGTTCTTGTTGACCCTAAACAGCTTCTTCGAATCGATCGCAATCGTCATTCCGTTTCCGTCTGTAGATGCCTTGATGTCATCCAGCGCAATAGGACGCCCTTTCAGTTCCTCATAAATCAAGGCTCGAGCCATACTTCTGTACGGAGTCACATACAGAATGCCAGCAATACCGAGTGTAAATACATTCAAAATATGCCAGCCAATATAGCTGAGTTCGAACACAAACAGCTCCCACTTATGGCCGCTCGTCATTTCACAGCAGCGTTCCAAAACTTGTTCAGCATTCAGCTGCGGGTGATCTGCCTGTATATATGCCATTGGCCAGAGCTGACACGCGCGCGCGATTGCAACACCCAATACAGCAATGCCTCCGAGCACTGCCAACACCACCGCCGCAACAAGACTTTTTGTCACTGCAGCAATAAAAATTGTTATTGCCAGCACAAAAACTGCTACCAAGAGAGGGACCCACATAATCGTAACCATCCGGGTTCCCGTAACAAGGGCAAACTGCACAAAGAAATCGAAGCTGTCAAAAATGCTGATGGCTTTTGCTCTGATTCCATTCTTTTTCAAATAAAGATAATAGCGGTTGTGGGCTACTTCAAATGGTCCTGCAATGGCACCAAGTGCTACTATCGTTATAAAATATCCCAGTGGAGCGATTATAAGTGCCGCAAAAACCGCTCCTACAATTCCCATTAGCGCAAACAGAGCTGTCAAAGCTCCCATTGCGGCGGCCACCACATATATAATAACCATCGCCAGGATTGTCTCTGTGATTTTGGAAATCATCGCATACAAGATTTCCATGCTTATCATGCCGGACAGATTTCCATTTTCATTTAGAATCCGCTTTGCCTTTTGCTTGTTAATGGTTCGGTTTATCACAACAGCTCCACCCTTTCAGCTTACCAATGGAATTTTTCTCCGCACAAAGGAACAAACATCAACTTGGTGTTGCCAATATTCAAAATATCCATTGCTTTCAGCTCAACCGGATTAAGCACCAGTTTATCGTTCACATAGAACAGCTCCTTAGAACTGCCCGGCTGTGCCAGATACGCATTGCTTCGCGGATCATATACAACGATTGCATGAGAGCTGCGCGATACCGTATTATCGCCCATGATGCAGACATCCATTTCCTGCGAACGGCCAATGAAATTCCGTCCCTGATGGAGACGATAGTCCGTTCCCTTGTTAACTCCATCCGTGCAGACAAGCCAGCCAACAACAGGTGCCTGCTTTTCAACCATTCCATCCAGCATATCAGACGTCACCGGAAGCGTACGATCATCATCGTTCGGCTGCGATGTCGTCAACGGCTCCGTTACTGCATTTGAAGGTTGAGGAGCATCAGGAATGTTCAGCGGTACAGTTGTTTGATCCGCACCGACATTAACAGCTCCACTCATCCCGCAATGGGGGCAATTGTTGCCAAAGCGGGAAGAATCGTAGTAGTGGCCGTTCGGGCATTTTACCAAAGTCATAATAAAAATCCTCCTCAAGTAATAATACTTTTATATCTTCGGCAGACCATGTCTGTCGCAGAATCATTTAGTTGATGTCATATCATATTAGAATTTGTGTTTGAAAGCACCTATACCAGAGAACACTGCGTATTTCACACTGTTCAGCTGCCATCGCGTGTTTTTCCTCAACTTCTGTGTTATCGCAGAGTACCCTACTTTACGAATTCTTTTACAAAAATACGATTACGCGATTGTTTTTTGAAATTGACGGATTATTTGACGGCAATGAAATCAGCAAGCTTCTCCATACTATCTCGCTTCAAACTCAACGAAGGGTGAACATATCGATTCATTGTAATGCTGACAGATGAATGACCTAAAATTTCACTTAGTGTTTTAATGTCGATATTGGCTTCAACACAACGAGTCGCAAATGTATGGCGCAGAACATGAAAATTCTTCCTATCTATGCAACATTCCTTGAGAATTTTATGAAAGCGGTACTGAATGCGACGAGGCTCGACAACTTCTGATAACGACCCGCTTAAAAAATATCCATTTTTCTCCAATGGGTATTGACTCAAAATCTTTAGCAAAGTGTTTGGAATGGGAATCACACGGTTTGCTGAGCTGCTTTTAGGTGCAGCGATTATAATATGTGTCTTTTCGTTTTCTGAAGTACGCTTTTGTATACGCTGCATCGTTTGACAGATGCAGATTGTCTTATCAGAAAAAGAAATTTTCTCCCATGTCAACGCACATAACTCACCAACTCGGATTCCGGTGTATAAACATATGAGAATTCCAAGATTAAGAGAGTCAAGCTGATTCACTAGATATTCCTGTAAAGTTGTCTGCTCGGACAGACTTAAGATTTCCAGTGCTTTTGGAATCTGTTTGACTCGCACGTTGAAAGCGGTCACATCAATAGAAATATTTTGATCCTGTGCATAATGCAGAATTCTCCGCAAAACAGAAAGAATATCTGAAATTGTTTTAGGGGACAGTCCTGTTCCATCTTTTTTTCCATGCTTTTCCAGCTCTTTACAAAGGGTACAGACTCTCTCACTTGTAATCTCTGACATCTGTAATTGCTGGAATGATGGCATAAGATAGCAATATAGTAAAGTACGGTAGCGAATATACGTTGATTCCTTCAAACTGGTCAATGAATTTTCAAGCCATATGACAGAAAAATCCATGAATTCATAATTTGTAGCAGGGACTTTTTCATTATCGGTAGCATTCAGGGCTTGAATAACTTTCTGTAAATTGTTCCGAACTTCATGGTAAGAAGGCGCATACAGATATCCGTATCGCGGTTTCCCTTGCGTATTTCGTGATTTTATGTATCGAGCTTCCCATCGGCCATCCTTTCGTTTATAGATGTTCAATCCTTTTCTTGCCATGTGTAAATTCCTTTCGTTTGACGGTCTATTTGACGGAGTATACAATCAAATTGTAATGTTTTTGGCCAAATTGTCGATTGTGTCAAACATTTTTTCGAGTTTTATTGAATTTTGGATTGTTTTTTATTGACCAATAGCAGAATTAGCAGTAAAATTTAGTAAGAAATACTTGTCGCAGAGTAGGGTACTCTGCGATATGAAAAGCGCAGCCATGAGCACCACGAACGCTCATGGCTGTTTTTATTACTCCTCATCTGAAATCTGTGGAATTTCGTTTAACAATCGCTCAAGAATACCTTGCAAAATCTCAGCTGCTTGTGGCAATTCTCCGTCTGCATTAGCTAGAGAGGCTATTTCATGTCGAGCATATTCCTGAAAATAAGGAGAGAGCCTTCCTAGACTGGCATCTACTATGCAATCTAAAATCTCTCTATAACTAACTTCACTTAAATCAATCATTTTCTGTTCCATCTTATAAAAATTCTCTTAGCTCACAGCCTCAATAATTACCAGCCTTGTATTCAGTCCATCACAAGTAGCCGTTTATATCAATTAAAAATTATAGATTCAATCGCTCATTTTTAACTGTACTCTGGACTACAATAGAGTACAGAAGGATGGTGGTTGCTCATATACGAAGAACAGTTTTCCAAGCGGCTTGCTGAGCTGCGCACAAAAAAGGGCGTTTCTGCGAGAGACATGAGTCTTTCCATCGGGCAAAACCCCGGATACATTCGTGCAATCGAATGTGGAACCACCTTTCCTACAATGGCGAGTTTCTTCTACATTTGTGAATATCTCAACGTAACTCCGCAAGAATTCTTTAGCTTCGATGGAGAACCCTCCAATGGAATAAATTCTCTTTTCGATCAACTTCGTCAGCTTGACAAAGAGCAAATTCGAACTCTCACAGCTTTTATAAAAACCATCGTAAAAAAGTGACTTCATTTAGCTCTAGTCGCTACACAGCATCAGGATTCTCCGTACAGAGCGGATGAAGTCCTGATGCTTTTTTCTTTAAGGAGGCGCTTTGTATGCAAAATCAACTTCAGAAGCTTTTGGCGATGTTTGATTCTCAGCAACCACCATCGAAGGATGCGCGACAGTACATTCAATACTCCGCAGAAGTTGAACAAACCCTCCGAGATTTGGAAGCACATCTACATGAAAGCAAGGTATCAGGCTCAGACCAGTATGCTACGGCTGCTTGCATATGTGCTCCTAGTCGCCTATAACGAGCAAAAGACACTGGATTGCCTTCAACTGGCAGTTGCCCCTGAAAATATCAAGAGTAGTAAGGATGTTTACATCAGCCTATTCGGGGAAACTGAAAATCTACACATCTAATGGTGTCTTAAAAGAGTCCATCTTTAATTCACCCAGAATCAGCAGATTGCTGACCTATTTGCTGATTTCTCACAAGGCTGCACTTACGCCATATGAAATCGAACAAACGATTTGGCCGGGTGATTCCGCTAATTTTGCGAAAAACCTGAAAAACCTGATTTACCGTTTGCGGCAGCTATTTATGCTGATTTCGGATGAACAACTCATTCAATCCTCCGCTGTCGGCTATCAATTCAACCCGAACTTGAACATCATGACCGACTGCCAGCGATTTGACTCCTATATGCAGGCAGCGGCAAAAGTATCTTCTATAATGACCAAGGTGGAATTATTGAAAGGCGCAATCGACCTCTATAACGGAAAGGTTCTTGCTTCTGCAGATGGAGAGCATTGGCTAATTCAATTTGCAACGCAGTACCATCTTGCCTACATCGGGGCAGTTAATGAGCTTTTGAAGCAGTTGGATTCTTTGCACGCTTATGATCTCTTGAATCAGTATGCAATGAAGTCCCTGACGATTGCCCCTGAAAATACCAGAGGATATTACTGGCTGATCCGCTCCCTCAAGGCTCAAGGAATGGACGAATTGGCTTCCAATGAATACCATCTGGCAAAGCAGCATCTGACGACTGATGAGTATAGTGAATTGCTGACTTCACTGGCCGATAATCAACAATCATTCTCATGAGACTTTCGTGTGACTTTCATGAGACCCTCGTGTGCTATGATAGCAAAGCAAGTTTAAGCCTTGTTATCTGGCCACGAGGGTTTTATTTTTTTGCCCTTTTTCAGACAGCGGTTTCGACTTGCGAAATCTAAAAACCATATCAAAGCCTGAGATGCATTAAAGGCCGAGGATACTTACCCTCTGTGCAACCTGCCTGCGTCACTTTGTGGAAACGAAAGCTTTCAAAATCGCACTCGTTCCGAGTCCGGACAGGAGCATGGATACCTGCACGGTCTGCCAGATGCGGCGCGGCTACGATTACGTTGTCATATACCGATAAGGTATTTCATCCTATTACAAATGGAAGCCCGCTGTCCGAAAGGTTCAGCGGGCTTCTTGCATACCAGAAATGGAGGTGCGCATTTGGAACCGACATGGAAGTTCCAGCGCGGAGACGTCTATTTCGTTCGACTTGAACTTGGCATCGGCTCCGAGCAAAACGGAGTCCGCCCTGCGGTTATCCTGCAAAACGATGTGGGAAACACCTGCTCACCGACTTTGATCGTTGCAGCTTTGACAAGTAAGACAGAAAAGAAAGCGATGCAGCCGACTCACAGTCTGGTTGAACTGGACGGCCTTGAGCCGTCTATTGTTCAGACTGAGCAGATCTTCACCATCGACAAGAGCCGTGTCATTAAATATCTGGGACATCTTACCCCGGAGGAAACGCGCCGGGTCGATGATGCCGTGCGGATCAGCCTTGCGCTGAACCCGATGGGGAGCATTCAGAAGCTCAAGCCCATCATCCGCTCTGTGGCGGCTTACGCGCCGCCAGAAACGGTTGACGGCCAACCTCCCGTTTACCCCCATCAAATCCAATTTTGAGGATACAGAGACAGTCCAAGAGATGATGATGTACACCGAATTGCAATCCGCTGTTCATGCCATGATCCAGCGGCTCGAATACAGCTTCACCTTTAACCCCCAGCCTGCTCATCATCCCGAAGCGTAAGCAGCAGGTCATGGAGATTCTGGAATCCGAACCGCAAAGTAGAAGCATATCTGGCCATGTTCAAAACGTACCCCAACGTGGTATCTGTCCAGACCCTTCAGGAAATGCTGGGCATCTGCCGGAAAAACGCCTACCAGCTTGTGCAGCAGAATAAGATTCGTTCTACGCGCGTGGGCCGTAACTATAAAATCCCGAAACTCTGCGTTGTAGAATACCTGCTCGGTCAGGTATAACCAAGCAGGAGGGATGCGCGGCAAAAATCCCTTGCGCCATCCTTGCAAAGCATCCTTGGTTATTCTAAACTATGGGTGCCTAAGCAAACGGCGTTTAGCTACAAGTAGAAAGGAGCCTATTTATGATAAATGTAGCTGGACACTTGAGAGAGCAAAACGGCACTTACCAGATGATTCTGAGCTGGAAGGACACGAACGGAAAGCGCAGAACCAAATCCATCAGCACCGGACTTCCCATCAAGGGAAACAAGAAACGGGCCGAAGCCCTGCTGCGCCAGACGCAAAAGGAGTTCACCCCGGAAACGATGCAGCAGGTCTGCGACCTCTCTGTACAGGTAGAAAATATAATTTTCCACACGCTCCTCGGTGATAGTATCAATAGTTTGGTCTGTATCCCCTAGAAAACTAAAAAAGCAGCGTGACTTTGCTGAGTAAAATTCAATGGTATCGTGAGAAAGATTCTTGAGTCGATTTTGCTTCTGGAACTGTCCAAATGCCATCTGAATGGACGGAAGTATCTTGGACGCGGGTTGTAAAGTACGTTTACGCACGAGTGAGATTCCTCCTTCTTAACAGAAAAATCCCCCTCGGTCCGCTAAGAACAATTCTCACATCAGCGGCCATCTCAGGCAAAATAAAAAGCCCACAATCACACGAACCAACGTGCAATCATGGGCCACTCTATGCCGGTGGTGGGGGTCGAACCCACACGTGTTATTAGCACAAGGGATTTTGAGTCCCCCTCGTCTGCCATTCCGACACACCGGCGTATTCTATTTTACAGACAACATAATTATTATAGCGGATTTTTCTCCCAAAATCAAGATGCAGCTCACAACTCATCAAATTTCTGCAAATTTCCTCTCCCCTTTTGGGCCGCGGGCGTGTATACTGAGAGAGACAACATCGTACCCAAAGGAGTACTCTCTATGAATCATTTTCTTTCTGCCCCCGTTACCGACGCCCAGCGCCAGCGCGACGCGCTGTTAGGGGCGCTGGTGGGGCTGGCCCGCTCCACCGTCAACGAGCCGAAGACCGAGGACACTGACCGTGTGCTGGCCTCCGGTCTCCGGCTGGCTGCAGACTCGGACGCTGCCGAAGACGCGCTGCGCCGGATGTACCACATCGTCGAGACGGAAAAGCACCGCGTCGCCCCCAACTGTGCTACCTGCACCATGCGCTGCGGCAACACCGACAACTACGACCTCGCCCGGCTCTGGGCCGCGCCGGAGGACATCCGCACCCTCAAACTGCGGCTGCTGGCAGCAGTATTCCGGCTGGCACAGGGCCGCCCGGACGCCCGCACACAGGAAGTCATCGACCAGGCCCTTTTTGTCCTCGCCGAAGACTGGGACGAGGAACTTCTCGCCCCCGTCGTGAAGCGGGCCGAGGACTGCTGTGCCGGGTAAATTCCCCCGGAAATTTCTGCTTTTCCCCGCGCGCTACATTTCTTTTCTCTCCGCTGCGCCGCACACAAATCCGGACAGTTTCTTTTTTATAGGGCATTCTTCCCCTTTTTGTCAGAATTTAGCGCTCCGGGCGCAGAAATATGGGGATGATTTTTCCAAAAAACACTTTACAAACGTCAAAGAAATAACTATTATATAAGTATAGTGCTCCAAATCGTTGGCACGAACAGAAAGTGGCCGGACTGACCGGTATACAGCTTCCGGCCCGGAAATCATCCACGTTTCCAATTTGCAGTGGAATACAGGAAAGAAGGTATAAGCTATGTCTGAGAAAAAGTCTGCTGCCCCCGCAGCTGTCGCTGCTCCTGAGGCTCCTGCGGCAGAGCCGAAGAAGCGCAAATCTTCTGGTGCTGCACAGCGGCGCGGCCGTCCCCCGCTTTCCCCGGAGGTTTATGTCGAGTTCGGCACCAACCAGTACAACATCACCGATGTCGTCGAGCGCGCCAAGGCCGACTACCGCGCCACCCATAAGGTGGGCGTCCAGTCCTGCAAGGTCTACGTCAAGCCTGAAGAGGGTATGGCCTACTATGTCATCAACAAAGTCTCCGGCAAGCTGGAGCTGTGATGTTCCTCAACACGAACAAAGGCGTCTGCACAGTCATTTGTGCAGACGCCTCTTCTTTTTTATAAGTCGTACAGCCCGGTGTACTTTCGGGTAAGGTACTGGATGTAATCCTCCGCACTGAAATCGCCGCAGGCGTTCTTCACCACGTCAGCAGGCTCCATCAGCCCGCCGTACTGGTGGACCTTTTCCCGCAGCCACGCCGTGATGGGTGTGAGGTCACCCTTTGCCGCCGCGCCCCAGACGTCCACGTCCTGCTCCATCCGGCGGAGCATCTGAGCGCCGTAGGCACTGCCCAGCGCGTAAGACGGGAAGTAGCCGAACGCGCCGCCCGACCAGTGGCTGTCCTGCAGACAGCCATCCCGGTCATTCGGCACCTCGATGCCCAGATATTCCTTATAAAGCTTCGCCCAGACAGCCGGCACATCTTTTGCTTCCAGCGTGCCGCCGATAAGCTGCTTTTCGATCTCATACCGTACCATGACGTGGAGGCAGTAGGTCAGTTCGTCGGCCTCGGTGCGGATGAGGCTGGGCTGAGCCTTATTGACAGCGCGGTAGAACTGCTCTGCGCTCACGCCGCCCAGCTGCTGGGGAAAGAACTCCTGCACCTTTGGATAGATGGCTTCCACGAAGGGCCGCGACCGACCAATGAGGTTCTCATAGAAACGGGACTGGCTCTCGTGGACGCCCATTGAGACGCCGCCCGCAAGACAGGTGTACTGCAGGTCATCCCGGATACCCAGTTCATACAGAGCATGGCCACCCTCGTGGAGGACAGAGTACATCGAGGATGCCACATTGTGCTCGTCGTAGTTGGTGGTGATGCGGACATCCTTATTGTTGAATTCCAGCGTAAAGGGGTGCTCCGTCTCGCCCAGACCACAATGGCTGCGGTCGAGGCCCATCACCTCCATCAGGTAATCAGCGAAGGCCTTCTGCTGTGCTGCCGGGTACTCCTGATGCAGGAAGCTGTCGTCGATCTGCGGTTTCTCGCCGATTTTATGGATGAGCGGCACCAGCCCCTCCCGCAGCGTCGCAAAGAAGCTGTCCAGCATCTTCCTATCCACGCCGCGCTCGTACTCGTTCAGCAGAGCGTCATAGGGCGCTTTCGAGGCGTCATAGTAACCGGCAAAGCGGCGGTTGTAGTCTACGAGCTCCTGCAAGACGGGGCAGAACAGGGCGAAATCGTCCTGTGCCTTGGCCTTGTGCCAGACGTCGTCCGCCCGGTTGCACAGCTCTTTGTAGGCCATATATTCGTCAGCCGGAATACGGGTCAGCTGCTCACAGCTGCGGCGCAGCTCCTCCACTTCACGGCGGTGGACGAGGTTCAGCTCCCCGGCCCGGGCGCTCAGCTCATCCAGCAGCGCTTTCGTCTCAGGGCAGGTCATCAGCTTCTGGCTCTCCCCGGCAAGAATGCTCATGGCCACGCCCCGGCCCTCGGAGGTATCGCTGGGCGCGGTGGTCACGGCGTCCAGATAAAGGGAGCTGTCCGCACAGCGGTAGGCGTACAGCTTCTTTTGCAGCAATTCCAGCTGCTGCAAGGCGCGTTCTATCTCCATTGTCGTTCTCCTTTTTCTTTGATTTTTATTCCCGCCCGAACAGCTTCCGCTTCGGCACCTGAACGGGGTCGGGTATCTCAAACTCGTACCGCTCGGTGGCGTTGATGACCGTTGTGCCGCCCCGGGTGCAGACGCGGGGCAGCTTCACATCATAGTTCAGATGCATATGCCCGTGGATGAACCACTTGGGCTGATACCGGTCCATCAGATCGTTGAACACCTGAAAGCCCTTGTGGGCCTTGTCGGTGCCGTCGTTGAGGCCGGATGCCGGGGCATGGGTCAGCAGGATGTCGATTCCGCCCGCCCGCCGGGCCGCGAGCCAGAGCTTCCGGGCGCGCCGCCGCATTTCAGCCTCGGTGTACTGGAAGGTGTCGTCCCTGTTGTACCGATTGCACCCGCCCAGACCCATGATGCGCAGGCCCTTCCAGACATAGACCGCATCGTCCACGCAGATGCAGCCACCCGGTTCTGACTCCTTGTAACTGCCGTCGTGGTTGCCGTGGACGTACAGGATGGGGACGGTGGTGAAGTTTGTGAGGTATTCGAGATATTTTTTCGGCAGATCACCGCAGGAGAGGATCAGGTCGATGCCTTCCAGCCGCTTGCGGACGCTCTCGTCCCAGAGCAGTTTGGACGGCACATCCGAAATCGCAAGTATTTTCACGATGCTTTTGCTCCATTCTTTTCTATCCTTGGGTCTTTGCCTGTTACTGCGGCGTTCCCTTTACGATGTCCAGACCATTGATGTTCAAAAGGCTGCGGGTCTTGGCGTCCAGTTCGTCGTAGCTGGGCAGTTCGCCCTCTACGCACTCTTCCAGCCAGTCCATCTCCATCAGTTCCTTGGGCGTATAGATGCCGGAAGCCGCATGGTGAAGGACATGGCCCTGACTGTAGCTCTCGGTCGGGAAGACCTGTATCTCCCCCTCGCAGAGCTGGCGCTCTGCCATCTTGAGCAGCTGCATGGTGCCGTTGTTCAGCTGAGTGGGGTATTCCACCCGCTCGGCACCGCTCTTGAGGCCCCACCAGTAGTTGATTGCCCTGCCGCCGGGGGCGCTGTCCCATGTCCCGGCAAACACGGAGCGGACGATCTCGGTGAAGAACACGTCCCACCGCCACTCCGGCAGGCCCAGCGGCTGCAAAACGCCGTCGGGCAGACGGCGGCAGAGGCCGTAATCGCGGTAGGTGCCTTCCGGCTCCCGGAAGTCCTGACTGTAGAAGACTTCGATGTCTTTCCTGTCCGAGAAATCCTGCGGGTGTGCCGCATCGCGCAGACAGGCCCAGCGCAGCACCACCCGGCTGTCAGGCCGGACGGCACGCACGCCCTGAGCAAAGGCATTGATGGCCGCAGGCACACCATACACCGGGTTTGCAGCCGCATAGCCCACCTTGTCGCTGTGGGAGACGATGCCCGCCAGCATTCCCAGCAGATAGGTCACCTCATAGGTGCGGGGGTAGTAGGTGCGCACCAGCGGGTGGGGCGCATTGAGGGAACAGTTCAAGAAACGGGTCTTGGGGTGCTGGGCCGCCACCTTCAGGCAGGCGGTGTGCATCCGGGCACTGGTGGTGAAGACGATGTCCGCGTGGTCATGGGCCACCTCTTCCAGCACCTGCTCTGCGTCCACCTCGGGGTTGACGTTCTCCCGGCAGCTGACATAGAGCTTATCCGGGAAAGCTTTCACCAGCGCGGCGCGGCCCTTGTCCTGTCCGCGCACCCATGCGCTGGTCTGGGCGTTGTGCTCATGGAGGAACACCACCCGCAGCTCGCTGGGGCGGGAGCTGAAAATGTTCAGCTTGCTCAGCAGCGGCTCAGAGCTTTGCTTCGGCTCCAGCAGCAGTTCCACAGCGTGGGGCTCTGCCAGAATTTTCACCTCGTCCCAGAGACGGGCCAGATTCTCCCGCACCTCGGTCGGGGTGGACTCGCAGGCATCGGCATAACGGTACACCGACAGGTACACCAAAAGCGCGTCGCCCGGCGTCAAGTCCAGTGAGCCGCCGCCCAGCGCATAGAACTGCTGGCTGAACATGGTGTAGAGGGACGAGAAATTCAGCCGGTCGTCGTCGGTCCACGCCTCGCCCGTGGCCTTGCAGGCCAGCGTCTGCAGCTTTGCATAGCCCCCCAGCCGGGAGAAGCTGACGTAGTTGATGCGGGAAAGTTTGTAAAAATCAAGGAACTCGTAATAGAGCTTATTCTCCAGCGTGTCGTTCTTTGCCGGGATAAGCCGGGTGACAGTGCCGGGAATTTTGACAGCCTCATAGTATTTGAGGACGGAGACACGCTTGTTGCCCTCCTGCACATAGAATTTGTTCAGGTATTCGAAGGCAATAATAGGGGTGTGGATGCCCTCTTCCAGATGGGCGTCACAGAGGTTCGACCACTTGGCTGCAAACTCGGTGTCGTCGTCGAGAAGAGGCATGAAATTGGAGGCAAAGGCGGTGTGGCGTCCGGCGGTCTTGGTACCCACGATGCTCTCGGCCGGGATGTCCACCAGCCCCAGAGGCTCCTGCGCCACGATGTCCACATCGGTGAGGATGTCGTCCAGCACCGCGAGATAGGGCGACTGGCCCCGGGCCACATTGGCCCGGTAGGCACGCTGGCCCGCACGCTGGGCGCTGCGGTAATCTTCTATCATAAACAAAACTCCTTCTGCTTTTTCAGCAAGCGAAGAGGGATACTTTCCTCTAAGGGATAGTATAGCATGAAAATCGAAATTGTGGGAGACTTTCTCGCTGCAAGGTGTTGCTTTCGCACAAATTTTAAGGTACGATAAAAGAAACACACGTTTCTTGTGAGGTAAGCTATGCTTTGTGAAACTCTTCCCCGGCTGGAAGCCGACGAATATCCCGGCGGTCTGTGGTACTATGAGCCCCACACCTACCAGCCCTACCGCTATG
>OIZP01000405.1_pt1 | contig 27857 bp, 24 predicted proteins | sample 1588531 | NCBI WGS metagenome assembly OIZP01 (sample SAMN03283283) | human gut metagenome | biome: human-associated habitat; material: feces | host: Homo sapiens | place: Peru | collected 2012
ACTATTATTTCACAAAGAGATCGTTCTTTTAATATGGGCTCTATTTGACGCTTACAAAAGAATAATCTATTTGGCATCTTCGGATGCCATTTTTTTATGGAAAACAAAAAAAGTAGAAGCACATGACTTCTACTTCGCACTCATATATATTACCAGTCTGTCGCAATATCTAATTGAGTATCTGAATTTTGCGTAAAACTTCCAGTATCACAGACGATTCCTTTTCCTAATGAAGTTTCTACAATTGTACCTCTAGGATATTTGTTTAAATCGGCTGCAACAATAATATAATCCCCCAACATTTTCGCACCATCTTCACGAACCCAATATGCATCATTGTTTCCCATACCACGCATAATGTCGATTACTCCTGACATATTTAAGTTGTAGTATGTTTCTTTACCACTTGGTCCATAATAAACACCGCCAGAAGCAGTTAGTGCATTCACATTACTAATGTATTGTGAAAGCGATGGTTGCGAGTAAACAATTTGTGTAACAGCATTATAGTTATTTTGAATGAACTGCATATCATTCAATAAATCTGGCTGTTCCATAATCATTTCTTCAACGCTCTTCGACTCTTCTTGTTTCTTGCTAGATTCTTCCTCGATATCTTGAATCTGTTTTTCGAATTTCTCTTTTAATTCTTCCGTTCCATTTTTTGTGTCTACACGCATTAAGATATTTTCATCTGTGCCATTTGACTTAGCATAGACCTTACTTTCTTCCCCAATTACTGATGATGTTGTTAGTAATGTTAATACAAAAGTTGACATCAATAAACCTGAAACTAACCCTTTTCTTAATAAACTACATTCTAAATTTTCTTCTTTTATAAAGTTCAAAACACCCTCCAATCTTCCCCTTAAACCTCATAAAATACGAGGCAATTGTTGTCAAATAAATTAAAACAACAATTAATACTATACACAATTCTAAAAAAAATGCAAATTTCGGCCTAAAAAAAGGCCGTTTCAAGCCAAAAGTGGCGAGAACGACCCAATTGTAAGCGATGTTTTCAAAGAAGAAACAAATACACTCACTCATTTATTTATGCAATATATATGCAGTACTTTCAATCAAAAATTTACTATTCTCTCCAACAATATTTTGAATAGCTTCTACCTTTGATTTTACGTCTTCACTGATATTGCCAAAGTAGAAAGTCCAAGATTCAACTTTCAAATCCAGTTTTTTCATTATCTCATCAATATCCTTACAATAAACCGTATCCAATGAAATCAATGGTTGCGTTTCACCCTGCATAATCGGATACCAATTCATATAGTAAGATGGATTTTTTGCCAACACTATTAATTTACCCGTATCATTTAACATATCCTTCAAGACAGAAAGATACTTTTCTAATTCATCCTTCTTGATTTTTGAGCAATCTAACGCAATTAGATCAAATTTCATTGATCTAAATGGATTGTTCTCAATATCAAAATAGTGTTCAATATGCACTCCCTCTAAATGTGTAGATATCGTCGCGCATTGTATAGATTGGCCTAAGCCATAGAAGTCAATATCTGGATGTTCATATGCTAAGTGTGCCATTCTAGCACCCATTTTACAATTTACATCTAATATTTTTGATGAAGGACTAAGTTTATCAATAAAACGTTCATAGCATGGTGTGTATTGTTCTGAAAACAAAGTATAGCCTGAATAATTTTTTTCAAACCCAAACTTTTCGTTAAATTTCAAAATATTCGTCATTTGTATAGCAGTACGATTTGTCTTATTAAAAGATGAACCTCCATAATGGATGAGAAAAGAATTATGAACAAGAACATTTTGATAATTAGCCATGAGAACTCTTAATCCAAAATCTTCATCTTCTTTGTTTCCTGGAAAATATCTTTCATCTAAATATCCAACTTTTTCCAATACATGCCTTTTAATTAAAACCGCATATCCAATAAGAATCATTTTAATTTCACACATATTTGAAGCAGGCACATTTACTTTTAATGCAAATTTTTTATCTTCATCTATATTCACATTTCTGCTAAATCCTTGATGATTACAGGCACTTTCGGACATACTTCCTGCAGCACCATAATTCTCTTTTTCATAAAGTCCCATACGTAAAGTATATAAACTATTGGCACATAAAATTGTGTCATTATTTAATAAAAAGATATCATTCTCTTTTTTTGAGGCTTTGATTCCAATGTTACAACCACCTGGAAATCCTGCATTAAAGTCATTTTCTACCAACACAATATCATCTTGTTGTCTAAGATATTCAACACTATCATCTTGCGAATTATTATCTACAATCACAATTTCTCTTGCCGATTCTGGCGTTGTCTCTCGAATACTCTCAATACATTGTTGTGTTAAATGACGATTATTGTAGCTTAATATGACAATCGATGCTGGTTCTACTTTACCTTGGCGATATGTAATCTCATCTAGCTTATTTTGAATTTCAATTTTTACTAATTCATCCTGACAGTAAAACAGTGCATTCTCATATGTTAAATAGGCTTGTTTTAAATTCACATTCTCTAAATATTTGCCGTATTCTAAATATCCTTTATAATCCAATGGATTCTCTTTTATTTTTTCTAACATAACTCTCCCCAAGAAAAAGGCTTAGATATTATTCTAAGCCTTAAAAACCAACTACGTTTAAGATGACTGCAATTGCCCAAATAGCTGCCATTAAACCATTTAAAACTTTGCCGAACTTTTTATCGCTCATATAAGCCAACGCAAGGCTGTATAAACAACAAATAACTTCTAAAACAATAATAACCATCAATGTGTTAAATGTACTAAACATAAATCTCTTCCCTTCTAAACATTTTTATAATCTTGCACATTTTGTGTCATTGCCACATTACGCTGTCTTTCTAGATTTATATCTAGATGGGATGCATCAAGAATAACACGGATCATATCTTGATAGTTATTCGCATCAAAGACAAAATCTGGCAATACATACTTACGATTGTGAATCGTTTGATTAAATCCAAGAATCAATAGGTTATGTAAGAATGCTTCTTTAGTGGCATCTACGATTTCATTTTCATAATTGATATCTAAATAATAATCGCATGTGTTAAATAAATTCAGTATTTCACTCGCCTTGCATCCTGGATACAAGTGTACATTATCATATTTTTCAAAAGACATCAACTTTTGTGACATTTCTGTTAATGCACAAACATGAAATTTCATATTAGGTAACGCATTAACTAACTCAGTTAATTTTTCGATGTGATCTGAGTTTGTACAAATCAATATATTATTTGTATGTCCATTCTCTTTTTCAAAATTATAGACAAAACCAAGTGGTTTCACAATATCCTTATTTGCCCCTAATTCAATAAGCTTTTCATACGCTTCCTTTTTCTGAACATAGATCTTAGAAGTTCTTCTAGAATGACCATCCAGAATAACCTGCATATTTCCAGGAATATCCTCGCGATATCCTTCTTGCCAGAATAAGACATCACTATGTTCTTTATCTTCTAAACTTTCAGATACAAAGAATGGATTTGATAAGGAATTATAGAATAGTCTTGTTGGATATATATCTAATTCAGTAAATAAATGCATCGCAAATTCCACTTTATTCTTAAAGATATATACTTTATCATTTTGATTTAAAATAATGTCATGTGTGACAAAGTTTTCAACCACTTTTTCATTGCCAGACACATCATAATAACTACGAGATACGAGCTGACCTTTTTTATTAAAAATTGTCTTGGCATACATGAACCCATCTTGATTATAATGATCACTTACACGAACAACATGCGTATCATCATACCAATCTACAATCTTCACAAGTCTTTTATGTAAAGGAGATGCGAAGAATATCTTACCTCTTTCATGATTCAAATCAAAGACTTGACCACCTGAATTACTCGCCTTGATTTCCCAATAATCCGGTACATCAATTTGATTGAAATAGCGAGCTTTTCCTCCTTCTTTTTTACCACAATAATACGTATAAATACTTGTCACATCATCTGGTAAAAAGCCTTCATCACTAAAAGTGAAAACCGGACCATCAAAGCCAGAAGTTCTAAAGCTTTGATACAACATTTGGCTCTCTTCATCAAAATTTTCTAATAATAAAACTGGAGTTTCTAACATACAGCTTCCCTCCATTTTTCTTGTACGTTACAAGTTAAGAAATCCTTAGCTACTTCATAAGATACAGAATGACACTTCTCTAAGTCTTGTTTAAATAAATCCACAATACCTTTTCTTAAAGCTTCAACACGATCCTTATCCTCTTCTGGTAAATCAAGTAAATAGCCATTTTCACAATTTCGAATAAAAGTAGGATTTCCATAACGAACATCAAAACCAATGATTGGTAATCCTCCACCAACCGCTTCCATTAAAGTAAGTCCAAAACCTTCACTTGTACTTCCCGCAATATAAGCCTCATAGTTTTGATACACTTCACTCAAATCATGTTGACCCATTAAGTGAATATAATCAGAAGCATTATTATCTCTAATGATAGTTTCAAGTTTTTCTCTTTCGCCACCAACACCATAAATATCCAATGATAATTCTGGCACTTCACTACGCGCTTGAATGACAGCCTTACAAATCCAATCCACATGTTTTTCACTTGCCAAACGACTTGCCGTAATCAATGAGAAAGGTTTTCTATTTTCTTTTGGATACTTCAATTCCGGTAGGGATCCTACTGGAATGGTATATATACAAGGTGTTACACCATAATATTTTTCAAATTGTTGAACCATCAAATCACTCTGTGCTTGTGTTGAACAAATATAGAAATCAATATGTTTATGCATATTAAATTCATATTCATAGAAATTATTCCATAAGATATAATCATCATTTGTATCCTTTTCACTAAAGTGATCCGCATGTACGACTGTACCTACTCTTGCAGGTTTACAATTCATAAGAATGGATTGACCAATATCTGTAGAACGATCAATTAATACGACATCATCTTTCGTTAAATGTAATTGAGATACCATATATCCCACAAATTCTTCTTTTGAACAAAGAATCTTATCCTTAAACTTATACATCACACGATCATCATCAATGATTTCTTCATAGGCAACACTACCATTTTCATTAAAGAAGCGGCGATGATATAAATGAGCCTTATTATCTAATGGCGCATAATATTCTGAATACACACGTCCATATGTAAAATAATCTTTTCGAATCAAAAATCCATTTGAAACCAATTCCACACGATGCACAAAATCATCATGATCATTGACCATATAAGCTGTATAAAAGTTATTTCTTCCACCAAACACATAACGACAAATCTTGCCTTCTCTTGTTTTTGTATAATTTAAATCTGTAAATGTCTTTTCTAAATCACTTAAAGTATAAGTAACAGGTGCTGTTTTAAAATCCGTAAAGAATGTATATAGCCAAATAACTTCCGAATCTAAAAAACCAATATTCTTTGTCATATGTTCCATATTTTCAGAAGGAAACATATCTGTAAATACAAACTTGGCATCGACACCAATATTACGAAACATTCGAGCACGATAGATCTGAGCATATTCAACACCACTACTTGCCCAGCCTATGCCTAAATTAAAATTATAAATCATAACCCCAAAAACTCCTTTCTTTAAGGATACAATATAATCATTTCATTGTCTTTACCAAATGACACTTCTCCAAGTAAAATATTACGAATCATCGCCTTTTTTATCGATTTTTCCATATCTCTAAAAGAAAGTCTTGCCTCCCTTTGGTATTCATATAAAAGATTACGCTGCGCCGTAGAACGACCAGAAATGGCTGCCTGTAACTGCTGCAAGTAGTCAACCTCTTCAATCCAACCATCATCTAAAGCTTTTAATGTACAAAGACGACAATATTCCGAGAAACGATTTCCCAACAATTGTTTCTTATCCTTAAATGCCATATCTGCATACTGTTTTAAATAATCTTTTTTATTGGCAGAAGAAATTGACAATTCTTTAAGTCGATATGACAAATTATCTAAGATATATCGATACATTGTTTTATCATCCATCTTTTTATTTTCTTTTACATATTCATCTATATTGCGCTTATAGATTTCAATAAGCGCATTCTCATCCAAACTCTTTCCATCCAACAAATCATTACGTGTTTTATACATAATCGTTCTTTGACGTTGCATAACACTATCATAATCCACTGAACTTTTTCTTTGGAAAACACTCGACTCATCTTTAATTTTCTGTGAACGATTGATTAATTTCTTAATACGATGCTTAGAAATATATCTTCCTTTATCAATATACTTCTCTAAAAAATCATCACCTAAAATTGTACATACATCATCCTCTAATGAAGTATAGAAAATTGACACACCTGGCTCTCCCTGACGTCCTGCACGACCTCTCGCCTGTCTTTCATCACGTGTATTACTCATTCGGCCAATTCCTAATACACATAAGCCGCCAAGCTCTTTAACACCAGGACCCAAATGAATATCCGTACCACGACCAGCCATACTTGTAGCTACTGTCACAACATTTTTTTGACCAGCCTCTTTAATGATTTCCGCTTCCCAAAACGCATTATTCGCATTCAATACACTATGCTCAATATTTTCCTGCACCAATAATTTCGACAACATTTCCGTATCCGAAATCAAAGAAGCAATCAATAATACGGGTTGTCCAGTTTTGTGTCTTTTTACAGTTTCCTGAATGACCGCATCAAACTGTTCTTCACTCGTTTTAAAATACTTGTCCGGCATATCTTTACGAATCATAGGCTTACGCGGAGGAATCACAACCACTCTTTTATTATAGACTTCTAAAAGCTCCTCTTTACCATCCTTGATTGTACCACTCATTCCTGACATTTTAGGAAATAAGTTAAATAAGTTTTGATACGTAACGGAAGCAACCGCCCGCTGTTCTTGACTTAACTTCAGATGTTCCTTTTCTTCAATAGCCTGATGAGAACCACCACGAAGTTTCATTCCCTTCATTTTACGACCTGTACTCTTATCCAATAGAACAATTTCACCCTGATCTGTTGCGACATAATCAATATCTTTTTCTAATAAGAAATGGGCACGTAAAGCCAAGACAATATGTCTTAAAATATCAAAATTTTCTTTACTATATAAATTTTCAACACGGAAATAACGCTTCGCATATTCAATACCCTCTTTAGTTAACCAAACCTTTTTATCTTCAATTTCATAATGCACATCTTCTACTAGAGTTGTCACAAAAAAGTCAGTTATTCCATATAAATTGGATTGAACACGAGGAGAACCCGAAATAACTAGAGGCATACTTGCACTATCTAATAAAACAGAATCCGCCTCATCAATAATCACAAAGTAAAAATCTCGCATAAAACGATCTTCTTTAGAGTGTACCAAGTTATTTAATAAGTAATCAAATCCCAAAGAACCATGTGTTGTATATACAATATCAGCTGCATAGACATCCTTTTTTGAATCGTTGTCTAACTTTTCATTTGTATCACGCTTTACACCCGCTTCTACACTCAAACCTAAAAACTTATAGACTTGACCCATCTCTTGGGCATCACGGATTGCCAAATATTCATTGGCTGTTACTAAAATACTACTTTTTCCAGTCAATCCATTTAAGTATAAAGGCATTGTTGCCGTTAAAGTCTTTCCTTCACCCGTATTCATCTCGCATAAATAACACAAATGAAGAGCTATACCGCCCAAAATCTGTACATCATAAGGAAACATACCTAGTACACGATAATCGGCTTCACAGCATACCGCAAACGCTTCAGGAAGAAGATCATCCGTAGTTTCTCCATTTTTTAAACGTTCTTTGAATTCCAACGTTTTATTCTTCAATTCATAATCACTAAGTTCTTTAACCTTTTTACACTCCTCTTTGACTTTACCCAAAAGAAAGTGTAATCTCTTATCAATTTTATTCATTTTACCCTTCCTTTTCTGTAATCACAAAAGAATGAAAATGCATCTTAGTACCACCCGCATTAATCAGCTGTACACGATAGCTATATGTCTTTAAAGGACACTTAAAATCCATTTCCGGTTCACGAATGATAAGTGTACCCGCCTCATTTTCATAACGATCATAAAATACCATTCGTATTAAATACGATTCAAAATCACTCATATTCACTTGAATATGATAAGAACTCTCACCATCAATAATTGGTAAAGATGGTTCTGTTCTCATCATTTGATAATTTACTTTGGAATACCACTCTTTAATAACCGTTCCAGGAGGCATCAATTCATTTTCAAATTCAATATCTTCACGAGAATGAAACCAAATTTTTGAACCATATAAATAGGTTCCAAACGTATCTTCATTCCATACGACTTTCCATGATTTATTCTTCATTTTGTTCACCTCGATTAAAATCTGATTTTAAAATATCATCATATTGATTTTTAAACCACGCAACAATACTATACGTATCATCGTTGTGTCGTCCATGAATACCTTTACCAATCACTTCAACACCCACATCATCGATATGAGAAATCAAACGATTATATGCCGTCATATCATAATCATCTTCTAACATATAAGAAATAATAAATTTAGTTTGAGACCAATCCGTTTGATCAAACAAATCCCAAAAACGATGATTCAATACATCCATAGATTGTTCACTCATATCTCCACAATTCTTTGACAACACATCTAAAGAAGTAGGAAAACCTCCAGGTCTTGAAATACGCTCATTTCTGGCTATATCTCCTAAACTAGCTAAGGGTTTACCTAATAAAATCGCATGTGGTCTTAATTTACAACCATTATATAAAGCGCCAAAAGTTCCCATAGAAAGTCCAGACAAAATCAATTGTGACCTATCAAAACCCAATTGTTTCAAACAATCTTGAATACCAGAAACAATAAGATTCTCATATTCTTTGTCTCCCAAATAGAAAGCTCCACCTTCCAATCTTGATTCAGAAATCAATAAGAATGGTGCTCCCATATTTCGCATCATATAGAATCCTTCAAAGCCTTCTTGCGTCTTATATCCACTAAAGTACACATTCAAAGGTGGTTTCATATCTCCTGGATCAAAGTACATAAAGACTTCTTCACGTTTCGATGTAACCTTACGGATTCCTCCCGGTAAAAAAGATCCATATTCTTTACGAGAATGACGATCATGTAAACCTACTATTTTTAGTTTACCCTTACCCTTTGCGAGTAAAGAAATAAATACTGGACCATTCATTCTATTGTTTGTCACATGTACAATTGACTTCAAATCGTCTTCTGAATAAATCCAACGATTTTGTAATGCCGAAATAGATCCAGATTGAAATTGTTCGATTTTTAATTGTATTGATACCGATTCATCCTTCTCATATTCTAACCAAAAATCAATAGTTTGATCTTGAAAAACAGGGATATTATATCTCCAATATGCGATTTGATAAAAATCATCCCCATAATTACCTTCAAGTTCAACACCAGAATATCCATTCCAGAAAACACTGCCCTTAAAGCTTTGCGAAATTGACAAGGATTTTGAATCGAATTTCTCTCCATAATGATTTGGAAAGTAAAGATGAATATCTTCTTCAATAAATTTTTGTAAAGTTTGAATATCTAATACTTTTGCACGTCTAGACGTACAAATCCATTTTGTCCATTTGTCTACGTCTACATCATCCAAAAGAAACAATGTATATGCACGAATCTTCTTTAGTAAGATATATGCCTCTTCCTTATTGACGCAACGACTTAAAACACATACATCATAACTTCTTTCAGTAGCCTCTTTTAAATCATCTACATGATTCCAATCCACAAAGTCAGGAATATGAAGTTGTAAACTTAAATCTTCATTTCCAACTTGTAAAACACTAATCTTGTTCAACTTGCTTCATAACTCCCTTCCATTTACGAATTAAACTTGCCGTATTATATTCCTTACCTAATTCATAAGAATAAATCATACACTTATTCCAATTCGTAATATTATCTAAATAATACTGTAAGCCATTCAATACTTCAGATACTTCTTTGACAATAAAACCATTCTTTCCATCATGCACATATTGTGTATTAAAAGAAACAATTTGTGGAATGGCACTACTAATACATGAAATCTGTAAATATAAATCTGGACGTGATGTCACATCCACCATAATACGCTGTTCACGTATACATTTAGAAATACTCAATTCATCCACACATTGATCTACAAAGAATTTGATTGGAACTTTCTTATCTCCATCCAAATCAAACTCGGCTTTATCATTTGTCTCTTTTCGAGCCAATCTTTCATCGAGTCCATTTACTTTTAGTACTTCACGAGTAAAATTCAAAACGGAATCTATACGATCCCAATTCGCATTTCGCGTAAAGAAATGAACACGAGCCGTTTCATTTGTTTCAAAATAGGATGCGAATAAAACAATCAATTCTTCAAATTTAGATTGTTCAATCGTATCAATAGGAACCAAGATGTTTTGAACCGTTAACTGTTGACTAATCCCAAAATCAGCACGCGTATCAAAAGGTGTAATATCTACAATTGGAAGTTTCTTTTCTGCATAATCTTCTAATAAAGAAATCTTGTGTTTCGAATCGACAATACAATAGTTCGTATTTTGAATCAAAGACTTCAATTCAGGATCCTCAAATAATTCCAAACGATTTTGATAAAAAGATAAAATTGTCTTACGTTTTTGAAACAATTTTTCTAACATATCATGATGTAGTACGTGCATAGCCAAACAGAAAATATCATCTGTTGAAGTCATTTCATCTAAATATGTTGAAAATACTTCTTCAATCAATGATTCCATGGAATTATAACTCAAATGGTCAAACTTAAATCTTTTATTATCTATCAAATAAAATGGATTTTCACCATTAATTTCAATATGACCATCTTCAAAAAATTGATAAAACTTCCATATACCTTTTTCATCTAAGAACTGTTTATACAATGGATTTCCTTTTTCAAAAACTATACTTGAAGATAAAAAGCCACGATCATCATAGATATTTTTTCTAATTAATGTATTTTCCTTAAACAACAAAACTTCGATCATATTTCCATCTTCGCCAAATTGTACTTCCGCATATTTCATATTATTTACATAAGCCACAATACAAAATGGAGTATAGACAAATTCTGTATGGTCTGGCCACATCAAATCATGGAAAGATAAAATATCAACTTGTTTTCTTTTGATTTCTTGTATTGCATCAAAGCAAGACCAATATGGTGCATGGAATACACTTTGTCTATGAAGAAAGTGACGAAAGTTTGGACTATAAGATAAATTCAAAATCTTATAATCCATTATATTATTCCGGTTAAACATCTGAATCTGTTTAACACTATCATCAAATTCTGTTACTGCACGACGAACATAAAAATATTGTTCATTTTCTTTATATTCATTTCCATGATACCAGGAAGGTACAAAATACATCATAAATACTACCCCCTATATAAATGGCTTATATGAATCAAAGTCACGATAAGCACGAATTTCTAAATACAATGTACAAATAAAGCCAGAAAGAATCATAAAAGTAGATGGAAGCATAGCCACAGTTGCATCAACAATACCTTTATACTGTAAATACAAACAAAGACTTAAACAACCACACATGATTCCGCCACTAATAAAACTAAACATCAAAACCCACTTACGAAGATATCGACGTGTCGCCTTTCCTGCAGGAATTCCTTCAATGCAGTCTCCAGTTTGTAGTAAATTATCTGATAAGTCTTTAGGGTTAATAAATAGCAATGCCAACAAAACTGAAAAAGCAAACATTAACACTATATAAACACACATTCCAAATAGTCTAGACATATTTAAATTTAAATATAACCAACTTATATATTCATTCGAATTAAAAAAATTATGTAATACTGCAACAATTACTTGAGGAATCATAAAAACAGCGGATCCAAACATGATTGCCATAAAACCAACTGGATTATATTTTATGGCTAAATAATTCTTTTCTGCATGCACATTATGAACTGAAACTCTTTGAACAGGTATTCTTTTTTCATGCATTTCCATAAAAATCATAATTATAACCATCACAAAAGAAATAGCTAGCGGAATCCTTAATGCATCAAGAGAAGATTTCATTAATATTCCAACTAAAGTTTCTGTCATATTTACAATAATAATTGGTGCAAATCCACCAACACCATACTTTTTATTTTTCATTAATAAATATTGAGCAATACATGCACCAGCCATCAATTCAAATATCACCACTAAAATACTCATTATGTCGCGATTTATGTAAATTAAGTCTAAAGCATAGTAAATTGACTGGATTAATGCTACACAGAAAAATAATCCTGTAATTAAATAATTTAAACTTTTAGGTGAAGTACGAGCTCTAGATTCTTTTGAACGCACAGCTTGTAAAATTGTTATAGTTAAACTCGCCGTAATATAAGGTGAAATACCTAAGCTCATAACATAACATCTTTTGTTCGAACCATTTACCGCTAGTGACAACACAGCACCTAGATCCAAACTTAAATTATCATAAGCACTCATATCAATTCCATTCAATGGAATTCTATGACATACAAAATAAATTAAAATAATAACAATTGAAAAAAGACATCGATTTCTAACTAAATGCGTTTTTTCCTTCATAAACACCACTCCCAAAAAAATAACAGTAACTAAAAGTTAGTTACTGTTATATTTTATCATTATTTCATCTTTTTATCTTTAGATTCTTCTTTTTCCTTCTCTTTTTCTTCTTTACGACGTTTACGAGTCTCATTCGAAGAAATTAAAGCACCAATAATTGGAATCCAAGACCACCATACTCTATGAGCAACATCCAACGTTGACTTAGGCATCTTTTCTTTTTCGATTGTCTCTTCCTTAGCCTTAGGAGTTACATCATCCTCTACAGTTTCTTCCTCACTAACTCTTGGAGCTACTTGTAAAGGAGCACGAGTGTCAACCACAACCTGACGATAAGCAATTCCGCCACCTGCAGTACTTGTAGAAACACTTGTTGCATAACTTTCTGATGTTGAAGCACTTTCACTTGAACTTAGTGAACCACTAGTTGAATTTACTTCAGACTGAGAAGCACTTGTTGAATCTACTTCACTCTGACTAGCTGATTTACTGTCAACTTCTGACTGGCTAGCACTTGTTGAGTCAACTTCATTCTGACTAACTGATGTGCTGTCTACTTCTGATTGACTCGCTGATGTGCTGTCTACCTCTGATTGAGAAGCACTTGTTGAATCTACTTCACTCTGGCTAGCTGATGTGCTGTCTACCTCTGATTGAGAAGCACTTGTTGAATCTACTTCTGATTGACTTGCTGATGTGCTATCAACTTCTGATTGTGATGCTGATGTGCTGTCTACTTCAGATTGTGAAGCACTTGTTGAATCTACCTCACTCTGGCTAGCAGATGTACTGTCTACTTCTGATTGACTTGCTGATGTTGAATCTACTTCACTTTGACTAGCTGAAGTACTGTCTACCTCAGATTGACTTGCTGATGTGCTATCCACTTCTGATTGAGAAGCGCTTGTTGAGTCAACTTCTGACTGACTAGCTGATGTTGAATCTACTTCGCTTTGACTAGCTGAAGTGCTGTCTACTTCTGACTGAGATGCACTTGTTGAATCTACCTCACTCTGACTAGCTGATGTACTGTCCACTTCTGATTGACTTGCTGAAGTACTATCTACTTCAGATTGTGAAGCACTTGTTGAATCTACCTCAGATTGACTTGCTGATGTGCTATCCACTTCTGATAGTGAAGCGCTTGTTGAATCAGCAACAGATTGTGATAACGAAACAGCTTCACTCTTTTGATTCGATAAACTTAAAGATGTTGATTTAATCAATTCTTCTTTTTCTGACAAGCTAGTTGAATTACTGTTACTAATTTCTGTACTTTCGCTTTTTGAGTTTACTTTTGAAGTACTATTATCTACATTACTTTTACTTAAAGATGCAGATTCACTTAATAATCTACTTAAACTTTGAGATACACTATTTAATTCACTCTTATTTTCTTTATCATATTGTGTATCTCTATGATTAAACTTAATAGTTGAAAAATATGGCGTACCTTTGATGGTATCTGTATTTAATTTATCCTGATCATATAAGTTTGGCACATCTACAAAAGGTGGACGTCCTATATCCTTGCCATACCAAGTCTTATCATTTTGTCTAGTAAATGTTAGAGTATCATTGCCATTTTTAACACTTATAGATCCATCTGTATTAACAGTAACTCTACTACTATCAATTTCATTATATGTTAAATCGCCACTTGTTTTTAAATAATGCTTAACATTGCCATTTTCATCAGTTTTAGAATAATAATAATTACATTTTGTTTCTTCTGTAATATATTTATAATTTCCATCTATCTTTGTCCAATATCCATTAACCTTAACTGTACTAGTATTTACATAAGCAGTTTCTTTCTTTAATACAACAACTTGTGTAACATCTTTAGGATTTTTTAAAGATAAATATCCAGAATCATTAGCTTCAATATAGTCGAAATATCCTTTATGCACAACACCATTTGCATCTGTATATTCCAAATAAATGTAGTTAACATCATAACTTCCACCTTCACCATTACGGTGCCAATCTCCAGAATCACCTTTAATTTCTCCAACTCCATACTCTTGGAAGAAATAATATTTAGCTAATTTAATTGATAAATCATTTGCAACTTGATACCATGATCTTTTTCCATCATAACTTGTATTCAAGCTAGGATTTGATTGCTTTAGAATGCTTTGATGAACACTTTCTAACTCTTTTTGTAATTTAACAATTTCATCACAAAGCTCTTCATACTTATCAATTCTATTTGAATTGCTCTCAAAATCTTTTTCAGCTTGACTTAATGAATTTGAACCTTCTTGATATTTACTGTTAAATTGGCTAGCCGATTCAGAAGCAGCAAGAGATATAGATCTACTATCAACTATATAACTTGCTTTACTATTTGAAAGACTTTCTGACTCAGTATTACTGTATTTTTCAGACTCACTTAATGCCTCACTCTTCGCATCAGAAGCACTTTCACTTTCTGATTTTACAATTGACTCTGCTGTCGAAATAGATGTAGAAGATTCTTCAGAAGTCATTTTATTCTCATCAGCACCAGTTTTTTCCCCAGCTCCTTTTTGTCCTTCTGTTTCACCAACAGTCATGATATTTTGTTCATCTGAACTTTGTGGTTGTACATTATTAAAGAATCTTGGTGCACGTTTAACAAATGCTTTATGATTTGTTTGAACAGTATTGCTTTCAACTGCAGAAGTTGCAGCAGATGCTTCACTTTCAAAACTACTAGTTTCTGATTTAACTTGAGATAAAGATTCTGTTGTTGATTCAGAAACTGATTGAGATTCAATAATCTGTTCTTCTGATTGTGAACCTACAACACCTTGTTCATTTTCAGCAGCATAAACAGCATTGTTGCCCGCAAAAATAGTTCCGCCACCAACAACAGCACCAGCAGCTGCCATTCCCTTTAAAAGATTGTTCGATTTTTTTCTTCTTATATTCTTTTTCTTTTTCGACATTCTACTCATTCCTTCCCAAAAAACTTTTATATTTCTATATAGCCCATAAATTAGAAATAAAAAAATCAAGCAGAGTACACGAAAAGATGTACTCTTCCCTTACTAGGTTTAATAGTAAACGGAAAGCTTGATTTATTCAAGTAAAAAAGCACGATTTCTAACCAAATTTTTTAAAAAAATCTACATTTGTTAATATGCGTGAACATATATTAAAATAAGCATATAAATAATATAACCAGTATGCTAACCAAAGTTGTATTTACAATAACTTTTTTAATAATATGAACATATTAAAGTACAACACTAAAAAATATTTTCCAATATAACTAAATACTCTATTTTTTTAAAATACACTTCCATTTCTCGCTTATCTTTGTGACAAGAAATTCATTGGCTATTTTATATGAATGTTCTGAAAACTCATTCAATCTTCTGTAATCGCTAAACGCATCCACAATTCTATCCGCAATAACATTTATCAATTCGTTTTCATAATTAATATCACGATTAAAGTTATATTCTACCAAATAACCATTTTTTTCATTCTCAATAAACGTTGTATTTCCATAAGGTACATCCAATCCGATCAAAGCACAGCCTGATGATGCCGCTTCTAACAATGTTAGTCCAAACGTTTCAAAAATAGACGTAGATATGTACAATTGATATTTTTTATATACCTCATCTAAACGTTGAAAACCCATGAAATGGATATATTCAGAAGCATTATAATTTTGAATAATCTCAACCAATTCATTTTTTATAGTGTCATCGCCCCTACCATAAATATCTAATGAAATATTACTATTCTTTTTATGTGCTTCAATAACCGCGCGAATTATCAAATCAATTCTTTTACCTCTCACTATTCGTGATGCTGTAAGAATCGAATTTTGCTTTCTATCATTTGAAACACGCAAATTATCAATAGCACCTACTGGTATTACCTCGATATTTGGAATAGCATAACCATACTTATTAAGTACACTAATCAAATCTTTCTTTTGATTTTCAGTTGAAACAACAAAAGAATCAATATACTTAGAATATTTAAACCAATAATAATATTCATAATTTAGATACAAAGCATACATTGATTGATTTGGTTCAAAGTAATGTCCAGAATGAATAACACATATCTTTTTACAAGGTAACTTTTTTCCAAGAATTATGTCATTAAATTCCAAATTATATGCACGATCCATTATAATTGAATCATTTTCATTCAAATTTAATAAATCTAAATATAAATCTATAATTTCATAACAATCAATTATCTTACCGTTATTCATGATATAGTTATTATCTATCTGTTCTAAACAAACCTCGCCATTTTTCTTATAGAAAACTCGTTTCACTTTTTTTGCATATAATGAACCATTATCACGACTTGCCGTAATGAAAAAATCAGAATAGACTCTACCATTTGAATAAAAATCAGTCTTAAGTAAGCAATTACTTTTAAAATATAATACTTCATAAAAATGATTTGAATCATTTGGCACAGTATGTATTTCCGCTACAATGTATCCATTTTTCCATAGTTGAACCGCATTCTCAACATAAACGACTTTATCAGCATTCAAATTTTGCTCTAATTCACGAACCATTACATCCGTTTCAGCATCAAAATCAAAATAATCCCTACCCGTCATTTTCAAAATTGGATTAACCATTTTATTTATAGGTATACCCACATTATTATATAAAGATATATTTCTCATTTTAGGAAAATTGGTAAATACATAATACCCATCTATACCAATTTGATTTAATATTTTCTCCCTATACCCCTGCGCATTATCTATTCCATTGGGCATATAATCCACTAATATATTAAAAACATAAACTGACATTAGCACAATCACCCAATCCTTTCTATATAATCAACAAATTCTTTATAAGAATAATATACCTTGCAATAATTCTGATCTGTGACTATAAAAACTTCATTCTTATGATGAATCGACAAAACTTCTTTATTATCATCCGTATAAAATGTAGTTAATAATAAGCCAAGTTTTTCATCATAATATTCAGTAAAAAATTTCAATCCATATACATCATAAAAATCCGTTTTATAATTGAATCCATCCTCAATCCACGCTACTCTATGTACATTTCTCATTATATTTGGACTTTTAAAAAATATATCCGCCTTCTTTTTACCACGATATAATATTTGTCCATCTAACTCCTGAGGAAAAACATACCATAAGTCAGGAATATCTAAATTATTATAGAATAAATCCGAAAACTCATGTTTTTCCTTATTTAAAGAATTAACCAAAATACGATAAGGAGACAAAATATCTTTTTGACCATCTTCATGATCAAATACATACCTTTCTTTCTCTATATCATTAAATTCATTTTCATAACATTTTTCTAATAATAATTTCATACGCAAATCTCCCAATAGATATTTATATATACGTGATTAACTATTACATTTTAACATGATATTAATTTTATTTAAAAAGGTTTTAGACACATCCATAAAGAAAAAATGGACATGTTGTTAACACATCCATACTATTCTGGAATCGTAACTCCAACTTTCCATATTTGATTCAAAAAACTAAGATTCAACGTAGCCAATCGATTATGCTTATCATACTTCACAATATAATCATCCATATTCACAAGAGGACCTTGTGTCACATGAATCTTTTTATTCTGTAATACACCATAAGACATACGAAGTACTTTTTCATCATCCAACAACATATTCAAAATACGAATCTCCTCATCCGTTAAAGCTGAAACTTCCTCTTCATATTTCAATTCATGAATAAAAACACTCTGCAAAGGAAACTTTTTAAAAATCGCATCCACTTCAACTTGAGAAAGTTTACTCACCACAAAAACATACCCACCAAATAAAGCTCTTTGTTGAATCTGTTTTGAAACTCTATGATAAAATTCCATCTTCGGACTAAAAGCGTAAATACCCTCATTCTCATTCAAATATTTACATACCTCTTCTTCCTTAGAACGAATGGTCAATAACACATACCAATGTTCATTATTCATACGTAAAACCCTTTCAATACATACAAAAATTATAAAATGGTTAATTCATTGTGTCAAATCCATTAAAATGGCAAATCAATCTCTGGCTCTTCTTTTTTATCCGCTTCTTCAAAAGTCGGCAAGTTCTTTAAATCCAATTCATCCAATCGATTAAAGTCAAAAAATGGTTCCTCCATGAATGGATTCCAATTCATACAATAGCTATACACATAATTTACTTGTGCATCCGTCAAACCACTTAGTAATTCATCAAGCTCTTCTTCCTGCTCTAACTCATCCCACCAACGCGTATCATACGCACTATGACCAGATTCCACCCACATTTCAACTCTTTCTTTCTCTTTCTTTGTGAGTTTATGCGTTTTTTTAAACTTCTTTAATTCATCCATGCGGATTCTATATTTACTCTTCTTTTTCATGTTCTTAACCAAATAATAAGGGTATACACACGGCATACCCTAATATCTCCTATAAGCTTTTTAATTCTTCTGTGATCGCATTGATTGCTTCATCAACCTTAGAAGCATCCTTACCACCGGCTTGAGCCATATCTGGCTTTCCACCACCATTACCAGAACAGATTTGAGCTGCTTTCTTAACTAATTGACCAGCATGAACACCAGCCTTAACAGCCTCTTTACCTGCACCAGACACAAAGACAACCTTTTCTCCATTTGTATTCACGAAGAATACAACCATCTTGTCATCATTTGCCTTCAAGTTAGAAACAATATCCTTTAATGCTCCTGCATCCATTCCAGAAACAGACTTGATCAATACATTAACTTTTCCAAAATCCTTTGCTTCTGTAGCCCACTCTTTAGACTTCAAAGTAAAGATTTGGTTTTTCAAGTTATCGATTTCCTTTTGCATATCATGCATCGTCTTATAAGCAGCTTCAACCTTTGTATCAATATTCTTAATACCCTTTTGTTTCGCACTATCCGCAATATTTTCTAACATTGCATGTTCAGACGCAAAATCTTGGTAAGCCGCAAACTTAGTCTTAGCTGTAATACGACGAGAATCTGAACCAATACTTTCCTCACTAATGATCTTACATAAACCAATCTGAGCTGTATTTTCTACATGACATCCTGCACAGAATTCCTTCGATACATCTCCCATTGTAACAACACGAACTGTATCTCCATACTTTTCATCAAATAATGCAGTTGCACCAGACTTCTTAGCCTCTTCAATCGGCATAACCTCTTTAGTAACTGGATAAGCCGCACTAATATATTCATTCACAATACATTCCACTTCAGCCAATTGTTCAGCTGTAACCTTTTCATAATGATTAAAGTCAAAACGCAAATATTCAGGACAATTGTAAGAACCAGCTTGGTGAATATGATCCCCCAACACTTTAACTAAAGCCGACTGCAATAAGTGTGTACAAGAGTGGTTCGCTGTAGTTGCCAAACGATCTTTGACATTTACTTCACCATGTAAAGCCATACCCTTTTCTAATACACCACCATTGATTTTAACTGTATGGATATGTTGTTTATTACGCGTCTTTTGAACATCCAATACTTCAACATCTACACCATCCGCACTAAATGTACCTTTATCGGCAACCTGTCCACCACTTTCGGCATAGAAACAAGTCTTATCTAAAATGATCATTCCTTCATCTTCTAAAGAATTCACCATTTTACCTTCTACATTAAATAACGCAATGATTTTACCATCACAAGACAAGTGATCATAACCAATAAACTCACTAGGCTCATTGAAGTTCATCAACTCTTCATTTTGAGACGCAAAAGAATCCTTTACATTACGCGCATTACGAGCACGCTCTTTTTGTTTATTCATCTCTGCATCAAATTCATCATGACTTACACTGATTCCACTTTCCTCCGCAATTTCTTGTGTTAATTCAAATGGGAATCCATAAGTATCATACAATTTGAAGACAACTTCACCACTCAACTTACCATCTTTAGCCTTGCTGATTTCATCATCCAATAAAGCTTGACCAACCTTTAAAGTCTTCTTGAAAGTTTCTTCTTCCACCTTGATCAATTTTTGGTTGAACTCAACATGCTCTTGTAAGTATGGATAGAAATCCTTCATTAAATCCGCAACAACAGGAACTAATTTATATAAGAATGGTTCATCCAAACCTAATTTTAAACCATAACGAACAGCACGACGAAGTACACGACGAAGCACATATCCACGACCACTATTTGAGAAGTTAGCCCCATCGCTTAATGCGAAAGTTACTGTACGAACATGGTCCGCAATAACACGATATGCCATCTTATATTCCCCTTCATAAGGATGTTTAGCCATAGCTTCAGTGGCACGAATAATAGGCAAGAATAAATCGGTATCGAAGTTTGTTTCGCCATCCTGAACTAAGGCAACCAAACGCTCAAGACCCATACCTGTATCAATATTCTTCTGAGGAAGTTCTTTATAATCTTTACGATCAATACTTGGATCACAATCATATTGAGAGAATACGACATTCCATACTTCTACATAACGATCATTTTCCATTTCATCAAAGAATAATTTTTCTCCTAATCCTTCAGGATCATATTTTTCTCCACGATCAAAGAAAATTTCACTGTCCGGTCCACCAGGTCCCTTACCAATTTCCCAGAAGTTATCATCTGTCTTTAAGATATGACTTGGATCTACGCCACAAATTGTAGTCCAAACTTCATAAGCACGTGCATCATCTGTATATACAGACACATACAATCTGTCCTTATCAATACCCATCCATTCTTCGCTTGTTAAAAATTCCCATGCGAACTGGATAGCTTCATCTTTGAAATAATCTCCAATTGAGAAGTTACCCAACATTTCAAAGAATGTGTGGTGACGAGCCGTACGCCCAACATTTTCAATATCATTTGTACGAATTGACTTCTGCGCATTCGCAATACGATTTGAAGCTGGTTTTTCACTACCATCAAAATATTTTTTCAAAGCCGCAACACCCGCATTGATCCATAATAAAGTTGGGTCATTGTGCGGAATCAAACTTGCGCCCGGCTCAATCATATGTCCCTTTGATTTAAAATAATCCAAGAACATCTGACGAATCTGATTACCAGTTAATTGTTTCATCTTTCTTTCCTCCAATAAAAAAACGCTCCTATTTCTAGGAACGTATAATTACGCGGTACCATCCTAGTTCATTTTCCCAAAAAAGAAAATGCCCTCAATTCACTCGTTAACGCCGACTACGTTTCAACTCCAAAGTAGCTTCAAAAATAAATTCCTGAAAGGCTTTCACCAAACGCCCTCTCTCTAGACAAGAAAATTACTTCCTACTTATCTTCTTCACTGTCGAATCGTTAAAATTTTAACACTCTTTCACCAATTCTGCAAGACGAATCACACCATCTTTCATCAATTCTTTATCCATACTCGCAAAAGATAAACCTATCCCACTACTTGAATAACTAACACCCATTAAATTTAATTCACACAAAGACTTAAACTTTTCCATATCCACATCCAACTTGATCCAATACGCCATATACGTTTCATCCAATATATAAGAAACACTCAGATACGTATCCAATAACTTCTTTAAATACAAATGCTTCTCTCTATATTCACGCACCAATTTCCTTAAATGCTTCTGCAAATACCCATCCACAATATACTGACTAAAAGCCACCTGCTCTAGTTTACTAGCCGTAGGGCCAAAGAAAGAAGCACAATACTTCTTTGTATATTCCTCATTTAAGATCATATATCCAATACGAAGACTAGGAAGTAAAAGTCTAGAAAAAGAAGAAAAATAAATCACATGATTCGACATAGAACATAAACTCATCTTAATTTTAGAAGCATACACAAGCTCCCCATTATAATCATCTTCTAAAATCAATATATGACTTAGTCCAACCAACTCTTTTCTCAACTTTTCACACATAGATTGACGATTCTTACTAAAACAAGTCGTATTCACATACACAACATCCACACACTTCGTTTGAATATCTTCAATAAAATGATCTGGATCTAAATATTTTACAGAAAAACCATAACTTAAAAATACTTGTTTAGCTTGTTCATCCACCAAAGTAGACAAGCCAATCACCTTTTGTTTATCCAACATCCCACAAAATATATACAACAAAGACTGATAGTTCGAACCAATCACCATCTGCTCAGGAAAACACAATATATTTCGATTTTGATATACATACTTACACAAAGCCTGTCTTAAACCATACTCCCCTTGAGCTAATCCATAACTTGACATTAACTTCTTATCATTCAATACACCCTTGATATATCGTTTCCAAATCGATGTCTCAAATGAATCAATCGAAACCGACTGGATTCGAAAATCATAATCATATTCCTTTTCTTTGTGACTTGAAGAATAATCCAAGATTTCATGATGCAATAAAACCCTTTCCGGATTCATACTCACAACATACCCAACCTTTTCTTTACTTGAAATAAACCCATCTAACACAAGCTTATTATAAGCTAGCTCCACCGTTGTCTTAGACACATTCATCTTCTTGACACATTCACGAATCGAATCAACACGATCCCCATATTTTAAGATTCCAGAAAGAATCGACTCCTTATATGTATTATAAATCACTTCATATTTCTTCATCATCTGTCCCCTATTTATTTTTTATAATTGTATATTTTTTTAAATACAGAAACAAGTATAATAGTCATTAAGTTGTAAGAAAGAAGGAAATAATCATGAAAAATAAACAAACCTATGAAATCGTATTAACAGGACTTGGCATGGCACTTGTCTTTGTGGCAACCATGTTTATCAAAGTACCAAACGCACTCGATGGATATTTCAATCTAGGTGATGGATTTATCCTATTATTCGCAAGCTTTTTAAATCCATTTGAAAGTTTCTTAATTGGAGGACTAGGAAGTGCACTAGCCGATGTAGCCGGAGGATATGGACACTACTTCTTCTTTACCCTAGTCATTAAAGGACTTGAAGGAATTGTCGTATCTCTACTGATGAAAAATTACTCGAAACCGAAACAAATCTCAAGCTACGTATTAGGATCTATCATTATGGTCTTTGGATACTTCATCGCCAAATATATGTTAAAAGGAAGCTGGATCGTTGCCGCTAGTGAAATTCCAGCTAACATTGTACAAGGTGTAGCTGGCATTGTGATTGCACTAATCGCCTATCCAATGGTCAAAAAAATCGTACAAGATAAGTTAAACTAAAGCCTGGAAATTCCAGGTTTTTAATTTGTTTTAAAAAAAAGGATATGCACTATACATATCCTAAAATCTATGCTTCTACATTCAAATATTTTAAGCCTCCATATTTTACTTGAAACTTATAAATATTGCACTTCAATTGAAGCCATTCCATATCCGTAATCGCATTCTTTCCAATACATTCTATAATCAAATCTTCAGAGGCCTTTAAACAATCCAATGTCTGCATCCATTTATTATAATTTTTACTATTTGGTTCAACCGCCATGTCTATGAGCTCATCATACTTCACATTAATAGCCTTATATATCAATCGAATACAATCAATCGTAGGCTTTTCAATTGTGTCCATATAATCAAAAAATCTCATAATAAATCATCCTTTCGTTTTTTTATGTTTTAATAATACACCTCGAAAAAACGTTTGTATAGAAAAATACCCAAATAAATAAGCTATACCATAAACATCTTTGATTCCAAACTTTGATAATTTATTAGCAATTCCAGGTTCTATCACCAAATATCTGTAATTGGTTGATGATGCCATATAAGCTGTTTAAGCAAGTCTTATGTAAAAATTCCATACAATCTTTTGCAGTAACATCTAATGTAACCTTAGTTAGAAATAGGTTTCAATTCCAACTATTGTAATGATACCAGTTTGATCATATATTTCATCAAGAATGATATTTGCTAATTATTTCGGTGCTATATTATAAGTACTCATGTAGAAAATAATATCTTCACTTGAAATAAACTTTTTAGAAAATACACAATTGAGTACTCTTAAACTGGAATTTACTATTTCAATTCACGGAACTTTAAAAAAACAAAAAATCTTTATTGTATCATTTGAACAAACAAGTTTTTTAGCTTATAAGGTGCTTTATAAAAAAAGTTAATTGTGAATATAATATAATGTGAGTACCCATCTAACGACTCCATGCACTAAATAGACATCGTTAATGTCAATATAACGGGTAGTATATCCTTGTACAAAGGATGGTGCTCATTATGTATTACAAAAGAAACAATAAAAAGTTTTCCGTTACTGGTCGTGGAGACTATATGTCTACTTCTGATTTCATTATTCAATATTACACAAATTTAGATGCTTGTCGTAAGTTTTTCTTTGATATTAAATGGCCTACTGGCTACTATTGCGAGAAATGTGGCTGTACCCACTACTATTTTATGAAAACCAAGAACTGCTATCGTTGTGCTAACTGCAAACATGATGAAAGATTATTATCCAATACGATCTTTCAGGATAACAAACTGCCTTTAAACGTTTTATTGTACGGTTTGTTTCTAATCTTTACTGCAAGTAATGGTATTTCTAGTATGGAACTTTCTAAAGAATTGAAGGTCAATTACAAAACAGCCTGTTTATTACAGACTAAAGCTCGTATACTTATGAAAAATTCGAATTCAAAGAAATTTTTGGATTCGAATTTTTATGAATCAGATGTAGCCTATACAGGAGCTCCATCACATAACGGAAAGCGAGGTCTTGGTACTGATAAACAGCCCTTTTTAATAGTGCTTTCAACAGAGCAAGAAAATCAGTATCCACGTTTTGTAAAGATGCAGGAAGTGGCAACAGATTCAAGTAAGATCGTACAGGAATATTTTGAGAAATACGTAATAATGTCAAAAGAGAGAAAATTGAATACGGACGGTAAAAAGACATACAACATCTTAAAAAATAGAATGGAAGTAAATAATGAAGTGATTGACTACGATAATGATAATCATCGATTATACTTTCTAAACAAGATTATATCCAATTTAAACAGTCAATTGGTTGATAGATTCCATGGAGTTGCCAAAAGAATGTTGCCTTTATATTATTCTGAATTCGAATGGAGATTCAACCACAGAAACTGCAAATCAATCCTGGATAAGGTCAAAGAATTATATAATGCAATCCAGCATAGCCACTCGAAAGATGATTTGTGATTCCATGGACCAATACGCCACGGCTAGGGGCTTGGAAAATGCCTAGGGTTGTCAGATGGGTACTCACATAAACAAATAACATATTTAGTTGTAACAATTCTTCACTTATTCTTAGTGTTTATTTAAATATTGCATAATGTGCCAGAAAAATAATCATAAAAAAACATATCCGTGTGAATGATATGTTTTTGAAAAAGTACAATAAAATGATAATTATATTTTTTTAGATTTCATAGTGCTTAAATAATGCTTTTTGAAAGTGTTCACAGAAAAAATTGCATTTTCTGATGAACTAAAATGATATTTCTGCCTTTTTAACTCCAAAAGTGTTATTGTACAGAATAAATCAGCTACTTGTAATAATTTGTACTCTTTTGGCTTAACCTTTCTTCTTTCCACATTATTAAATTCTGATTCAAAAGTATCTTTCAACGCACGAGACACAATCTCTTGTCCGTTATCATAGTATATAATTATATTTGAAAAAGAATCAAAGTACTTGTAATTATCGTTTATTAATTTTTGAACTTCATTATGAATTGATTTGTTCAAAGTATCTAAAGTAATATTGATAGATTTGTTTACAATAACCGAATAATAACTAATAGGTAATTTCCTAGAAAAATTATTCAGAGCATTTAGAATTAATCGAGCATCATCTGCTTTAAATCCTTCAAATGGATACTCTCTTCTAATCAAAGGACCACAATGAACAGATTTATATTTATAATCATATTGAGCCAATTTATTTTCAAAGTACTCAATATTTGATGCAATATTGTCTTTTTGTTCATGGAAAACAAAAGTTATTATGTAAAACTTGTCTGAAAAATTATTCTTTTTTATATTGTATTCGCCAGAATCCCCAGACTCATCAACAAACACACTTAGTATGTTTTCATTATCATTCATAAAGCCCTTTCATTTAAAAAGAGGGCTAAATGTGCCCCCTACTCGTTGGACCCTCACAGCACCGCATTCTTGGGTTTCCCCTCATACGGTGGTACATTCTATACATGGTCTAGAAATCCACTTCAAATGCACAGCCCGTTCTTTGTGCACAAATAATAACACGTTTATTCAATTTTATCAACTTATATTTCCCATTTTTTTATGAGATTAAAGCACCAAATTTATATTTTATTTAATAGTATATTAAATATACCACAAAATATATTCTCTTATTTATTAAAAAAAAGAGTAATTAAATAAAGACCTTTTTTTATTTTGCTTAACTTAATGACATTGGTAAGACACCCGCCATTTTTTTTAGAAATTTGAGAAAGCATGAAAGAGTTAAGTGTTTTTTGTTGACGAATCTAAAGATTTTGGAGAATATGGTTATCATGCTCCTTATTAAATTACATAAATAGCGTCAATTATTCTTCTAAAATATAGATGTACTTGGAGGTATCTCCTATGCTTGAAAAAGGAAACAATCATTTAACTAGTGCAAATCACATGATATCAAACTTGAAAAAGAAAGTAGATGGGTTGATGCACGGGATAGAACTACAATACTTAGAAAATGAACTAGCTGATTTTAAATGGAAAACAATTACTAGAGTCATTAGGACGAACATTAATACATGGAACAAATAAAACGCAAAAAGGACTTATTCAACATTTTAAACAAGTCGAGGAAAATATGGCCTCATATCTGCGTAATTTTCCTTAGATGAATTTGGTAGCCTATCATGTTAATATTAATATCCATATCCAAGTGTCATTTGAACAAAATATGTGTATTTCTTTGGCTTTGCTCGTATTTTCACAGTTTCATTATTAATAGCTGTTATATCAATATTAATTGTCATCGCAAACTGACAAAAGCCAATTGAAATAATGTACATTATCATTGCTTTCTGCGTACATTTATATTATATTTAATGTACAGGAGGGCAACGCTATGAAAGTCAATACTACAGAATTAAGAAGTCATCTTAGTGATTATTTAGCTATGGCAAACAAAGAAGAAATTATTATTACAAATAAAGGAATAGAGATTGCCCGTATTATTTCTCCAAAGCAGGCAAAGAAAAGATCATTAAATAATTTAGTTGGTATATTGCCTTCAT
>OIZP01000410.1_pt1 | contig 27725 bp, 24 predicted proteins | sample 1588531 | NCBI WGS metagenome assembly OIZP01 (sample SAMN03283283) | human gut metagenome | biome: human-associated habitat; material: feces | host: Homo sapiens | place: Peru | collected 2012
CAAAAGAAATTACAAAAGATAAGGACTTTAAAGGATATATTCATGATGTTGGCGGACCGACAGCAAATTTCCGACACCCGTCCTGTAAAAAGCAGATGGAGCATGGCGTTTGTAAAACGCGTCAGTGTCTGTTCCCGTCCCCGTGTAAGAATCTGGACGCAGACCACAGAGATTATGTCAGTCTGTTGAGAAAGTTGAGAGATATTCCGAAAGTTAAGAAGGTGTTTATCCGTTCCGGAATCCGTTTTGATTATCTGCTTGCAGATAAGAAGCAGGAGTTTTTAAGAGAGCTGTGCGAATATCATGTCAGTGGACAATTGAAAGTAGCACCGGAGCATGTGGCAGGTCCTGTCCTTTCTCTGATGGGAAAACCGGAGCATAAAGTCTATGAGGAATTTACAAGACAGTTTTATAAGATGAATGAGAGAATCGGAAAAGAACAGTATCTGGTTCCTTATCTGATGTCCTCACATCCTGGTTCTACTCTGAAAGAAGCGGTAGAACTTGCGGAGTATTGTCGTGATCTTGGCTATATGCCGGAGCAGGTACAGGATTTCTATCCGACACCATCGACACTTTCCACCTGTATGTATTATACAGGAGTAGATCCGAGAACGATGCAGAAGGTTTATGTTCCGAAGAGTCCGCATGAAAAGGCGATGCAGAGAGCATTGATTCAGTATCGTAATCCGGAGTTGTATGATCTGGTAATTGAAGCACTTCATAAGGCGGGAAGATCTGATCTGATCGGATTCGGACCGAAATGTCTTGTAAGACCGAGACAGATGCGTGGCTCGGGAAATGATAAAAAAGCCGGCAGAAAGGAACCGAAAAAAGGATCAAAAGGTTCGAATGGTCAGAAAAGACAAAACAATTCTGAACACAGAGGCAGAGTTGAAGGGAAGAATAAGAAGAAATCTATCAGAAATGTTCATTCTAAGAAGAATAGAAAATAGGTACATTTAAGTATCTGACAGACAGGATTCAAGAAAGGAAGCAGGATGAAAATTGCAATCGTAACCGGAGCATCTTCGGGAATGGGAAGAGAATTTGTACGTCAGCTTGGATATTTTTATAAAAATCTGGATGAGATCTGGGTGATTGCCAGGCGCAAAGAGCGTCTGGAAGCGCTTGCGAAAGAAAGCAGAGTTCCTCTTCGGATTTTTGCAGGTGACCTTCAGAAGAAAAAGGTATATAAGGAATTGAGAGATGCACTTGAGAAAGAACAGCCGGATTTACGAATGCTTGTGAATTCAGCAGGATTTGGCAAGTCAGGAAGTGTAGAAGAGATTTTGTCTGAAAAATTCCGGATCCAGACAGATATGGTGGATGTAAACTGCCGGTCTCTTACAAGAATGACATTGCTGTGTCTGCCATTTCTGCGTGCTGGCAGCAGGATCGTCAATCTTGCGTCCGCATCTGCATTTTGTCCACAACCGTATTTCTCAGTATATGCGGCAACGAAGTCCTATGTCTTAAGCTTCTCCAGATCATTGGGAGAAGAACTGAGAAAAAAAGGAATTGTCGTCACAGCAGTCTGCCCGGGTCCGGTTGATACAGAGTTTTTCAATTTTTCCGGGAAACCGCAGAATATCTTGAAGAAACTGACAATGGCGAAGGCAGACAGAGTGGTTCATCAGGCGTTGAAGGACTGCAGATCCGGGAAGTCAGTCTCCGTTTATGGAATCCCAATGAAATTAACTTACTTTGGAACAAAACTGCTGCCGCATGGATTTCTCGTGCGTATGCAGCAAATATGAATTTAGAATAGGATGAAAAATGAAGAAAATACAAAAAGGAAAACCAGGTTATTTGAATTATAAAAGAAAAGTGGAGATTTTAAGAACGGTTATTTATTTTGTAATCGTTCTGGCAATTTTTGCTCTTGGTTACTGGCAGACACATACGAGGCTGAATCTTCTGACAGTTGTTGCTATCCTTGGATGTCTTCCGGCATCAAAGGCACTTGTAGGTGTGATCGCACGTTATCCATATCAATCAATTGAACTGTCACAGGCGAAGGAAATCGCAGGAAAATCAAAACATTTAACAGTTTGTTATGATCTTATAATTACAAGCAAAGAGCATATCATGCCAACAGACTGTATCGTAATTTCAGGACACAACATTTACGGATACACACATTATGAAAAAGTAAATACAGATGAACTTGGAAAGCATATCAAGACAATCCTTGCGCAGAATCAGTACACAGGTTTTACTGTTAAGATCTTAAATCAGTATACACCGTTTCTGGCCCGCGTGGAGGGACTTGAAAATATTGCTGTAGTAGAGCAGGAAGATACGAAAGCAAGAGAGCAGGAAATCCGTAATCTTATTCTGAATATATCAATGTAAAGAGGAAAAGACGATGAGAGAGATCAGCATCCAGAAAAATGAGGCAGGACAGCGCATGGATAAATTCCTTGCAAAGTATCTCAATAAAGCGCCAAAAAGTTTTTTCTATAAGATGATGAGAAAAAAGAATATTACCCTGAATGGAAAAAAAGCAGTTGGAAATGAACAGCTGAAACAGGGGGATGTGATTAAGTTATTTCTTGCGGAAGAGACGATTGAGAACTTTATCGATCATTCACAGTTTTCGAAGAAAAAAGCGTCCTCTGCAAGAGAACAGACAGCGGGAAAGAAGGTACAGTTAGATATCTTATATGAAGATGAGGCTACAGTATTTATCAATAAACCGGTCGGAATGCTCTCCCAGAAGGCATCCCCGACGGATACTTCTCTTGTGGAGTATTTTATTGATTATCTGTTGGAAAATGGGAAAATCACGGAAGAAGAACTGCATACATTTCATCCATCTGTCTGTAACCGTTTAGACAGAAATACAAGCGGAATCGTGGCAGCAGGAAAAACACTGCAGGCATTACAGGGATTAAGCGAGATGTTCCGTGACCGCACACTTAAGAAATATTATCTTTGTCTGGTAAAAGGGCAGGTAAAAGAGAATCAGAGGATTCATGGTTATCTCGTCAAGAATGAAAAGACAAATAAAGTTACGGTGAGTCAGAAAAAGCCGGCTGAACAGACAAAAGATGGGAAAGAGGCATCAGCAATCCATACAGAATACAAAGTGCTTGCACGAAATAGAGAAACAACACTTCTTGAAGTGCATCTGATCACCGGTAAGACACACCAGATCCGTGCACATCTGGCATCCATTGGGCACCCGATCGCAGGGGATTACAAATACGGGAACCGGTCATTTAACGATGCTTTGAAAAAGGAATACGGACTTCGTTCCCAGCTTCTGCATGCTTACCGTCTGGAATTCCCGGAGAACTGCGAGGGAGATATCAAACAGCTTTCAGGAAAGATCATCAAAGCACCTGTCCCGGCCTTATTTGAACAAATCTGTAAAGCGCAGGGAGTGATGTGAGATGGCAACATGGAACTCGAGAGGACTTAGAGGTTCGACACTGGAGGAATTTATCAATCATTCGAATGAAAGATACAGTGAGATGGGACTTGCACTGATGCAGAAAATCCCGACACCGATCACTCCGGTACGTATGGATAAAGACCACAGACAGATCACACTTGCGTATTTCGACAAAGCAAGTACGGTAGACTATATCGGAGCAGTGCAGGGAATCCCGGTCTGTTTTGATGCGAAAGAGTGTAATGTAGATACCTTCCCACTTCAGAATGTACATGAGCATCAGATGGACTTTATGGAAAAGTTTGAACGGCAGGGCGGGATTGCTTTTTTTCTGATCTATTATACAGCAAGAAATGAGCTTTATTATATGCAGTATACACAGATCCGTAAGTTCTGGGACCGCGCGCAGAGTGGGGGACGCAAGAGTGTCCGGCTGGAAGAATTAGATCCTGAATGGTTTTTTCAACTGAAAAATGGTTATTTTGTGCCGTATCTGGATTTAATTCAGAAAGATTTGGAAACGAGGGATTGACAGAATCCTACAAAGTCCGTATAATTACAAACAGGTTTTAACGTGGTAGCACACTAAAGTGAAAAACCAAGAAAAGACAGGAAGGTGAACGAGACATGGAGCAGAAGTTACATACCCCGGAAGGCGTTCGGGATATTTATAATAGAGAATGTGCCATTAAGCTGGCATTGCAGAAAAAGCTGAATACTGTATTGCATTTATATGGATATCAGGACATACAGACACCGACATTTGAATATTTTGATGTATTCCGCAAGGAGATCGGTTCGACATCGATTAGAGATCTTTATAAATTCTTTGATAGAGAGGGGAATATTCTGGCATTGCGCCCGGATATTACACCGTCCATTGCAAGAGCAGTGGCAACACTGTTTGAGACAGAGAATTTTCCAATTCGTCTGTGTTATGCCGGAAATACATTTATCAATCATTCCAGTTATCGTGGACGCCTGAAAGAAAATACGCAGCTTGGTGCAGAGCTGATTGGTGTAGATTCTATTGAGGCAGATGCAGAAATGCTTGCAATGGTTGTGGATGGACTTAAGAAAACAGGCCTGAAAGAATTCCAGGTAAGTATCGGACATGTTGATTTTATTCAGAGTCTTTTCGAGGCAACGAATCTGGAAGACGAACAAAAAGAAGAGATCCGTACATTGATCGCGAACAGAAACTTCTTTGGTGTGGAAGAGATTCTCGATCATTATGAGATTGCCGATCAGGTGAAAGAAGCGTTTCATCAGCTTCCGGAACTGACAGGTGGACCGGAGATCCTTGCAGATGCAGGACGCATTGCTCCGGGTGAAGCAGCAAGACTTGCGGTAGAACGTCTTCGCCAGATTTATGATCTGCTGAAGATTTATGGAGTAGAGGATCATGTAACTTTTGATCTGAGCATGAGCGGAAGTTATGGATATTATACAGGAATCATTTTCCGTGCCTATACTTATGGTACCGGAGATGCAGTTGTACGTGGAGGTCGTTACGACCACCTTCTTGAGAAGTTTGGAAAGAAGACACCGTCGATCGGATTCGCAATCATTCTGGATGAACTTATGAGTGCACTGGATCGTCAGAAGATCAAAGTAGAGACAGGACACCGTAATCTGCTTGTTTATACGGATGCAACGGAACAGTGGGCAATTTCTCTTGCGAGGTCATTTCGTGCAAAAGGAAAAAATGTCGAGATGATGAAGAGAAACTCCTGGGATGAAAGAGAGACTTTTGAAGCGTATGGAAAGCGTTCTTCTGTTGCAAGTATGCTTTACTTAAGAGAGGACCGGAAGATTGAAGTGATCAATCTTCAGACAGGAGAAGAGAAGCTGGTCAATACAAAAAAGAAAACAAAGCAGCAATAAAGGAGCAGATCAATGAGATATTTAACATTTGCCCTTACAAAGGGAAGACTTGCAAAGAAGACACTGGAGATGCTGGAGCGTCTTGGAATCACATGTGAGGAAATGAAAGATAAGGATTCCAGAAAGCTGATTTTTGTAAATGAAGAACTGGGATTGAAATTCTTTCTCGCAAAAGGACCGGATGTGCCGACTTATGTAGAGTACGGAGCAGCAGATATTGGAGTTGTCGGAAAAGATACGATTATCGAAGAGGGACGTAAAGTCCATGAAGTCCTGGATCTTGGATTCGGAAAATGCAGGATGTGTGTGTGTGGATATGAAGAGGCAGCAGAAAAACTGAAACATCATGAACTGATCCGTGTGGCAACGAAATACCCGAATATCGCGAAAGATTATTTCTACAACAAGAAACATCAGACAGTAGAAATTGTGAAATTAAACGGTTCGATCGAACTTGCACCGATTGTTGGCTTATCTGAAGTCATCGTAGATATCGTAGAAACCGGTTCTACATTGAAAGAAAACGGACTGGTCGTACTTGAAGAAGTGTGCCCGCTGTCAGCGCGAATGATCGTCAATCCGGTCAGCATGCGAATGGAAAATGACAGAATCAAAGAGCTGATCACAAATTTAAGAAATCTTCTGAGGGAGGAATAGACAAATGCGTATAGAGAAACTGAATGAGAATACGAAGAAGAATCTTCTGGATGACCTTTTAAAGAGAAGCCCGAATAACTATGGAAAGTTTGAAGCAAGTGTTCAGGAAATATTGAATGCGGTGAAAGAAAAGGGAGACGAGGCTGTATTTGAATATACAGAGAAATTTGATGGAGTCAGACTGGACGCAGAGCATCTTCTTGTAACGGAAGAAGAGATTGCAGAAGCATATGAGCAGGTAGATGATGAACTGATCGCTATTATCAGAAAAGCACTGGTGAATATCAGAGACTATCACCAGAAACAGATGCAGTACAGCTGGTTTGACAGTAAACCGGACGGAACAATTCTTGGACAGAAAGTGACAGCACTCCAGAGAGTCGGTGTTTATGTTCCTGGCGGAAAAGCAGCTTACCCATCTTCTGTACTTATGAATATCATGCCGGCGAAGGTTGCAGGTGTAGATGAGATCATCATGGTAACACCTCCAGGAAAAGATGGAAAGGTAACTCCGACAACACTGGTTGCGGCAAAAGAGGCCGGTGCAGATAAAGTTTACAAGGTTGGTGGAGCTCAGGCAATTGCAGCACTTGCATATGGAACAGAGTCTATTCCGAAGGTAGATAAGATCGTAGGACCTGGAAATATCTACGTAGCTCTTGCTAAGAAAGCAGTTTATGGATTCGTAAGCATTGACTCAATCGCAGGACCAAGTGAGATCCTTGTTCTTGCTGATGAGACGGCAAATCCACGTTTCGTGGCAGCAGATCTTCTGTCTCAGGCAGAGCATGACGAGATGGCCTCTGCAATTCTGGTTACAACAAGTATGGAACTTGCAGAGAAAGTATCTGCACAGACAGATGCATTTGTAAAAGAGCTTTCCAGAGGCGAGATCATTCAGAAATCCCTGGATAATTATGGACATATTCTCGTTGCAGAGACAATGGAGGATGCAATCGATGCAGCAAATTCTATTGCTTCCGAACATCTTGAGATCGTGACAGCGAATCCGTTTGAGGTGATGACAAAGATCCGTAATGCCGGAGCTATTTTCATCGGAGAATATTCCAGTGAGCCGCTCGGAGATTATTTTGCAGGACCGAACCATGTCCTTCCGACAAACGGAACAGCAAAATTCTTCTCACCGCTATCTGTAGATGATTTTATTAAAAAATCAAGCATTATTTCTTACTCAAGAAATGCACTTGAGAAGATCCACACAGATATCGAGAAATTTGCAGAGGCAGAACATCTGACAGCACATGCAAATTCAATCAAAGTAAGATTTGAAAAATAAGAGAAAAGGAGCTGTGAGTGTAATGCAGAACAGAATCGGAAGCTGCAAAAGAAAGACAAAAGAGACAGATATCGAACTGACGATCAATCTGGATGGTCAGGGAAAGAATCAGATCGATACAGGAATTCCGTTTTTTGATCATATGCTGGATGGATTTGCAAGACATGGATTATTTGATTTAAATGTTAAGGTGCGCGGGGATCTTGAAGTGGATTCCCATCACACGATCGAAGATACAGGAATCGTACTGGGACAGGCAATCGCACAGGCACTTGGAGATAAGGCCGGAATTAAGCGATACGGATATTTTGTACTGCCAATGGATGAGGTTCTTGCTCTTGGAGCAGTTGACCTTTCCGGCAGACCGTATCTGAACTTCCAGGCAGATTTTACAGTACCGGTGCTTGGAACAATGGATACAGAGATGGTGCGTGAATTTTTCTATGCAGTTTCCTATAGTGCTGCAATGAACCTGCACCTTAAGATCCTTGATGCAGGGAATAATCATCATATGGCAGAGGCTTTATTTAAAGCATTCGGAAAGGCTCTGGATATGGCGGTATCAGAAGAGCCAAGAATAAAAGAAGTATGGTCTACAAAGGGAAGCCTTTAACGGCGTGACAGAAGGAGTAAGAAGAAATTATGTATAAAAGACTGACCCCTTGTATTTTTATAGAAAGAGGGAAAGCGGTGCAGTGGTTCGATGACAGAACTGTGATCGCAGATGATGTGATGGAACTTGCACGCCACTACAATGAAAGAGGAGCGGATGAACTGATCATTTTCGATCTGTCAGATTCAGATGAAGAACATGATGAGACGATCAACCTCCTCAAACAGATCAACCGTGCAATCAGTATTCCAATGGTTGTCGGAGGAAACATCAGACGTGCAGAAGATGTGAAGAAGATTCTTTATGCCGGAGCGAAACGTGCAATGCTGAATTTCTCAAAAGCACTTTCCATTGAATTAATCGAGGAAGTATCCAAGCGTTTTGGAAAAGAGAGAATCGCTGTATCATTAAATGATTTCGATGCATTGTTTAAACAGCAGCATCTGATCGAAGCATATAGTACAGAGATGATATTTATGCATCGCCTGGATCTGAATTCTGTTGTAAATGTTACAGAAACGCAGTGTGTTGTTGTCACGGATACGATGGATGAAAACGAGATCCTTAATATTTTAAAGAGTGATGGTGTAAAAGGTGTATCAGGAAGATTCATCAGTCGTCTGGATATGGACTTTAACAAATTTAAAGAAGTTTGTGCAGAAAATGGAATTCAAATGACTTCCTTTGAAAGCCAGATGGATTTCGGTGAGTTTAAATTGAATTCAGACGGATTAATTCCAGTGATTGTTCAGGATTATAAGACAAATGAAGTCTTAATGATGGCGTATATGAACGAGGAAGCATTTGAGCATACTGTGAAAACCGGGCGCATGACTTACTATAGCAGAAGCAGAAAATGCCAGTGGATCAAAGGTGAGACATCCGGGCATTTCCAGTATGTGAAATCTCTTGCAATCGACTGTGACAGAGATACGATGCTTGCAAAGGTAGAACAGATCGGAGCAGCATGCCATACGGGAAACCGCTCCTGTTTCTATACAACAATTGTTGGAAATGATTACGATGCCAAGAATCCGGTTCAGATTTTTGAATCCGTATATCAGACAATTGCGGATAGAAAAGAGAATCCAAAAGAAGGTTCCTATACGAACTATCTTTTTGAAAAAGGTCTGGATAAAATCCTGAAAAAGGTTGGAGAAGAGGCGACAGAAGTTGTGATCGCTGCAAAAAATCCAAATGTCGAGGAAGTAAAGTATGAATTATCTGATTTCCTTTATCATGCAATGGTTCTCATGGTAGAAAAAGGGATTACCTGGGAAGACATTACAGGAGAACTGGCTGACCGGTAGAAAACGCTGTATCAGATTTTCCTGGAAGAATAAAGCAGAAGAAACTTTCATAAACTAGAAAAAAAGAAGATGGAGAGGATCTTTCGTGCAGGAAAAAGAATCAGAAGTCCGTAGGCGTAGATTGTGGGAAGAAAATCGCAGACGACAGCGGAATACCGGTATGATAACACCGGCAATTCATCCAAGATATGGTCGTTTATATCGGGAATTATATCCGGATGGTCTGGAGCAAAGTGCAGGAAATGGATCAGAAAATCTGGATCAGAAAGAAAAAAACAGTGGAAGCTTCACTACCAGATTGATCCTGTCCACTTTTCTGTTTCTTGTGTTTCTTTATGTCAGTCAGAACAGTGTAGAACTTCAAGGGATAAACAGCCATGAGATTATAGAAATAATCCAGGAAAATCATGATATTTTTTAACAGATAGAAAAGTGTAATCTTGACACGGAAACAGTTGGTTGATAAAATATTATTGACGTTTATTTTATAGCATATGAGAGGCGTTGATTGGATTCAGCGCCTTTTTCATTGCATGAGAAGGAGGAAATGAGAGATGATTAAAGTATGGATAGCCGGCTCAAACGGCCAGATCGGCCGAGCGCTGAACGACATTCTGGATCCATTAGAGATCGAAGTGCTGAATACGGATGTGGATGATCTGGATATTACAAACACAGAGGAAGTTCTTAACTTCGGTATTGTGAACCGTCCGGATGTGATTATCAACTGCTGCGGTGTTACAGACACCGATCTGTGCGAAAAAGAACCGGAACATGCTTACCGGGTAAATGCACTTGGAGCAAGAAACTTAAGTATCGTCGCAAGAAAGAATGGCGCAAAGATCGTTCAGCTTTCAACAGATGACGTATTTGACGGACAGAGCAAGAAACCATATACAGAATTTGATGATACGAATCCACTGACTGTTTATGGAGCATCCAAAAGAGCTGGTGAGAATTATGTGAAAGAATTCACACACAAGCATTTCATTATCCGCAGTAACTGGGTTTACGGAAAAGGTGGAAATAACTTTGTTAACCGTGTGCTCGAAATGGCAGAACAGGGAAAAACACTTTCTGTAGCAGGAGATCAGTTTGGGTCCCCGACAAGTGCCAAAGATCTCGCAAGAATGATCCTGTATCTGATCAGTACGAATGAATATGGTACTTATCATGTAACTTGCAGTGGAGTCTGCAATCGTTACGAATTTGCTCAGGAGATCTTGAGATTGTCAGGGAAAAACGTTGAATTAAAGGCAGTTCCGACAGAACAGTCAGACCTTTCTTCTGTCAGACCACCGTATGCGGTATTGGACAACTTCATTCTCCGTATTATTGATATGTATGATATGCCGGATTGGAAAGAGTCATTAGAAGAGTATATGAAAGAAAGAACGGAGAATTAGAATGAAAAATAAGAATGTGAAAGATGAAAAGAAAGAGAAGAAAATTGGTCTGACGACCAAGATTTTCATTGCTCTGCTTTTAGGTGCTGTTTTTGGAATTGTACTTTGTTATCTGATTCCAGACAGCAAGGTAAAAAATGATATTATTGTAGAAGGAATCCTCTATGTGATCGGACAGGGATTCATCCGTCTGATGAAGATGCTTGTTGTACCGCTTGTATTTTGTTCCCTTGTGTGCGGAAGTATGGCAATCGGAGATACGAAGAAGCTCGGAACAGTAGGTGTCAGAACATTGGTATTCTACCTCGCAACAACGGCTCTTGCTGTAACAGTTGCTTTATCAATCGGTAATCTGATCAATCCGGGTGTCGGACTTGATATGAGTGCGATCAAGACAAGTGCGTCCACAGTTGAGACAATGGAAGCCACTTCCCTGACAGATACAATCCTAAATATCATTCCGGACAACCCGATCAATTCCCTGGCAAGTGGAACAATGCTTCAGGTTATCGTATTTGCGCTGATCATTGGTGTTATCCTTGCGAAGATGGGTGAACGTGCAGAGACAGTTGCGAACTTCTTCAGCCAGTTCAATGACATTATGATGGAAATGACAATGATGATCATGGGCCTTGCACCAATCGGTGTATTCTGCCTGATCAGCCGTACTTTTGCTACAATCGGATTCAGTGCATTTGTTCCGTTGGCAAAATACATGATCGCAGTACTTTTGGCACTTGCGATCCAGTGTCTGGGAGTATATCAGATTCTGTTAAAGATTTTCACAGGACTGAACCCGATCCGATTCATCAAGAAATTCTTCCCGGTTATGGCATTTGCATTCTCTACAGCGACATCAAATGCGACAATCCCACTTTCTATCGATACACTTTCTAAGAAAGTCGGAGTTTCCAAGAAGATTTCTTCCTTTACGATTCCACTCGGAGCAACGATCAACATGGATGGTACTTCCATCATGCAGGGTGTCGCAGTTGTGTTTGCAGCGCAGGCATTCGGAATCCATCTGAGTATGGTAGACTATATTACCGTTATCGGAACAGCAACACTGGCATCTGTCGGAACAGCCGGAGTACCAAGTGTTGGTCTGGTTACACTGACAATGGTATTTAACTCTGTCGGACTTCCGGTTGAAGCAATCGGTCTGATCATGGGTATTGACCGTATCCTTGATATGACAAGAACAGCTGTTAATATCACAGGTGATGCTGTATGTACAACAATCGTTGCACATCAGAATAAAGCTCTGGATAAGAAAGTCTTTTATGAGACAGAGTAAAAGTGAATAGATAGTATATGTACTGTCTATGGTATAGAATGATATAAGTGAAACCCCTGGTTTACGTCGGAAGGATGTGAAACAGGGGTTTTATGATACATCATAACGCCCGCCTATGTCCTATTTATACAGATATCTGTATCTGATATATACAAAGGGCTTGTGAATATACAAGAAAGATATTCAATATTTGAAAAAAGATTTGTAATATTTGCAAATGCAAATTACACAAGCAGTTTTCTTGTGGTAAAATAGTTCCAGTACAATAGCAAAGATGACAAAGAAAAGTAAATTACTTTATGGAGGAAAATATAAATGGTTACGAGAAGTGCAAAGATAGATCAGAAAGCAGACCTGATATGGGCAATAGCAGATAAGCTTACCGGTGTATATAAACCACATGAATATGGAGATGTTATATTACCACTTACAGTAATCAGACGTTTTGACTGTATTCTCTCAGATACGAAGGATGCAGTATTACAGAAATACGAGGAAGTAAAGAATCTTCCAATGAAAGATATTTTACTTCGTAAGGCTTCAAAAAAGGATTTTTACAATACAAGTAAATATACATTTGAAAGACTTATGGATGATCCTGACCACATTGAGGAGAATTTTAGAGAGTATCTGAATAAATTCTCAGCAAATGTGCGGGATATTCTGGAAAAGTTCAAGTTTGATGGACACATCACAACGATGGCAAATAAGGGGATTCTGTATATTGTTTTAAAGGAATATACAACAGACAGAGGAAATCTTCATCCGAATGAAATCTCTAATCTCGAAATGGGATATATCTTTGAAGAGATTATAAGAAGATTCTCCGAGTCTCATAATGAAGATGCAGGACAGCATTACACTCCAAGAGAAGTTATCCAACTTATGGTCAATATTCTCTTCTATGATGATAATGATATTCTTTCCGGCAATAATGTGGCAAAGACAATTTATGATCCTGCCTGTGGAACCGGAGGTATGCTTTCTGTAGCAGAGGAATATTTACATAGTCTGAATGCATCTACAGAGCTTGTATCGTTCGGTCAGGAAATCAATGACCAGACATTTGCAATCTGTAAGGCTGATATGTTGATTAAGGGTAACAATGCTGATTATATTAAGGATGGCAACACATTATCGGATGACCAGTTTGCAGGTAGTACATTTGACTATATCCTTTCAAATCCTCCGTTTGGACGTGAGTGGAAGAATGAAAAGGCAAAAGTAGAGGAAGAGGCAAAGCTTGGCTTCGGAGGAAGATTTGGAGCAGGACTTCCGGCTGCAAGTGACGGACAGATGCTTTTTCTTATGACAGCAATATCAAAGATGAAAGATATTGATAAAGGTGGAAGCAGAATTGCAATCATTCATAATGGTTCCCCACTTTTTACAGGAGATGCAGGAAGCGGACCTTCTGAAATCAGAAGATATATTCTTGAAAATGATCTGCTTGAGGCAATCATTGCTTTACCGAATGATATTTTTTACAACACAGGAATTGCAACCTATATCTGGGTATTGTCAAATAAAAAGGCAGGTACAGTCAGAGAGGGTAAAGTACAGCTTATCAATGCCAATGGGAAGTTTGTGAAGAGAAGAAAAGCATTGGGAAATAAGCGAAATGATATTTCTGAGGAAGATATTGCAGAGATTACAAAGATATATGGTGATTTTAAAGAGAGTGAAATCAGCCAGATTTATGATGACGAGGATTTTGGTTATACAAAGATTACAGTAGAAAGACCACTTCGTGATGAAGAAGGCAATCTGGTATTGAAAAAGGGAAAGAAACAGCCGGATACCAGTCTTCGTGATACAGAAAATGTTCCGTTAAAAGAGGATATCAAAGAGTACTTTGAAAGAGAAGTACTTCCATTTGCACCGGATGCATGGGTAGATGAGAAAAAGTCAAAGGTGGGATATGAGATTCCATTTACGAGATATTTCTATAAGTATGAAACTCCAAGACCATCAGCAGAAATCATGGTAGAGATTATGGATTTGGAGACAGAACTGTCCGGAAGTCTTGAGGAGGTATTTGATCTATGAGAGAGATGAAGGATAGTGGAGTGGAATGGATTGGAAAGATACCTGTAGATTGGGAACTTTCAAAAATAGGTTCCGTTTATGATGAAAGAAATGAAAAAGTAAGTGATAAGGATTTTGCACCTTTATCAGTTACCAAGCAAGGCATTGTTCCACAGCTTGAAACAGCTGCAAAAACAGACAATGGTGATAATCGTAAATTAATCCGAAAAGATGATTTTGTGATTAATAGTCGATCCGATAGAAGAGGTTCGTGTGGAATATCAGAATATGAAGGATCGTGTTCATTAATCAATACTGTATTAAAACCACAGACAAATATGTGCAACAGATATTACGGATTTGTGTTTAAGTCTGATAGTTTTGCTGATGAATATTATCGTTGGGGGCATGGAATTGTTGATGATTTGTGGTCAACCAAATGGATTGATATGAAGAGTATTTACATTCCTGCACCTGATATTGCCGAACAAGAAAGAATAGCAGATTATTTGGATGCCAAGTGTTCAAAGATTGACGGAATTATTGAAAAGCAACAGGCAATTATTGACAAGTTAAAGGAATACAAATTATCCATTATTACGGAAGCGGTGACAAAAGGAATAAATCCTAATGTTGAGATTAAGGATAGTGGTATCAAGTGGATTGGATACATACCGAAATGTTGGAATATTTCTAGGTTAAAATATCTTTCATCAGAAATAGGAGATGGTTTGCATTCGACACCTGTGTATGATTCTGAGGGTGATTATTATTTTATGAATGGACAGAATATAGGTAATGAAAAGTTAGTGTTTTCAGATAAGACAGATAGACTTAATGAACTGGAATATATGAAATATAAGAAACCTTTATTATCAGAGAATACGATTTTTATTACTTTAAATGGTGCAACGTATGGAAAGTCATCTTTTTATAATGGAGAAAAAGTTTTATTAGGAAAAAGTGCAGGATATATCACACTGAAATCATCTGAAAACAAAAGATATATAAGATATTATTTGCAAAGTAGAACAGCAAAAATATTTATGGAATTAAGTTTATGTGGTTCTACAATTGCTAATTTATCACTTAAAACCTTAAACGAATTTATTATACCGCTTCCTTCTGAAGATGAACAAAGAAGGATAGTAGATTTTTTAGATGTTAGATGTAAACTGATTGATCATAATATCGACGAAAAAGGGAAAATAGTTGAAAAACTTCAAGAATACAAAAAATCCCTCATCTACGAGGTTGTCACAGGCAAAAAGGAGGTGTAGCCCATGTCTGATTTTGATGTGAAAGAGAAACGATTTGAAGAAGATATCGAAGACTACCTGATTCATCATGGTGGATATAGCAAGGGTGATCCGAAGAAATTCAATCGGGAATCAGGACTCGATGAAGATACTTTTGTTGAGTTTATTAAGACAAGTCAGCCTAAGAAATGGGACAGATATGTGAAAATCTATGCTGAGAATTCCGAGAGACAGATTATCGAACGTTTTAAAAGAGAAGTAAAGACAACGAATCTTTTGAATGTGATGCGGCATGGATTTATGGACAGAGGAATCAAGTTTTATCCGATTTTCTGGAAGCCGGAGACCTCTTTGAATGAGACTACACAGATTCAGTATGATGCGAACATTCTTCATTGTACCAGACAACTTCATTATTCTATACATAATGAGAACAGCATTGATATTGTGCTTTTTATAAATGGCATCCCGGTGGTATCTATGGAATTGAAATGCCAGTTTACAGGACAGGATACTACAAATGCCATTAACCAGTATAAGTTTGATCGTGCTAGCAAGGATGCTATTTTTGCATTTAAGGAAAGAGTACAGGTACATTTCGCAGTAGACCTTACCAATGTTTATATGACTACAAGGCTTGAGGGTGCACACACTTATTTTCTGCCATTTAATCAGGGAAGCAATGGTGCCGGGAAAGTAGGCGGCAAAGGGAATCCGATAAATTCAGATGGATATGATACAGCGTATCTTTGGGAAAGAGTACTCTGCAAGGACAGCCTTATGGAAATCCTTCAGAAATATATGCACTTGCAACAGGAGTACGATAAGAATAGAAATCTTGTGAAAGAAACTATGATTTTCCCAAGATATCATCAGCTTGATGTCGTTACGAAGCTGTTGGAAGATGTGAAAAAGAATGGTTCAGGTAAGAGTTATCTGATCCAGCATAGTGCAGGTTCAGGAAAGTCAAATTCAATTGCATGGCTGGCACACAGACTTACCGGACTCCATGATTATGAAGATAATAAGATTTTCCAGTCAGTAATCATCGTTACTGACAGACGAGTGTTGGACAGTCAGTTACAGTCTACGGTATATCAGTTTGACCATGTGGAGGGCGTGGTTAAGAAGGTAGATAAGAATTCTGGACAGCTTAGAGATGCAATCAATGATGGTGTAGGAATTATCATCACTACATTACAGAAATTCCCAGTAATCTATAAAGAGGTGGATTCTGCAAACAAAAGGTTTGCGATTATCATTGATGAGGCACATTCTTCACAGACAGGAGATGCAGCGAAAAAATTAAAAAGAGCATTAGCTGATACAGAAGAAATTCTGAAAGAGTATGCCGAGATGGAAGATGAGGACGAGAGAAACCGCAAGGATGATGAGGACAAGCTATTAGACGAACTGGCAGCACAGGGGATGCATAAGAACTTATCATTCTTTGCATTTACGGCAACTCCAAAAGGAAAGACATTGCAGATGTTTGGTCAGAAGGATGCGGAAGGAATCTACAGACCTTTCCATATCTATTCTATGAGACAGGCAATAGAGGAGCATTTTATTTTGGATGTCCTGCAAAACTATATGACTTATAAAATGTATTACAAGATTGCCAAGATTATTGAGGATAATCCGGAATTTGATACAACAGCAGGTTCAAAGGCAATCATAAATTATGAGACTCTGCATCCACATAATATCTCTCAGAAGACTGCTATTATGCTGGAACATTTTATGAATGTCACCAGACATAAGATTGGTGGCAGGGCCAAGGCTATGGTTGTTACACCATCCAGACTTCATGCAGTACGATATGTGCAGGAATTTAAGAGACAGATAAAAGAAAAAGGACTGAATGACCTTGAAGTATTAGTTGCTTTTTCCGGTGAAGTGAAAGATAACGATGATGTGTTTACCGAAGAGGGAATGAACAAGGATAAAGAAGGCAAGGCAATCAAAGAAAAGGCTTTACCGGAAACATTCCATACAGATGATTATGGAATCCTTGTTGTTGCAGAAAAATATCAGACAGGCTTTGATGAACCATTGCTTCACACCATGTTTGTGGATAAGAAATTGTCTGGTGTAAAGGCAGTACAGACTTTATCAAGATTGAATCGTACTACAAGAGGAAAAGTAGATACCTTCGTACTTGATTTTGTCAATTCAGCAGAAGATATCAAAGCATCTTTTGAGCCATTCTATGAGGAAACGGTGCTCTTGGAGGAAACAGATCCTAATGTTGTATATGACATGAAGAACACTTTGGATGATTTCAGGGTATATCAGAAATCGGAAGTGGAAAAATTTGCGGATATTTTCTATCAGAGTGAGAATCAATCAGCTGGTGATCTTGGAAAACTCCAGGGACAGTTAAGACCAGCGGTAGACAGATATGAAGTACTTGAAGTTGAAAAACAGGATATATTCAAGTCTACATTGGCAAGCTTTAATCGTGTGTATGCCTATATTACACAGGTATGCAGGTTATTTGACAAGGATATTCACAGATTCAGTATTTATTCAAAGTTCTTATATACGATGCTTCCAAAAGGACATGGTGGAGAGAAGATAAATATTGATGACAAAGTTCTTCTTGAATACTATAAGCTGGAAAAAGACTTTGAAGGTCCGATAGAGCTTGAAAGCACAGAAGGCGGATATACACCTATATCCGGTGATTCCGGTCATAGAGAGCCTAAGAAAGACCCGTTGACAGTAATCATTGACAAGATAAACGAAAAGTATGGCACCCATTTTACAGAGATGGATAAAGTTCTTGTTCAGATGGAAAATGATTATGCTAATCAGGAAAAGTGGCAGAGCTACGCAAAGAATAATGACAGGGCAACCTTTATGTTGTTATTTGAAAAGGATTTTCCGAATATGGCAGCGGACAGATATGAGCAGAATGACCAGTTTTTCAGAAAGCTGTTTGACGATCCGGATATGATGACGCAGGTAATGGAAACTGTAGGTTCTGTATTGTATGAGAGATTGAAGAAGAAATATATCTTTGATCCAAAGTCAGGCGTAATTGAAGAGGCAACACCGGAGAATTATGTGGAAGATACATATTTGACGAAGAATTAAAGTATTGTAGTTGGGGAATTGCTATGGAGAAAATAGATGTTATTGAGCAAGCTACAAATAGGCTTCTGCAACATGATGTTGCAGAGGCCAGGAGAGCGATAGATACAGGATATCCATTTCATAAGCTGATTGCACAAGGACACAATTATACAGATAAAGAGAAGATGGCGCAATTTGTATGTGATGGATTTATTGATAGATATAGTGGACAGAAACTTGTGAATCCAGGAGTATTGAAGGTACTATCTTATTACATGCCTGAGACATTTCCATATCACACTCATTGGAAAATGGAAGAGTGTCATAATGCTTATTGGGAGTTTGTGCCTACTGTGGACCACATATATCCTGTGGCTTTAGGTGGCGCAGATTCCATGGATAACTGGGCAACAACATCCATGCTCCACAATTCAATTAAGAGTAACTGGACATTAGAACAGCTTAATTGGAAACTGTATGATGCTGGTGATTATGATAAATACGATGGATTAACAGGACTGTTTATAAAGTTGGTTGAAACAGATAAGGAATTGTCAAATGATTCTTACATTAAGCGATGGTACCGGTTATCGGTTGCTGTTGATAGAGAGTAGAGGAGGAAATGGTTATGGCAATACCAAAGATTGATGAACAGAATATTACAGCAGCAATAAAATATATTGATGAGCATGGGGTACCGGATAAGAATAAAAGTACACAGTATGTTTTAGTGACAGAAGAAGGAAAGCAATATCCTCCTAAATATGTAATTGCGGTTGCCAATCATCTTGCTAACGGAGTGGATATTATAACTGATGGATATAATGCAGTAGAAGCAAAAAATTATTTCGAGACAAGAGGTTATAATATTGAATCTAAGCAGGAAAAATTTGAATTGACTATTTCAGCTGAAAAGTTGGTATCTACGGACACTAGGTTTACAATAGATAATTTGTATTTTGGTGACAATTATAGACCGATAGATGCTTATTTTGTAAAAACAGATGGAGAAATAATACGAAGAAAATATAACAAAGGCGAACGAAGAAATACAAATCAGACATTGCCTAGACTGGCATTTCAGATATTTGAAAGTCAGATAAATACTCTTTCTGATTTAGATATGAAAAGTTTTCCAATTTGCAGATATACACCTGAGGCAGAGACAATATGTGGAATATTTAAAACAGTGGAAGAGTTTTTGAAATATAAGAATTCAATGGAGCATTTGACATATAAAAGAGAAAATGGTCCACAGTATGTAATCTATGCATGGAACTTATTTTCAACATTGTATTTTGTTCAGGAATGTTTAAAGCGATTTGGTAGTAAAGACGATAAATTTGTACTTGTGTATCGTGATAAAACAGAACAGGAAAAGAACCAGGCTGTAACAGATGCAAGCGTAGTAGAGGAAGAAAAGAAGACTGTACAAGGATGTAAAAATCCATATTCAAAAATATTGCTGGAGTCAAAAAATATTATTTTCAGAGGAGCACCAGGAACAGGAAAATCATATCTTGCAAAGGAGATTGCAGCTGATATTATTAGCGAAGGATACACTGATAAATATACAGATCTTTCAGAGGAACAAAAGAAACAGGTTGAATTTGTACAGTTCCATCCGAGTTATGATTATTCAGATTTTGTAGAGGGACTTCGCCCAAGAATGAATGAGGATGGTTCTATGGGGTTCGAATTACAGGATGGCATATTTAAGGAATTCGTGGACAGAGCAAGAAAGAACTTTGAGGATTCAAAAAAATCAAAAGAAGTGGTAGAACAGGAAATATCTGCAAGAACTGCAATGACAGAATTTTTTGGAAGTATAGATTTCGGAGAGGATACATTTAAGACCATTAAAGGCAATGAATTCACAATTGATAATGTTGACGATAAGCACATTGACATATCAATTCCTGGGAATGCAACAGTTGATAAATTAAGTCTGAATGTAGAGGAATTGCAGAAGATGCTGGAGTCTGATGTTGTATTCGATAAGGTTAGTGATATCACAAATTTCTTCGGAAAGCAGTTTGCTGCACAGGCATATTCTTATGATTTTGCAATATATAAGGCGATTAAAAAGCAAAAGATAGAAAGACAGACATTGGCGGCAATTCCGGAAACGCAGAAAAAATATATTTTTATCATAGATGAGATTAATCGTGGAGAGATTTCAAAAATATTGGGAGAACTTTTTTTCTCAATTGATCCCGGTTACAGGGGAAAGGCAGGAGAAGTTGCAACCCAGTATTCGAATATGCATACTGATCCAAATGAAAAATTTTACATACCGGAGAATGTGTATATTATTGGAACAATGAATGATATTGACAGGTCTGTTGACAGCTTTGACTTTGCTATGCGTAGAAGATTTCGATTTGTTGAGGTGCGGGCAGAAGATACTCAGGATATGCTTGAATCATTAGACAATGAAGAACTAAAGTCAGAAGCTATTGCAAGAATGGATAAGCTGAATGCAGAAATAATCCGTGTGCCGGATTTGAATAAAAATTATCAGATAGGAGCCTCGTATTTTCTAAAACTTAAAGTATTAAAATTTGATGATTTGTGGACAGACTATTTGCAACCGTTACTGGAAGATTATGTACGTGGACTTAATGATGAAGAAGAATGTATGATACGATTTGCAAAAGCATATGGTTATACAGCTTCGGTGGAAGGTGATTCTGATGAAGCAGTTACTAATTAAGGATAATCAGTATAGGTCCAAGTCTGATTTTAATGAGGTCAAGGATGTTGTAAATTCTGTTGCTGACAAAACATTGGTTGAATTGGAAAAAGAAGGGGTATTTGTTTTTCCTTCATCGGTTCGAGAAGCAGAGGATTTGACAAATGATCAGATGATTTTACAGAGCTATAATGATATGTATATTTCCGGAAATGTAATGGGGTTTTTAGGAATAGATAATCAGAGAATTGTTATTGAATCCCGGTTTAGCAGAGGTGAAAGAGATTATTTCTTTCAGTATTTGCTTGAAAAAGTTCTTAAATTCCCGAATTTTATAAATCTTGAGACAAGTGCAAATCAGGATGACAGAGTATTCAGTTTGCTTCTCTTCTTATTTCCGAGATATTTGCGGGAAGCAATGAGAAAAGGACTTTTTAAGACATATACTCGTAGACAGTATAATGATGGGAATGTCAGAGGTTCTATTGATGTTGCAAGACATATTAAAAAGAATACTCCATTTATTGGAAATATTGCATATTCACAGCGAGAGTATTCATATGACAATTATTTGATGGAATTAGTGCGTCATACAATTGAGTATATTAAGGGGAAAAATTGTGGAAGAATGCTCCTTAGTACTATAAAGGAGGAAGTAGATCAAGTTATTCAGACAACAAATGGATATAGAGCAGGCGACAGAAGAAAAGTAATTGATAGCAACACAAAAAACGTGGTAAGACATGCCTATTATCATGAGTATCGTTCACTTCAGCAATTGTGTATTTTGATCCTTAGAAATGAGCGGCATCAATACGGAAATGGAACACGAAATGTGTATGGAATTTTGTTTGATGGTGCATGGCTATGGGAAGAGTATGTTAATACACTTATTGGTGATGTATTCTATCATCCTAGAAATAAGACAGGAGATGGTGCACAGCGTTTATTTGCAGGTGGCTTTGGTTTGATTTATCCTGATTTTATAGGGAAAGAAAATAACGAGAGGATTATTGCGGATGCAAAGTATAAACCGGTTAATAATATAAGCGGTAAAGATTATTTGCAGGTTTTGGCATATATGTTTAGGTTTGATGCTAAAAGCGGCTATTATCTTTATCCTGAGACGGGTTTATCTGATGACTTATCACTTGCATTAAATAAGGGCATGACTTATGAAAATAATGTTTTTCCAAGAAACGATATTTCTGTTATTAAATGCGGTTTACATATTCCGGAAGATGTGCAAAACTATACTGATTTTGTAGAACGTATAAAGGAAAATGAAACTATATTCCGACAAAAAGTATTGCAAAATGAGGTGCAGTAGATAATGGCTGATGAAGAATTAAAATCATTTAATGAGATATATACAAAAGAATTTCCAGATACGATGACATTTGATGATATTTCAGCAAAGCTTGATACAATGAGTAATCATCCACACATACAGCAATTAAGACGTATCTTTTGTGATAATCTGGTGTTTGCGTTAACAGAGGGATTTGTTAAATATGATGATGCTTCTTTGGTAGCATATGATGGTTCTTTGCTTAAGCTGGTTTACAAAAATATAGAGAAGTTGGATAAAGACAGTTACTTCTTTTGGGCGTTCTATTATTATTTAAAAAAGCAGTATAAAAAGTGCAAAGAGAATATACATAAAGTGTGTAATGACCAGCTTAAACAAGGTGTTTTGAATGAGGATGGTGTACTGGACTTTTTCTTAGTTCCTTTTAAAAATGCACCCAATGAAATCTGGGATTTTATTACAGATGAAGTGAAAAATGTAAAGTGCGAAGAAGGAATTTCAGAGTTTTGTGATTTGATATCCTTGTATTATAGGAGTAATGATAATGATGCTGTAGTTGATGCGTTGCTTTCATTTGTTCAGAAATATCCAAACTATAAATCTCCTAATGAAATGCTTGGATATACATATTATAATATGTCCATGTGGAATAATGCTATTGCCTGTTTTGAAAAGGTTGATCAGGAATATTATTTCTTCATGTCAGATATCTATTGGATGTTGGCATGGTCAAGTGGCAAGATAAAAAACTACGCTGATGAAGAAAAGTATTATCGTTTGAGCTATGAGCTTGCTCCTGATATGCAGTTTACTTTAAATAATCTGGGATATTCATTATATAAGCAGAAGAAATACTTAGAAGCTAAGGATATTTTTAAGCAATGTTTGGATGCTGAAAAAGACTTGCCATGTGCAGCCAATAACTATGTTCGTGTTTTAATTGCTCTTGGTAGAAATGGAGATGCAAAGAAATTTATCAATTCTGGAAAATTTAAAGTTGCTAAAGCTATTCGTGACAGAGTGAAAAAGCTGGATAATCACAATGCAAGATTGAAGAAGTGTGATGTAGTAGTTGAACCAGATATTGATGACACCGACAGTACCGAGAAAGTTACAATAGACATTGGTGTAAAACGACAGCAGTTCTCTAATGAAAAGCTGTTAGAAGATGAGCTTACTGCAAGAATAGAAAGTGGTATGCCAGTATTTGGAATGAACCTTAAAGTGTATAAACGTAAAGGTGAGTATGGTCGGCAATATATTATTCCAGTTGGAAGACTTGATTTATTGTGTGAAGATACTGCAGGAAATTTATATGTTGTCGAATTGAAGAAGGATAGTGGTTACGATGATGCTTATGAGCAGACAGCTCAGTATCTTGACTGGTTTGAGAAAAGTAAAAAATTCAAAGATAAAAAAGTGCATGGAATTATTTGTTTGAACAATCCGACAAAGGAACTTATTTTAAGAGTGCATAATGATAAGAGAATGAGGTTGTTTGAATATCAGATATCTTATAAAGAGTTATAATACTAAGGAGGTGTCACAATGCCATTTAAGATTGTCCGAAACGATATAACAAAGGTAAAAGCAGATGTAATCGTGAATACTGCCAATCCAAATCCGATATGTGCAAGTGGCACGGACTTAGCAATATATGAGGCAGCAGGAAAAGAAAAGCTTCTCGCAGAAAGAGCGAATATCGGCAAAATTGCAAGAGGTGATATTGCTGTCACTGGTGCATATAGCCTAAATGCAAAATATATTATTCATACAGTAGGACCTGTATGGACGGATGGATTGCACCATGAATTTGTAATTCTGGAGAATTGCTATCGTAAATCATTGCAAAAAGCATTGGAACTTAAGTGCGAGAGCATTGCATTTCCATTAATTTCGACAGGAGTATATGGATTTCCGAAGGATAAGGCATTACAGATTGCTGTGTCAGTATTCAGCCAGTTTCTTACTGAAAATGAAATGGAAATTATACTGGTAGTGTTTGATAAAAGGTCTTTTCAGCTGTCCGGTCAGATTGTTGGGGATATTGATTCTTATATAGATGCTAATTACGTCAGAGAAATCCATAGAAAAGAGTATCCGTTAAGGAGCAGAAGAAGTACTCATGTAAAAGAATTGGCAGAAGAAGATTTCAATGAAGAAATGCTTCAAAGAGAAGAAGACAACTATCCACTTGAGGAAATGACAGATACTGTCATGACAGAATTGCTCATGCCGTTAGAAAATATTTCATTGGAAGATCAGCTGGCCAATATAGGAGTTTCCTTTCATGATAAATTATTTGAGTTGATTGATGAAGCACATATTGATAATAAGGATGTGTGGAAACGGGCAAACCTTGATAGAAAACATTTTTCAAAGATTCAATGTGACCAGAATTATCATCCAAAGAAGAAGACGGTAATGGCACTTTGTATTGCACTGCAGCTTGATCTGGAACAGTCAAAAGACTTACTTGCCAGAGCAGACTGGGCATTTAGCCCAAGCAGTAAGGTGGATCTGATTGTACAGAAGGCTATTATAGATAAGCAGTATGATATTATGCAGTTGAATGTGACTTTGTTTAAGTATACGAATGAAATTCTTGGAGTATAGGAGAAAATATTCATGAGTAGAGAGACAGATATCAAACTTTTAATGGACTCTTGGAAAGAAAAACATAAAAATAACGGATATAAGCGTTTTATCAGAGATGGCATAGTGTGTGAAGAAAAATGGGAAGCACAGCATACACCAAGAGTATGTTATTTCTTAAAGGAAGCATACACTTCTAATGAAAATGGTTATAATCTGGTAGAAGATTTGCATGATTGTGAACGTCCATGGACCATGTGGAGAAAAGTAGCCATATGGACTCAGGCTATACATAACGCGTTTAATGAGAACATCTGTGAGTATGATGATGAGGTTTTACGTTCTAAGGAAAAAGAAATCATAGACCGTATCGCTGTGGTCAATGTGAAAAAAAGTAATGGCGGAAGCAAATCTGAATATGAAGACTTGAAAAAATACGCACTTGAAGACAGGCTGGAAATAAAGCGTGAATTGGAAATTATACAACCTGATATCATTGTATGTGGGAATAATCTCAGTCTATTGAAACTTGTATTAGGGGAAGAATTACAGAATGATGATACATGGGATAATATGTTGGCACTTTGGAAGGACACATTGGTGCTTGATTATTATCACCCTGCTGTGCATTATCCTAATCGGGTTAATTATTATGCTTTAATGGCAATTTGTGATGTAGCAAGGAAAAAATATGGTATACCAGTATGGTCAGAACAAAATGAAAAATGTTAGAGAAATTAGTGTCGGTGCAATATTGTGCCGACATTTTTATTTTTTGAAAGTGTCGCCCGGACAGCGACCATATGAAGATGCCTTTCAATTATACTCATATTGTAACAGTGAAAGAGAGGTGCCGGAGTAATCCGGGGATTGGAGGCATATATGTACGGAGCAATTTTAGGAGATATTATAGGAAGTCCGTTTGAGTTTGACAGAGGTGATAAAACAAAGAACTTTGATTTGTTTAGTGAAGGCTGTGATTTTACAGATGATTCTGTTATGACAATAGCGGTTGGAGAAGCTCTTCTTGTAGTTGGACCCGAAGCTACAGTAAAGGAAATTGAAGATGCGGTAGCATCCAATATGCAGGATTGGGGAAAAAGATATCCACATGCAGGTTATGGTGGAAGCTTCAGACATTGGCTTAAAGAAAATAAACCGAAGCCATACGGAAGCTATGGAAATGGTTCAGCCATGAGAGTGTCAGCAGCAGGCTGGCTTTATGATTCAATTGAAAGAACAAGAGAGGTAGCAAGAGCGACAGCAAATGTGACACATAATCATCCGGAAGGAGTTAAGGGTGCAGAAGCAACAGCCAGCGCAATATACATGGCTAGGAAGGAATCTTCAAAAGAAGAAATTAAAGAATACATCGAGAGGGAGTTTCATTACAATCTTGATAGAACACTTGATGAAATCAGACCTGGATATCATATGGATGAGACTTGTCAGAGAACAGTACCGGAGGCAATTATCGCATTTCTGGAATCCCAAGATTTTGAGGATGCCATACGGAATGCAGTATCACTTGGGGGAGATACTGACACACTTGGCGCTATTACAGGCAGTATTGCAGAAGCATTTTATGGAATTTCGGATGTATTGATTGCAGAGTGTAGAAGCCGGCTTGATGAAGGCTTGATGATGGATATTCTTGATGAGTTTGATCATACTCTTGGTAGAGATAAAAATGCTGATTCAGATGACAAAGAATATGAAGATACTCTGCGAAGGTCAACAGAAGATACAGAGTTTCTCAAGGATTTGTTTGAAAAACTTGGCTTTCAGAGAAAAGACCTTAAAACAGTATATTTTAATGTCGATACAGAATATGAAAGCTATCAGGACAGAGATAAGAGTTGGAAGCGAAGATTTAAAGGTTATAAGTACAATCACCACATGAAAATTGAGTTTGCAGCTGATAATAAAAGATTAGGGCAAGTCCTTTACGCTTTGGCTCATAGTTCATTAAAACCAGAGTTTTCTATTGAGTATACAGTGGCAGATGTAGAAAAATGTAAGAATGAGCTGTTACATAAAGCAATCGAGGATTCCGTTCAAAAGGCACAGGTGCTTACAACAGCAGCAAATGTGAAACTGGGTGAAATACAGGCAATTGATTATTCTTGGGGAGAGATAGATTTTGTAACAAAGCCAATGAATGACATGAGATTAATGGAGTGTACGGAATGCGAAATGAGTGCACCGGCGGCATATGATATAGATATTGAGGCAGACGATATAGATGTTACTGATACGGTTACTGTAGTCTGGACAATAGCTTAGGTCTGAGAAAATCTATGGTATTACATTTGTTGAAAAGGGGTAAATAGTGGTATAATTCTATTATTGATAGATTTTAATAGCAGGAGGTTTATAGAATGGAACGAGTAGTAAATTTTTTAAAAGAAGCAGAAATATATTATTTGGCAACAGTGGAAGGAGACCAGCCAAGAGTTAGACCTTTTGGAACAGCGCATGTTTTTGAAGGAAAACTGTATATTCAGACCGGAAAGGTGAAGGATGTTTCAAAACAGATTCACGCAAACCCAAAGGTGGAAATCTGTGCATTTAAAAATGGCGAGTGGCTTCGTGTAGCCGGAGAACTTGTAGAAGATGACAGAAGAGAAGCAAGACAGTCCATGCTTGATGCTTATCCATCTTTACAGAATATGTACTCAGCAGATGATGGAAATACAGAGGTGTTCTATTTTAAGAATGCGACAGCTACATTTTCATCATTTACACATGAACCGGAAGTAGTGAAGTTTTAAGGACAACATAAATGGAGAAAAGTAAGAAGAAAAAAATATATAAAAAGATAGATATGGTCAGTTTTTATAAGAGCATTGTTGATCAGGACAGGGCATCCGTTGTTATATGCA
>OIZP01000412.1_pt1 | contig 27685 bp, 25 predicted proteins | sample 1588531 | NCBI WGS metagenome assembly OIZP01 (sample SAMN03283283) | human gut metagenome | biome: human-associated habitat; material: feces | host: Homo sapiens | place: Peru | collected 2012
ATTCCACCTCTCGAATTATCAGTTCACAGAACTGATTGAAACAGCGCTGTGCGCCACCTTTTCAGCGGCGAACAAGTCGCACGGTTATAGTGCATGGACTTGGAAAAATCAATGCTATTAAAAACCTTGATTTTATATCCACGCTTTTTTTGCAGGAAATAGCCCACCTGCCCGAGGACGCCGCCTTTTGGATCGACCACCACATACGAGGAATGGGCTTGAAGAAGCTGGGGCGTGAGCCAGAACCGGGTTTTGCCCGAGCCGGACGATCCGATGATACAGGCGTTGAGGTTGCGGGCATTGGCCGGGATCTTCGGGCGGGTGTTCATGGTGAGAAGCTCCGTCCCGGTGAGAATGACATTGTTCTCAAACTTTGGATCGACAAAAGGCTGGATGTCTTTAGGCCCGCCCCAACGGGCCGATCCGTATTCCTCATCCCGGCGATATTTCTTGGCGTTCTTGCTTTTGAAGTAGATCAGCAGCCGAAAAGCCACAGCACCCACAAAGCCAATGAGCCAGTCAAAGGGATCAAGCCCCGGCGAAAAATCCGCAAAGGCCACGCCGATGGTCTGCATCAGCCCCAGCAGCTTTTCCCCGAAGTTTGCACCAGCAGCCAGACGGTAGGCCGTCCCCATTTTCAAGCAGGCCCAGCCGATGAACAGATACGGGATATTGGGGAGTACATATTTTCTGATCTTATCTGTCCGCATGGGCTGCCTCCTTTACGCGCTCCTTCTGGCGGGGCTTTTCCTTGGCAAGCTGATCCGCCGCCCGTTTGAGCTGTTCCCGGATGGGGACGCGCCGGGATTTGGATTTATCCAGCACCTTCCGGGAGTATTCAGAAAAACAGGCCGTCATCGCGTCGGCCTGTCCAGACTTGAAGAAAAGCAGATATTTGTCCGGCCCGGTTTTGTAAAAGGCATAGTCCACATTCCACTTCCGGGCCACCCGGTCAAATACCTTGGGTGCGTCCACCTCAATACTGTTGGTGGCCGTACCGTGGGCCATGAGCTTTTTCACGCTCTGTTTGCCGTGGGGCGTTTGCGCCTCCCGGTGTGCCTTGGCGATTTTACGGCCAACGGCCCGGAGCACATAGGCAAGGCCCCGGGCGGTCAGCTTACTGGCTTTCATGGAAATTGCGATTGTACGCCGGGAAATATCTTCGTCAACCAGCTATACCACCTCCTTGCTTTGGGACAAAGTGTCTCGAAGTGCTAACGCTCCTCATGTCCCGGAATGATATGGTGCTTGGCCGTGTCCCGGGCAGAGCCGTCAATAATTTCTTTGTAGGCTGCCATCTGCTCCCGGATGGAAAGCTGGGGGTATGCAAATACCCGGTGCTCTGCGGGAATGTCCTCGATCCCGTGGTACAGCTCTACAAAGTTATTGCTTACTCGGGTCAGATAGCCGCCGGGGGCGAAGTGCCCGCCCTCGTTCAGCCGCATATCCCGCCCGTATGCCTCGAAGTCAAAATAGTTGATTATATCTTCGGGCACCTCCAGCCGCTCCATGTCCTCCACATAAATGCGCCCCAGCGTTTCATCGTCCGATACGCCGGGGTGGAAGTCGTAGCAATCCAGATTGTGAACGAGGTTGATGATGTCGGCCACGCTGGAAGTATGGTCGCCCTTGTTGAGAACGGCCTCCAGCGTTTCCAGCTCACCTTGATCCAGCTCCGAGAGCAGATGGGCCAGATGGTTGAGCTCGTCCAGATTTTCATATTCGTTCAGATAGTCATACAGGCCCAGCACATCACCGTCAAAAGAAACAATGAAAATCTCTTGATACCGCACACCGTCCACGCCGATCCGCTTTAAGAGTGACTGCACCTCCTCGGTGGTGGTGGGGAACTTTAAGATTTCCCCAGCATCCACGCCATAGTCGGCGTACTTCCCGGCATTAGTAACATAGGCTTCAAACAGGGTCATGCAGCACCTCCTTGATCCCCGCCATAATGTACTCGGCACAGGGCAGGGCGATGGCGTTCCCCAACGCCTTGTAGCGGCTGGCCGCCCGTATTTCCTCGCCGTCCGCGCCGTATTTTGTCCAGCCCTCGGGCAAGCCCATCAGACGCTCGCATTCCAGCTCCGTGGGAAACCGAACAAAGCCCCCGGCGGGATCGTCCTCATACCAAAAGGCAAAGGGAGCCACGCCGCCCGCTAAAAGAGTGGGAAAAGGGTCAGTTGGTAATCCGAAGCTGTTTCGGAACGCTTCTGGCGTCCTGTCTTTGGCCGACGCCCGCATACGGAAGCATTGAAAGGGTCTTGTGACGGGTACGCGCCCCCCTGCTTCAAGAAAAGTGCCTCGATCTCCTTCGGGGGAGGACAGCCCGCGATCTCCGCCAGCTTCAGAAAGTGGGTGCATTGGGCGGGGCTTAAATAGTATTTCGTGGGAGCGTCGGCCTCCAAAATCTGCCACGAGGAAGATACGCTGCCGTCGTGCCAGTCGGGGGCTTGCCCAATATTGGGCGTCCATGAGCCGCCATGAGAGGTCAGGCGTTCCCCCTCGCACCATTCCGGCTCCTGCCCATCTTCCAGAAGCAGGCATTGGAACATCGGCGGCGTTGAACGCGGATAGCACGGCTCTAAAGTCCATCCGGTCATTTGAAGAAAACGCTCCCATGACGTTTTCCCAAACAGCGATAACTGGAAATAGATTGTCAGTTGCATCCCTCATTTCTTTGATAATGCGGATCGCTTGAAAAAACAGGCTGGACTTTGCGCCAGCCAAGCCGTCCCGGTTGCCGATTTGGGACAGGTTTTGACACGGCGATCCAAAGGTCAGCACATGGACGGGCGGGATGGCCCCGCCGTCCATGCGAGTGATGTCGCCCAAGTGGGCCATATCCGGGAAGTGCCGTTTTGTGATGGAGATAGGGGCCTTTTCGATCTCGCTGGCCCATACCGGGGTGATCCCGCAGCGGGCTGCCGCCAGCGGGAACACCCCGATCCCATCAAACAGGCTCCCCAGCTTAATCGTCATTTCGTCTGCGGCCCTGTCCCTTGACGGTCAAAATACCCTCAAGGGTGGTCGCTGTGATACCCAGCCGCTGGGCAACGGCGATGTCATTTTTCATGGCCTCGGTGACGGTATGGCCGCACACCACCAGCACATGAGAGCGGCGGAGCAGGTCGCGGCTCATGTCGATGCCGCTTTTATGCTCCTCGGGAATAGCGTCATTGAGGAACAGGGGCAGATACAGAGTGGGACAGATGGGCGAGAAGCCCGCCTCATACACAGCGCGGCAGTACCGGGCCGCCTGTTCTGCATTTTCACTGTCGCCGCCGTACCATGCTGCGGTGACATACGCAAGGGGTCGTTTCATATTGAATACCTCCGATATTTTATAATGTAGGTTCAGCCCAATCCCCCCGCCCTTTCCCAATCATGGGAAAGGGAGCGGCTCTGGAGGATATACCCCCGTCGCGCCGCTGGGAGTAGCACAGCCGGGGCCGCCCGTCAAGGGCAAGCCGCCGCAAGCGGCGGGGCCATGCCCCCTTGACAGGCAGCTCCCGACTGCGCTTTGATTTGGGCGGCGACGGGGGATAAACCACCAGAGCCCTCTGTGAAAGGGCGTGAAAAAACCTCGGGACAAAGTGTCTCGAGGTTACTTCTCCAAATCCGCCTTTTTCTCGGGCTTTTTCAGCTCGGGCGGCTGTTTCTCTTTCCATTCGTCCAGCAGGGACATGATCTGCTCCTTCATCTTGACAGGAGTGACCTCCTTGCCAAAATACTTCTCCAGTTCGGCCATAGAAATAATCACGCCGCGATCCTCCTTTTTCTTTTCACTCAGAATACCGTCGATCACATCGCCGTTGAGCTTGCCCGCCTGATCCAGCTCCCGGAGCCGTTTGGCCTGAGCGTGGGAGGGCGAGGACTGCTCACCGTCGATAGACACGGCAATCAACCTCTGGTTTTTCGGTTTGATGTACGAGATCTCCACGGCGGGCATGAAGCCCAGCCCCTTTTCGTCCACCTTACTCAGCAGCTCCGGGACAAGGGAATTAAGGCGAAGATACCGCATGACCTTTTTGTAGTTCATATCGTGCGCTTCGCCAACGATCTCAACAGAGCGTTTTCCCACATCACCGGGAGCAACGCCGTCCAGCCGTCCGCCCTGGTGCTTGATGGCCTCCACTTCCAAATCCAGCAGGGCGGCCAATTCGCTGGGAAGTGTCTGATCTCGCTGCTTGTTACTGTCCCGCATGGCCTGCACAGCTTCTTGGTCGGTCATATCCCGGACAATAAAGGGCATTTCCTCCAGCCCGGCCAGCTCACTGCCGCGAGTACGGCGGTGGCCCGCGATAATCTCAAAACCGTTGCCGTCTTTCTCCGGGCGGGCAAGACCGGGAACCATAACGCCGTTTGCTTTAATGGACGCGACGGTTTCCTGCATCTTGGCGTCATCCGTGACCTTGAACGGATGGGGACGGAATGTGTGGAACGGGTGGAGCTCGGAAAGTTTCAGATAGACCAGCTTGCCCTCCTCCACAGGACGGGGCGGGGGTGCTGGCTCTTTGGGCTCTGCTGGGATCTCAGCAGCCGGGGCGGTATTGCCGCTAACGGCTACCGGCTCCGGGGTGGGAGACTCCTCCTTGGCGGGAGCGGCTTTTTTGCTTCGGGACACTTTGTCTCGAGGTTTGGGCGGCTGGGCCTCGTCGGGGGCCGCCTTATCCGCCTTGGGTGGGCGGCCTCTGCGGGGCTTTGCCGCCGTCTGCTCTTTGTCGGCCTCGGGCGCTGCCTGCTCCGCTTTTTCAGCCTTCGGGGGACGGCCACGGCGGGGCTTTTTCTGTTCAGCCGCAACCTCCTCCTGCGGCTTTTCCTCCTGGGCCTGTTCAGCCGCTTTCTCGGGCTGGCCGGGAGCGGGAGCCTCCGGGGTGGGCGGTTCGGCCTGTTCCACAACGGAGGCCGCTACCTCCGGGGCGGCGGGCTCGGCCTGTTCCACCGTATCACGGGCAGCCGCCCTGCGCTCCGCCATCAGCTCTTCGATTTTGTCAAAGGACACGACCACATCACCGGGCTCGGATACCGTTACCCCAGCCTGTTCCTGCGGGGGTGCCCCAGCGGTCAAATCCGGGGACGGGGCATCGGTGCCGGGAATATCTGCGGCAGGAGCCTCGGGAGTAATCGCCTCGCCTTCGACGGTGGGAATATTTTTCTTTTCCTCCACTTGCTAACCTCCAATCTTTCTGTAATTTTGCACAAAAATCAGATTGAAAATTTTGTACTTATTTTTTCGAAAATTTCTGCCTCCTTCCGAGCTTTCCACGCAAAAAGGCCGCCCGTTGTCTTGACCGGGCGGCCTTTTGCGTAATGTGATAGCTCTGTTTTATTTTGTCGGGTCTGAAAACCCTTGTATTTACAGCGTTCCTAATAGGAAGCAATCATAGGAAGCGGGTACCCACTTCCGTAAATCCCCCGTTTTCGTCTGCCGACGATTGCGGGGGATTTTTCTTGTTGGGAAGTTTCCCAAACCCTCTGCAATTTTTCAAAATCTTTGGCAGAACAGGCGGCGCGTTGTATTTAGGAGCGTAACCACCAACGCGCAGCGTCTACGCTGCCATTTCAGAAAGGAGCGAATACATGAGCGAACAATTTTCCATTCTTATCGACAGCCGCACCCGCTTTGAAACAGGCGAACCGGGCGGCGTGTGGCTTTCCATGCCGACCACAAAGGAGCAGCTTCACGAAGCTATGCAGCGCGTCGGCATTACTGCGGATAACCCGCAGAACTTCTTTATCAACGGCTTTGCAAACACCGAGCAGCAGCCCTTTGACGTGCCGCTTCCCGTTATCCAGAGCGCAGGGCTTGACGAACTGAACTACTTAGGCAATCTGCTTGCCATGCAGCGCGACGAGGACAGGGACAAGTTTACGGCGGCGGTAGCTCTTGGGGAACGTGCCGGAAGTGTCAAAGACCTTATCAACCTTGCACAAAATCTTGACTGCTACTGGCTTTATCCCACCGTACAGAACGAAGAAGATTACGGCTATTACCTTATCGACGAACTGGACGAATTAGAACTGCCCGAAGAAGCAAAAAAGTATTTCATGTATGAGGATTACGGGCGGGACGCTGCTATCAATGACGGAGGACGCTTTACCGAACAGGGCTATATCTACAACAACAAGAACACCTTTACGGAGTGGTACAACGGCAAAGAAAGCGACATACCGAGGGAATACCGCGTTATGAGCTTCCCGCAGCCGCACCGCCCCGACCCGTCAAAGGTAGAAATGGACGCAGCCGCACCGGGACAGAAAACAGTGCAGACCATAGAGCAGCCGCAGGAGCCGCGCCCGGTTATCCCTATTGTGCTGACGAGCGAAAAACCCGCAGAGAAATTGAAAGAGATTACCGACCGTCTGGAACAGGGAATAACGGAACTCTTTGACAGCGAGCGTTACCGGGAATATCTGCGCGTCATGTCAAAATTTCATAATTACAGCTTTAACAATACGCTGCTTATCGCCATGCAGAAGCCGGACGCTTCCCTTGTTGCGGGCTTTTCCGCATGGAAAAATAATTTTGGGCGAAACGTGATAAAAGGGCAAAAAGGAATTAAAATCATTGCCCCGTCGCCTTACAAAGTCAAACAGGAAATGAAGAAAATCGACCCCCACACGCAGCAGCCTATCATTGGGAAAGACGGGAAGCCGGTTACGGAGGAAAAGGAAATCACGATACCCGCTTATAAGGTAGTGTCTGTCTTTGACGTGTCGCAGACCGAGGGGCGCGAGCTTCCCGACATTGCCGTAAATGAACTGACGGGCGACGTGGAGCGTTACAGGGATTTTTTCGCTGCCCTTGAAAAGACTTCCCCCGTTCCTATTGGCTTTGAGCAGATACCGGGTAGCTCTCATGGCTACTACCATTTGGAGGACAAGCGCATTGCCATTGACGAGGGCATGAGCGAGATTCAAACCTTGAAAACGGCGATACATGAAATCGCACACGCAAAGCTGCACGATATAGATTTGAACGCGCCGGAAAACGAACAGCAGCCCCGTATTGACAGGCGTACCCGCGAAGTCGAAGCGGAAAGCGTCGCTTATACCGTCTGCCAACACTACGGGCTTGATACGTCGGACTATTCCTTTGGGTACGTCGCCGGGTGGAGCAGCGGCCGCGAGCTTTCCGAACTGAAAAGCTCCCTTGAAACAATCCGCAGCGCAGCCGCCGAGATTATCAATTCCATTGACGAAACATTAGCGGAGCTTTCAAAGGCGCAGGATAAGGAGCAGACCGCCGGACAGGAGCAGCCGGACAAAGAGGAAAACGCCGCGCCGGAGCAGCCGAAACAAGAAGCCTCCGCACAGGAAAAAGCAGCCTTTATCCCGGAAACAGTTTACCGGGTGCGCCGCAATCCTTACAGCGACAGGAAAGAGAACGCCTATCTGCTGCAAGCCTATGTAACGCAGGAAAACGGGCGGGCAAAAATGGGCGCGGTACTTTTCACAGGAACGCCCCAGAAATGCCGCGAGCTTATGGTGCAACTCAAAAGCGGCGAACTGACTGAGGGACAGGTCAAGGAGCTTTACGCAAAGGCACAGGAAACCGCTAAGACCGCCGAACAGGACAAAAGCACCTTTTCCATTTATCAGCTAAAGCATGGCGACGAAACGCGGGACTTGCGCTTTGAGCCATACGACCGCCTGCAGGCGACGGGAAATGTGGTTGATAAGGCGAACTATGAGCTTGTCTATTCCGCAGAGCTTACGCCGGGGACTTCCCTTGAAGATATTTATACCCGTTTCAATATCGACCACCCAAAAGACTTTAAGGGACACAGCCTTTCCGTTTCCGACGTGGTGGTGCTTCATCAGAACGGGCAGGACGCCGCCCACTATGTAGACAGCTTCGGCTATAAGAATGTGCCGGAGTTTTTACAGGAGCAAAAGCAGCTTACGCCCGACGAGTTGGAAACAGGCGAAACAATCAAAACGCCGCGCGGTACTTTCTATGTAACCGATATGAGCCGCGAACAAATGGAAGCCGCCGGATATGGCTTTCATCATCAATCCGACGACGGAAAATATTTAGTCATGGGAAATGGTACGCGGGCGTTTGCCATAGCAGCCGAGCAGCGGGAAAATCCCTTGAAAGCTGCCGAGCAGACCACCGAGCAAAACGAAAACATGATTGACGGGATTATCAACAATACGCCGACCGTTGACGAACTGGAAGCAAAGGTTAAGGCGGGAGAAACGATTTCCCTTGTTGACCTGGCTAACGCGGTCAAAGCCGATAAGGAGCGCGGCAAGGGCAAGCCGGAAAAGAAGCCCTCTATCCGGGCGCAGCTTAAAGCGGATAAGGAAAAGGCACAGAAGAAAGCCGCAGCGAAAACAAAAAATCACGATTTGGAGGTATGAGCATGAACAGATTTACCGTTGAGGAAACAAACCTTTTGAGCATTTACCATGAGGGAAGCAAGGCGCAGCTTACGGAGAACATCAACGCCGCGCTGCCTTACATGGACGCGGATATGCGGGAACTGGCGAAGCGCGCCCTTTCCAAAGTGGACGCGCTGACCGAGGAAGAATTTGCGGAGCTTACCATTTACGCCGCAGAGGAAGTATGAGCAGCATTAAGCGGCTTTCGCCGCCCCAAAGCCGGAAAGTCAATTCCCTTGTGCGCCGGGAGTGCTGCAACTGCGATAACGGACACTGTATTTTGCTTGACGACGGGGACGAGTGCGTATGCCCGCAGCTTATCTCTTATTCGCTGCTTTGCAAATGGTTTCGGATTGCCGTACTTCCCCTTGATAAGCTCCTGTATGCCGAGCTTTTTAAGACCGAGGATAAAAAGCGTTGTACTGTATGCGGCACGTTCTTTGTATCAAAGTCAAACAGCGTCAAATACTGCCCGGACTGCCGCAAGCGTATCACGAACAGACAGGCAGCGGAGCGCATGAGAAAACGACGCGCCCTTGTTACGCGATAAGGGCGAAAATAGCCTTGATTTACAGGGCTTGCAGCGCGTGAAAATCACTTAGGCGATACAGAATACCTTTTCCCTTAAAAACAGCTTTCTACTGCGTAACATACCAAAATCAGCACCCACAAAAAGACAGGGCGCGGGAGGTCATTACTGGCTTTCCGCGTCCTGTCTTTTTTTGCGCCTGTTTATCCGCGCTCTGTTTCCTTGCCCCGTTCCGGCTGCTTTCCTGTCTGCAAAATGCTGTCTATGTTCTGCTTGATAACGTCATATTCCCGGACTTTCTTTTTCAGCTTGCCATAATCGGCGTAAAGGGCTTCTTTCTGCGCTTGGAGTGCTTCATATTCCTTTTGCAGCGTGGCGGGATTGGGGAGCTTTGTAATGCCCGCCGTTTTGAGTGCCTTTGCCGCAGCTTCATGGAGGATAATATCGCGCTCATGTCCGGCGCGGTATCGCTCTTTGTTCTTTGCCTTGCGGTATGCGTCATAGACAGGCTTTGTCTTTTGATAAGTGGCGACGTGCTTCATCAGCACCGCCATATCTGCAAGCCGCTTTTCAACGCCCTTTAATACGTCTGCCGCCTGTTCGCTTTCTGCCGCCACTTCCTCAATCCGGCTGACTAAATCCGCGTACTGTTCAATCTTATTCTCCGTCAAGAAATTCATGGTCTTAGCTGCCTGTTTCAGATTGTGGATTTTCGCCCAGTGTTCATAGCCTTTGCTCTGCGCCGCCTTGATACTGTTTTCAATGTCAATCAGCAGGCTAACGCCGCCGCGATCTGCGCGGGGAGCTTTCGCAGCGCGGGCGCGTTTGCCCTCTATGCGTTCCCTTATGGCTTCCTCTGTATAGTCTGCGCCGAGGGTTTTAAGACGGGTAAAGCGTTCCTGTCCGGGAGCGCGGCAGGACACATATTTTCCCGGCTTTATCTCATAGCCCGCAGCTTGCAGCCGTTGTAACAATTCCTCAAAACTGGACACTTGGGGAATGAGTGCGTCAACGGCGATTTTCAGCTTGCCTTTCCAACTGGTTCCCGTTTTTTCCTCTTGATACTCTGCATAGCTCTTTCCCTTGTTTCCCTTTTTCGGGACAATGACGGATAAGCCGTTTTCCCGGCACAGCCTGTCGCTCATGTTCCGTATGCCGTAATAACTACGCTTATTGGAATTATACTTGTGGTGGTCTACAAAATTGACCGCGCAGAAAATAATGTGATTATGGACGTGTCCTTTGTCAATGTGCGTCGTCAATACATACTCATGCTGCCCTTTTGTTACCGCGTCGGCAAGCTGCTTTCCGATTTTGTGGGCGGTTTCATAATCCACTTCCCCCGGCTCAAAGGACTGTATCAGATGAAAGGCTAAATTGTTGCCCTTTTGGAGAGCTTGCGACAAGGTATATTCAAATTCAATGTCTGCCGTTTCATAGGAGCAGCCAAAAGAGGACACAAGCATTTTCCCGTCCGTCTTATCGGGATTTTGGATATAGTCAAGGGCTTTGCTCAACGTGCTTTTAATAGGCTTAATCTTTGTAACCGCCATATCTCCGCAAGCACCCCCTTTATTTCCTCTATGTCCTCTTGGTAGACGCTGCCCGTACTGTTTACGCGCTTTGCAATCTGGTTGACGTTGACACCGATTTTCTGTATCTCCGCTGTCATGGCTTTTATGTCGGTGTGGTCTACTTGGATAATGTATCCGTCAATGGCAATCTTCCTAAGATATGCCGCCATGTTCCGGGTGGGGACGAGCTTCATTTTTTCAAGAATTAAATCCCGTTCTGCTTCTGTTACTCTGAATTTGATTTGTACCGTTCTTTTGCGTCCGTCCATGCTTTCGCTCCTTTCCATTCCGAGGGTTTGGGACACTTCCCAACAAGCCATTTTCAACCGACGTGCCGCAGCGCAGGAGGGCGAAAATACGGAAGTGGGTACCCGCTTCCTATGCTTGCTACGAAAGTTTTTCCTTACTCCCTACTACAACGGAAAGCCCCGTTTTGCCAACTTTAAGCAAAAGAAAAACGCTGCAATCTCAAAAAGATTACAACGCTTCCTAATGCCTATTCAATTTTCGTTTTCGACTTCTGCAATTTCTTTCGCCGTTGCGGTTACAATCCGTATGCCCTTATCGCTCATGCTGTCAAGCAGCGTGTCGAGCTGCCGCCTTTGCGTCGATTTTTCCGCTGTCTTATCCGGGAAAAAGAATTGGTCTACGGATATGTCATAACGGGTAACAAGCTCATAAAAGATTTGCAGGCTTGGCTGTTGCCCTTTGTTTTCAATATTCGCAAGGTAGCGAGGGGAAATGTTCATTTCGTCGCTTACTTTCTTGCGGCTTTCATTCCTGCCTGTTCGCGCTGCTTTTATGGCTTGCCCGAAAGCTGCAAAGTCATATAAAAGTACTGGTCTTTTTGCCATAATAATTCACCCAACTACATTTTACTGTTCCTTTCTTCGTTTAGATATGTCTACACAGTTCTTATCATTAGCCAAAATAATTCATATTTTGGCACTTGCTATTATACGGCTGTCCGTATATAATTATACTAATAGAGCTTAAAGAAAGGACGGGCGAATTATGGAATATATGTCTTGCCCCGAAGCGGCGAAAAAATGGGGTATTTCTGAAAGGCGGGTACAAAAATTGTGCGAGGACAATCGAATACCCGGTGTTTCAAAAATCGGCTATATGTGGCTGATACCAAAGGACGCGCAGAAACCAAAAGATAAAAGATACAAAAAAATCAAATCTACACAATAGATTCAAATTACCCTGTTACAATTTACAGTTAGGAGGTGCGCCATGAGTAAAATCTTGATTGTTGAGGACGATATATCCATACAAGCACTATTGCATGATTTTATACAAGAAGCCGGACACAGCGTTGTACTGGCTGCTGACGGTGTGGAAGCCCTTGCAAAATATTCTGAACAGACTTTCGACTTGGTACTGCTTGATATTATGCTTCCCAAAATAGACGGTTACGGTGTTTGCGAGGTTATCCGGCAAAAATCCAACGTGCCTATTATCATGCTTACAGCACTGGATAACGAAGAAAATCAAATAAAGGGCTTAGACTTGCAAGCTGACGACTATATTACGAAGCCGTTTTCTATGCCTGTTCTATTGCGGAAAATAGCTGCTGTTCTGCGGCGTTCGTCAAGGCAAGATGACGTGCCGCAAACTATAAGCTATAAAGATTTAACACTGGACTTAGACGGTTACAAAGTTTATAACGGTCAAGAAAGTATTGACCTTACTCCCCGCGAGTTTGAAATACTGCGAGAATTGCTTACCCACAAAGGCAGGATATTGACACGACAAAACCTGTTGCAAACACTTTGGAAATATGAATTTTTCGGGGAGGAGCGCATTATTGATACGCATATAAAAAACCTACGGAAAAAACTTGGTACTGCTGACTACATAGAAACGATTAGAGGGGTGGGATATAGAATTGATAAAGAGAATTAGAAGTAAATTATCAGTTAAAGTTTTTCTTTTCACTACAATATTGATGATTGTATGTTCAACAATAACCTGCACTTGTATATATCACTTTGCCCCTTACGTTTACAAATACACGCTTTCTGATATTGAATATCTCATTTATCAGTTTGCAGAAGAATTGTCGGGATATAGTCGTGAAGAAAGCCCTATCTTTTTTGACGTTTGCTCTAATATTCTTTACGAGCAATATGATAACGAGTATAGTTTGCATATTTTTACAAGCTCTGGCAAAGAACTTACACTATCAGATTTAGATATTCCCACTGGAAAAAGAATGGAGGATTTTGATACTTTTCAAAAAACAGAAAGCACTCCTATATATTTTCAAGACGGAACCGAACAATACTTTTTGATTATCGCTCAAAACACAGACAAACAAAGCCAAATAGTAGAAGCACTTAATAAAACTATTCCGATTTTAAGTGTAGTTATTCTTTGCACATCTACACTTGCTGCATTTTTCTATACATGGTATATGACTGCGCCCGTTAAAAAAGTTAGTAAACTTTCAAGACAAATGGCAGATATGGATTTCAACGGTTTTTGCCCTACCGGACGTACTGATGAAATAGGTGTGTTGTCTAACAGTCTAAATACACTTTCACAGAAATTGACCGCGGCACTTTCTGAATTACAGGATGCTAATCAAAAACTGCAAGCAGATATTGATAAAGAAAGACAGCTTGAACGGCAGCGGATAGAGTTTTTTTCAGCGGCTTCGCATGAATTAAAAACGCCTATTACCATTATCAAGGGGCAGCTTCAAGGTATGCTCTATCAAGTAGGACGCTATAAAGATAGGGAAACATACCTTGCACAATCCTTAGAAGTTACAAATACTTTGGAAAAAATGGTGCAGGAGCTTCTGACAATTTCCCGTTTAGATACACCGGGATATACCTGTAAAAAATCCGATATTGATTTTAGCAAGCTCATAAATGAACGACTTGCTGCGTATGAAGATTTATTCATGCAAAAAGAACTGACCGTTGAAAAATCCATAATACCGGGGCTTTATGTTTCGGGAGATATTCAGTTGCTTCAAAAGGTAATAGATAACCTCTTAGGAAATGCGGCAACATATTCGGGAGCAGGAAATTATATATCGGTCAAGTTATGGAAAGAATTTGAAAAAGTAAACCTCACGATTGAAAATACAGGCGTACATATCCCGGACGAGGATATTCCAAAATTATTTGAAGCATTTTACAGGGTAGACCATTCACGAAACCGGCAGACGGGCGGCACAGGATTAGGCTTATATATCGTGAAAACAATTCTGGAACTACATGGAGCAAAAATTAAAATTGCTAATTCTATTCAAGGTGTTATTGTTTCCATACAGTTTTAGAAAATTCTCACAGGCGGCGAGCTTTTCAGCTTGCCGCCTTTTCTATCTCCACATAAAAAACATATTCAATACAATGTCAATTCAAGTCAAATCGTTATCCTTAAATTGTACCCGGAAAGGGTAACAGAAAGGAGCTTCTACCATGAAAAAATACTTATCAATCATTCTTGCCATTCTTTTAGTTATGAGTGCGCTAACAGGGTGTGCAGGAAAAAACAATCCGACCAAACAAGACAACGCACTCAACACCACAGCGACTGATCCGGAAACAGCCCCAGTGAGCGAAAGCTCTAATTCTCCCTCTGTTTCTAATACGTCTGCTGCGTATGAAAAGCTGATTGCGTATAAAACAGATAACTATTCACAGCAAAGTGTAGCTGACTTCAATAATTTATTATTGGATAATAATGATTTTCTTGAACTATTGGAAGCGCACTCTGACGTAATGGCGGCTATTTCTCCAAACGACGATAATTATGATTTTATCATGTTGACGCTTAATGCTTCGCTTAACGAGATTTACTATGAGCAAGTAGAAAAAAATACTGTTTTTAGCCTTAGCGGTTATTTGGAAAAGAAAGAGCAGCCTATGAATGTGGAGCCATTACCGGACGAAACTTCTCTTTCTGCGGAAGAACAGTCTTATAACTTTCTCTTTTACGCGCTTTATAGCATTAACTATACACTTCCAGACCCAGCGGCTATAACCGTAGCAGAAAGAGATAGTATATTAAAAGCATTTCGCGCAGAAATGCAACAGTATGTTGACGGTTTAAGCGTAAATGAAATCGTGGATAGTAATATTAAAACATTGCTTTCGGATAAAGCTACTGAACTTGCAAATAGTATGTCCTCTGAAAAGATTAGCCTATCTTATGAAATCAGTAGCATTGAAATCCATAATGCGGGAACAGAAATTACTCAATAATCAGAAATGATAACACAATTATTATCTGCCGGACGACGGCAAAAGAAAAAAAGCCGTCGTTGAGCAGAAGCATTTTCACGCGCCTTTTAATCGGCGGCTTTGATTTTCAGAGCCGCCGTTTCTTTTTGCCCGACGACCCATAGCTATATAAAACGGCGGCATTAGGAGGTAGCCGCCATGAGCGATAAACCATATCGACAATATTCTACTTTCTTTGACTTATCAAAAAAAGCCCGACCGCCGCCGGGGACACTTTTACCCTTAGATATGAATTGTCAAATCATCTTAATACTGCTTACAATTCCTTTGCGCCTGTCTGCGTCTTGCAGACAGGCGCATTTTGCATTTTCGGGAGGTTTTTTCAAAAAAATTTCGCTTTCATTCGGCGTTTGAAAAAATCGCCTGTATTATCCCGCGAAAAGGGGAGGTACTACCTACCTTTCGGCACGAAAGGAGGTGAGAACATGGAACCTAATCGCGTGGAATTTCAGAAGCAATGTATCTTTCAAAGTTTCTGTAAACGGGTGCTGCACAACGAAGCCTGCAACGCCCATGAGGAAATCCGGCGACGCAGAGCAAAGGAAGTGTCATTTTCCGACCTTGCCTTGCATGAGGAACGGCAGCTTTACACGCTTGACAAATATTTTCAAGCCGAAGAAGCCGAGCCGAGCTATCAGCAAGCGGGAAAGAAAATCACGCCGAAGCTGCTGCTTGAAGCAATCCGCACTTTGCCGGAAGAAAAAAGGAAAGCTATCATGCTGTACTATTTCGAGGGCATGACCGACGTGGAGATTGGAAAGTTATTCAATACGTCGCGCAGCACGATACAGTACAGACGGACAAGCTCTTTTGAAATCTTGAAGAAATATTTGGAGGAACACGCTGATGAATGGGACGAATGGTAAACAATCTGACTTCCCGGACGTTGCCCTTGTTCCCTATCCTGTCATTGTGGCAGCGACAAAGGGCGACCCGGACGCTATGAAAATTGTCTTGCAGCACTTTAGCGGTAACATAGCGAGCCTTTCTATGAGAAAGCTCTGCGACGAGCGCGGAAACGTCTATTTTGGCGTTGACGAGGATATTCGCCAACGGCTGCAAGCAAGGCTAATGAGGGCAATCCTCACATTTAGGGCTGAATAGCTGCACCGATACCGAAACGTCTTAACCCCTTTTTCGTTTCGTATCAATCCGCAGCAGCCCCGTATGTTCCTTGACAAAGAAAGCGACGCAAGATAACGGCGACGCAGTATAGGGCAAACCGGGTACGTCCTTTTTGCGCCGAGCCATACAGAGGGTGCGCCATGACGCTATTCCCCTATCGGGAAAAGCCGAGCGAGAAACACCGCGATGGAAAGCAAGTTAGCAGCTTGCGGGCGACGACACGCATTGAGGGGAGATAAGCCTTTACAGCCACAGTCCGAGCGTTCCGAGCGTCGCAGGCAATGGGTAAAGCTGCCTTAAATGAGCAGGGGTGCAATTCCCGCGAGGTTGTGCTAACAGCCGCCCGGTTAAAGCCCACTTTTTGTAACTTGACTTTTTAGCCATTTATGAAAGGGGGTATTTTCCTATGGCAAAAAAGGAAACAACAAGCCCCGCTATCCCTGTATTCCCTATGTTAAAGACCGTTGAGCAAATGAGCAAGATTAGCGGTATCGGGGAAAATAAGCTGCGCGAGCTTATGGATAGCGGCGAGCTTGAATATATACAGAATGGAAACCGCCGTTTGATAGCTGACGCTGCAATCTGGGACTGGTATCACAGGGCAAAGACGACAGCGAAGCCCCCGGCACGACAGGGAGGTTAAGCTATGGCTATATCAACAAGGCAGGTTAAGAATAAACGCGACAGCAACGGCGTACTGACCGGGCGACCGGGAACAGTTTACGACGTGAATATCAAGTACACCGCCCCGAATGGGGAAAAGAAAACCTATTCCAAAAAGGGCTTTCCGACAAAAAAGGAAGCAACGCAGCATGAAGCAGAGATGAAAGCAAAGCTCCATAATCCGGGGCAGATTGCGTCTATCGCTTCACAGCGGAAACAGACCGTTGCAAGCTATCTGAATGAATGGGTAGAAAGCTATGCAAGAGTGAACTTGCGCCCCTCTACTTACGACGGGTACAAAAAGACGATTGCAAACTATATCAATCCCTATATCGGCGGCGTTGCCCTTAATCAGCTTACCCCCGCTATGGTAGACAAAATGTTTCAGCAGATTATTGACAAAGGCTTGAAACCGTCCACCGCAGCTGGGGCAAAGCGTGTTTTGAGCGTGGCGTTGAGCCATGCCCGGAAATACCGCTATATCGAAACAAACGCAGCAAAGGACACGCTTACGAAGTTTGGAAAGAGCGACAAGACCCCCGACCCTTATACGCCGGAACAGGTAAAAGCCCTTATGCAGCGCGTCGAGGGTACCGTTTGGGAAATGCCCGTTATCTTAGGCGGGCTTTACGGTATGCGCCGTTCTGAAATCCTGGGCTTGCGCTGGCGTAATGTGGATTTGGAAAACAACACCTTTGACGTTTCCGAGCAGCTACCCTTTAAGGTGCCGCCGAAAACAAAAGTCATTGAGGAAATGGCACCGCCGAAATCCAACGGGCGAAAGCTGCCTATCACAGAGCTTGCCCGCCCGTTCTTCCTCAAACAGTTTGCTATGCAGGAAGCGCAGCGCGAACAGGCAGAAAAAGACGGAAAGCCATACTATGACAATGACCTTGTTGTAGCGAAGCCGGACGGTTCCCCTATCTCCGCGTCGTGGGTATCTTCCCAATTTGGAAAACTGCTTGAAGATTTGGATATGCCGCATATCCGCTTTCACGATTTACGCCATACGGCGGCTACGAATATGCACCAACTGACAGGCGACTTCTACACCGTAGGCGAAGTGTTAGGACATACGCTTGCGGGTATCGGCGTATCGCTTGGACTGTCTATGAACTTTGAAGCTGTTACCGCCCGTTATGTGGACGTGCGGCTTGAACGCAAGAAAGAAGTCTTAGACGCTTATCATGGGGCGGTCAAACAGGCTGACCCGGCAAAGGCAGAGAAAGCCGAGCCGAAGAAAGCAAAGAGCGCGGCAAAGAAAAAGAGCAGCGATTTAGAGCTTTAACCGCTGTATCTCTTTACCGCTTCTTATATCGTTTTATAGCCCCGCGTGGGATTTGGGCACCATTTGGGCACCATTTACCGAAAAAGCACCACTAATACAGGCGATAAAAGAAACGCCGAGAACCCGCAAAAACATAGAGTTTATGCGGGTTTCCGGCGTTTTCTAATCCCTCAACCGACCTAAAATCATCTTGCGGCAGAGAGAAAAATTCTACTATTTTTTATTGAGGACACGCTTCTGCTTACCATCTGCATCTTCAATCGTATCATAGATACGAATATCCTTCAGATTCAGCGTTTCCTCCAGAATCCGATATGCGTTGGCTCGCTCTGTACCGTAGGTGACATACGCCGCCACATCGTTGTAGTTGGGAGAACTCTTACCGTTGATGCGCCACTCTGCGGTCAGCTCGGAGAACTTGACCTCAATGGAACGGCGCAAGTAATACGGCGTTTCAAAGGTTTCCTCCATGAACTGCTGAATATAATCGGCATCAATCCATGTTGCACCCAAACGCACATCAATCTCGGACGCATCCAAGTCCTTCGGCTGTGCTTTCTGCAAGGCTTCCACATTGATGTGGAAGGAAGAATCCCTGTCTGCCGCCATCTGTGCGACACGCAGCTTGCTTCTTACATCACCGGAAAGGTAATCATCGGCAGTCTGCCATCCAACTTCCACAGCATCGGGAGCCATCGGGTCTTTGAAGATCACCCCTCGAAGCTCTGCCTGAATCGCATCGTATTCTCCAGGTGTTCCAAGCAGCTGTGCCATAAACGGCAAATCCACCTTGCCACGCTCACCGATAGAGATTGCCAGAGCTTCGGACGGCGTATCCACGCTCGTCACTCTGCGTTCCGGCTTGATGGTTCGCTTGGTGAACATATCCGCCTTGCTTTTCAGATTGCCGTCCTCATCCACATTTTCCAGAGAACACAGGAGATAGTAGGAGGAATCGTCAGCAAATGCCTGACCATTGGCTCGATTATTGATAAGCCCGTTCTTTGCGGCAAACGCATCGTAGGCATCATTCAGTTCTGCCTGTTTCTGAGTAATCATTTCATCCGGGTAATCCTCAAGCTGATATTCGATCAGCTCGTTGACGATACCACGAAGTTCCACCATGCCCATCACACGGTCTTTTGCTTTCTCATTCAGGTCTACACGGCGCATCAGGGAGTTTTCACGGAAGTACACATTGCCATCCACCACGGTATAAGAGAAATTCTTTACATCCGGGGTTGCAGGAATGGTTTCGATTTCCTTACCCTTGTCAGCTTCGGGAAGCTCCACAGCCTGATAGGTTCCTTGGATGTGGGAAACTGCTTCTTTCAGAAGTTCGGACAGTTCCATGCCCTCAATGGGACGCACTGTAATGTCCATGCCGTAGGCGGTACTTTCTTCCACCGTATCGCCCAGAACCATTTCAGGATGAGCGACAAAGTAGCTGTTCATGGTGTGTCCTTCTTCGGTGCGGTCAAGGTTTACCCATTCCGGTACAATGTCAATCGGATGGTCACGCTTTTGCAGGAACAGGATGTCGGACACGACTTCCGTGCCTGCGTTTTTCTTAAAGGCATCGTTTGGCAGACGGATTGCACCAAGCAGTTCCGCCCTCTGCGCCATATATCGCCTTGCGTCAGAGTTCTTGGAATCCATGGTGTAACGGCTTGTCACAAAAGCGACCACACCACCGGGACGAACCTGATCCAAAGCCTTGGCAAAGAAATAGTTGTGAATGGAGAATCCCAGCTTGTCATACGGCTTGTCGGACACTTTGTAGTTGCCGAAAGGGACATTACCCACAGCCAGATCGTAAAAGTCTCGGCGGTCTGTCGTTTCAAAACCGGCTACTTTGATTTCTGCGTTGGGATAGAGCTTCTGAGCAATTCTGCCGGTGATGGAATCCAGTTCCACACCATACAAACGGCTGCTCTGCATTTCAGGAGGGAGCATACCAAAGAAGTTGCCGATACCCATAGCAGGCTCCAGAATATTTCCTGTTTCAAAGCCCATCTGTCCGACCGCATCGTAGATGGAGCGAATGACCGTAGGGCTGGTGTAATGTGCGTTCAGGGTGGAAGCTCTTGCCGCAGCATATTCATCTTCGGAAAGCAGGTTTTTCAGTGTCTGATACTCCTTCGCCCAATTTCCCTTGTCCGGGTCAAAGGCATCTGCCAGACCGCCCCAACCGACATAATTCGACAAAATCTCCTGTTCTTCGGTAGTGGCGTTCCTGTTCTCGCTTTCCAGTTTGAACAGAGTTTCAATGGCTGCGATGTTTCTTGCGAATTTCTGCTTCGGTCCACCTTCACCGATGTTGTCATCCGTGATGTGGAAGTTCACCGCAGGAACAGGTGGGATTTCTCTGGTGGTGATGGACTGCTCAAGCTGAGCGATAATGTCCATGACTTCGGCATTCTGCCATCCGTCCACCTGGGCATAATCCTGAATGATGGTGTCCTTTCCATCTACGCACTGTACGAAGTCCAGACTACCCGGCAGATCTCTGGTATTCATTGCACCCAGGGCTTTTCTCTGCGTGTCAGGAAGTGCATAGTAGGCTCGCAGGGCATCATCAAAGGAACTGTATTCCTTGATGTCCAGCGCACCCCGCTTCTGAATGTCCTCGGCAACATAAAAATGATCGATGAAGTGTTCCGGTTCCTGCTGTTCGGGTTCCGCACTGGCTCTGACCTGTGCGTGTGCCTTTTCGTCAGGGTAGTCCCCATAGATACGGATGCACTTATGCTCCTGCTGATCGTAAACGGCAGCACCATCGTACTTGAATCCGTCATCCTCCATGGTTCCGTCCACATAGCCCTGGGCAGCTTTTTCCGCTTCTTCCAGAGTGTAGTAGTCCAGTTTATCATCGAAGCCGTTTTCAAAGTGATGGTAGGCGGCAACCAGATAGCGGGGAGCCATGCGCTCCTCGTAGCTGTTAATCATCTCAGGTGTCAGCCATTCTGGTTTGTCGGGAATCATTTCATACAGCTCACGCATCTTGGCAATCTGTGCATGGCGGTTGCCTGCCCACAGATGCTTTTCGCTGTGCTGTCCTGCACCAAGGAAGTATTCGCAGTCCATACGCAGACGGTCTAACAGCTGATACTCAGGGGTGTAGTCCCTCGGTTCGGTTTTGCCCAGAAAATCCTCTGTAACGGGCTTTTCTTCGGTTTGGGCATCAACCCTTACCGCATGGTTTCTTTCGTCCTGAGAGAGCATACGCTCGAAATTCTCACGATTCTCGGCACGGAAGATGGGATAAGCAAGCGTAGGGTCACGCAGCTGAACTTCTCTGTCCGTGATCTGCTCCACACGGAAAGCTGTATCGTCCAGATATACCGTGTCACCGACCTGATAATTCCATTTCGGTTCCTCGGAAGCAGATGCTTCCACAACTTCGGCAGGCTCTGCCACAGGCGCTTCTGGCTGAACCGACTCCATCGCAGCTACGGACTGACGAACTTCCTCCAAATAGTCATTGGCAAGCCATTCGTCCGTGAAGTATTCCGTAACGCCTTCCGGGTCTACATAGTAGTCATCGGTCTGATTATCCCAGATCGCATACTCGCCATCCTCGGTATCAATCACTGCGAAACGGTCATAAACATCTTCCAACGGATCAGTTTTAGCTTCTTCGATAGCCTGTCGTTCCGCTTCTTCCTCCGGGCTGAGGTAGCGTCCCTTTCGTATCAGACCGTCGATTCTCTGCACCACCTGCGCCCAGGACATCTGCAATTTATCGCAACCGCTCTTGGTGTAAGCAACACCCTTGGCATCGTGATCCTGACCGCTGTGCGTTGCACCAGAGCAGGCATGGGAATGACCACCGGTTCCGTATTCATGCTTCAGGAAGTCCATCTTTTCCTTGGCAGAATGATTCTCCTGCCAGTAGTTATAAATACGGGCTTTACCACCGGAAAAGCCGCTTCCACGGGTCAAGTCTGCATTGACTTCATCATCCGTAATGAACTGGCGGACAAGGGGCATCTGCATCATATCGGTCTGATACTCACGCAAAGGCATATTCAACTCATACAGCTGTTTCTGAATGAGATTCAGCTTGTGATAGTGAAAACGAAGCAGATCGGGATTTTCCGCAAGGGTTTTTCTAAATTCCGAATACTGCTGTACCAAGGTTGCGTGGAAACGAGGGTCATCCAACTTTTCAGCCAAGTCTGCGGTTTCGTCAGGGAAACCACGAAACGGTTCCTGATGAAGAATTGCCAGATAGTTGCTGGAACGGGCTTCTTCACTCAAATCGTGATAAAGATGCCACAGGGATTCTGCCAACTTCTGACGCTCATATCCGGATGCTTCTACCAGTTCCACATTAGTTGCGAACCGACCATTTTCAAGCAGTTCTCCAATGCGCTCGGCAACCGTTTCCCAAGAAACGATCTGCGCTCTGGGGCTGTCAATGGCAGAGGAACCTTTGGCAAGGTGGATACCGTCCTCGGCATACCACGCACAGATATTCCCGCTATCTTCTTTCAGACCATAGCCGCCGTGATAGACCTGCTTTAAGGTCTGAACGATTTCTTCCAACGGCTTCTGCTTCATATATTCCAGCGCTACGACTTTTCGGGCTTCATCGGTATTGCTACCAAGCAGAAGGAAGTGGTCGATTTCTTCCTGGGCAAAAGAAAAAGCAGAGGGCGTAAAGCTCTCTGCTCGGTCGATAAAACTGATTTGTTCATTTTCGGAGAGGAAAAGGTTCAGACTCAGCTGTTGATAAGCTCCGTCATCACGACTTCCTCCGCCTGTGCTTTCAGGCTGTTCATGTGCTGCACCCACGCCATCTGCTGCGTTTCCTTGTCCGGTGCGGGGCTGTCCTTCAGGTACTGCTCCATCAGAAACTCCACTCTGGCTTTCGCTGTTTCCTCGATCTCCCACAGGTGCGGGAACAGGCTCTCCGTCAGAATCATGTCGTTCAGGAGCATCGGATTGTTCTGTTCCAAAAATGCTCGACGCATCCTGCCGTACTTGCCCAGAGGTTTCTCTCCCTCGTTCTCCAACTGAAGGTTCGGAATCTGATAATCTCCGGCCTGTCTGTAAGTCATCTCGCTCATAATCTGTACTCCTTTCGGTAGCTTTAATCTGCTCATGTTCTCCAATCGCTTTTTCGATTTCCTGAAACATCCTTGTGCTGATGGCATTCACCGCAGTACCAAGGGCATTTACCGTCTGTCTGGTGTTAAAATCAAACACCTTCTGGAAATCCTCATGCTCGAAGTAGTTGTCGGGACTTTCCACGAACCGGCAATACATCGTATAGGATACGCTGTTTGCCACCGCATTTTTGAAAGCTACTTCGATGTTGAGTTCATCATACTCCTCAAGGAAGCTGTTGGCAACGATGTCGAGGAACTGCTTTTTGTAATCGTCCCAATACTCAGCCGCCAGTGCGGATGCAATATCTTCAAGCTGTGCTTCCAGTACCCCGTCAGCGGCAACACCGAAGGTACGCTCCATCGCTTCCATGACATAGGAGCGGTTTTCAGGCGTCACCTCCCACGGTTTCAGTTCCGGGGAAGAACGGCGAACGCCGGTATCCGCCACATCAAACACATAGCGCAGATACGGTTTATCCCTGTTCATCACAAACAGAGCAATGCCGGTAGAGCCACGCTTTACATATCTGCGGTAATTTTCAGCGTTCCAGTCCTCATAGGGCTTGCAAAAGGTCGCATTGGGGCGCTGAGCATAAATCATCACCTGTTCCGGATAGGTGAACTCATAGTTGCGGGACATCGTTCTCAAAAACGAAGTCCAGTTATCTGTGTTCGAGGTGATTTTCCCAATCGTTTCTTTTGCTAATCCGGAATAAAATCGCTCTTTTGCGTTCATTGTATCCCTCCAATCCTATCAATCCGGATAAAGGTTCAGCTTCTCAAAGGCGGCATCGTCCATGGCTGAAACTTTACGGAGAACCGAGTCTGCCAAAGCAAAAAGCTCTGACTCGTCCTCCGAAAGCTGTTCCTTCATCAGTGTCAGTGCTTCACACAGCCCTGACCTTGTGCCAGGGCTGTAAAGCATCATCATGTTCCGCTCATCCTGTGTGAAATCCATCATTCAATCTCCCTTTCCGGGTGGCTCTTGGGCGGCTTATGGGAAACATCCGGCACGGGCTTTTCCTTTAACTGCTCCAACACCGAAGGACGTTCCTCTAATCCGGACGCTTTTCCGTTATTGATGATACCGTCAATCATCCCATAATCATCTTCCATTGCCATCTCTGCGTTTTTCAGGTAGTTTTCGGACTTCATAAAGTTTTCCAGCTTCTGAAACCCAACAGAATCTACATAGTGAAAGGATACCTCACCGACTACCTTTAAGGCTACGATGTCGCTGACCGACATACTGTGACCACGGAAATCATCCGGGTGGTCAATATTGAACTTTACATACAAATCTTCCAGCTGCCGATTCACATCCTCGGACATAGAAATGGAGCCATGATAGACCACCTCGTAACGGTCAATCTCAGGCTCCATTTCTTTCTTCTGAAGGTAGCTGTAATTTGCAAACATGAGCGGGATATTATCGTCTACATCTTCCCGCAGCTGAAGAATCGCATAGGAATCCGTGGGGCTTTCCAGAAAAGCAACCATTCTGTCATCCGGGGTGGTATTTCCGTGAACATCATCCCATTTTTCGTTTTTCATATCCGTGTCCTCCTTATCGTTCAGGCTCTTTGCGTTTGGGAGAGGGACTGGCAGGCGCAGCTTTTTCTGCGGCCTGTGCCAGTTTTTCCATGACCGACTCACGCTTCGGAGAGTCGAGCTTATCCAGCTGACTTTTCAGCACTTTGGCAACCTCAACCGCAGTTTCCTCACGGGCTTCTTCAATGGCTGTATTCAGGAACTCACGATACGGAGCCGTATTACCAGCGGCAAGATCTGCCTTGATTTCTTGGATATGCGCCTGCACATCATCGACCTGATCCATATATTCATAGGGGTCGAAGTTCTCTGCAAAACGGTCGAGCTTAAAAGCAAGCTCAGCGATAGGGTCATTGACCACCACCGCCTGTCTGCCGACTTCAAAAGCCTGCTCCATGACATCCTCATAGAACATTGCCCGCAGTTCCCGGCGCTCCAGCCCGAAGGATTCCAGAATATCCCGGCGGACTTCGAGCATGGACAGTTCAGGGTTATCAACCTGACCGCCATCAATCTCGTTGTAGTTTTCATCCAACAGGGTGTAGTCGTAACCATCTTCGCAGGTCTGCACCGCAAGGATTCTATCCTTTCCGACCTTCCATGCGGCTTCATCGCCCATAATCTCAGGCTCCGGCATATAGCTTGCGCCGTTGCGCTCCATAATTTCTGCAAACTGGCAGATATGAAACACATTGTATCCGATCTGCGTATGATACTCGTCAATGAAGGTGCAGGGCTTCACAACCATTTCATCCGGGTAGTGAATCTGCACACAGCTGCCATCGGGGATATGAAACAAATCCTTATAATGGCTGTCGATAAATCGGATTTCCTTACCATCCGGGTTGTACTCATTTGTCATTTGCGCTTTCCTCCATTTTCAAATTCCATACTGAACTTCGTTTTGCCATCATCTGATACCTCCATAAAGACGGTGGCATCAAAGGTGTTGCCCGTTCTTTCGGACTTGCAATTCTTGAGCTTTACCTTGCCGGAACCAAGCAATTTCTGCGCCGTGGCAGAAGTCATGCTCTTGCCGATGCTCGCAAAGTAGCGATTGTTTTTCCAGAGGGCAAATTTGCAAGCTCTGTTGGAACAGAAAAATGCCTTGGCTTTGTCCTCTACAGCACTGCCGCAGAGCGGGCATTTGCCGATAGAATTGGCTTCTTTCGACATCATAACCTCGGAATCACGGATTACTTCATAGTTCTGAATCAGACCGGCAATCACATCTTTGATCTCGTCCATAAAGTCCTCGCTGGCATATTCGCCTTTCTCAATGAGCAACAATTTTTCTTCCCAATCCGCCGTCATGGATGGGGACTGAATCTGTTCCGGCATGACTGTTACCAGAGCCGTACCCTTGTGGGTCGGAATCAGGTGTTTGGTTTTCTTATCACCCTTACGCTCCAGAAAACCGATGCGAACCAGCTTCTCAATGATACCGGCACGGGTCGCAGGCGTTCCCAAACCTTTGCGCTCCACCTCATCAGGCATTTCGTCCGCACCGGCAGTTTCCATAGCAGAAAGCAGAGTATCCTCGGTAAAGTGTTTAGGGGGAGATGTTTTCCCTTCCTTGATTTCCGTGCCGCTGACGGTCATTTCGTCACCAACGGAAACAGAAGGGAGTGTCTGCACGTTTTCGTCGGATTTTGTCGAATCATTTTTCTGAACCAGAGCTTTCCATCCATCCTGCACAACAGTTTTGCCTTTGGTGGAAAACACGGTACCGCCACAGTCCAGCTCAATAACTGTCTCTGCGTATCGGTGCGGATCGCCAACAGCTACGCACAACCGATTCGAGATCAGTTGCAAAATTGCAAGTTCACCCTTGGGAAGTTCGCTCAGATTGCATTTCTGCAATTCTCTGGTCGGAATGATGGCATGGTGATCTGTGACCTTTTTGTTATTCACAACCTGCTCTGCATGAACTGGTATGTTATCCACATCCTCCACGGGGAATGTGTGGAAAGCCAGCTTTACGAGGTCGGTCAGGCTATGTGCCATATCTTCCGTCAGAAACCTGCTGTCGGTACGGGGATAAGTGACCAGTTTCTTTTCATAGAGGTTCTGCGTGTAGTCCAAGGTCTGCTGTGCCGTGTAGCCAAGCACACGGTTGGCTTCTCTCTGTAAACTGGTCAGGTCATAGAGCGCAGGCGGCTTTTCTGTTTTCTCCTTACATTCAGCTTTCTGAACGATTGCCACCGAACAGCTTTGTTTGACAGCTTCGGCTGCTGCCTTGGTTTTGAAGCGTTCGCTTGCAGCCGTAAAACCATCCAATCCAATCTGAACTGTGTAGAACAGTTCAGGCTTGAATGCGGAAATGGCAGCTTCTCGCATAACAGCCATAGCAAGGGTAGGGGTCATAACACGACCAACATTCAGGGTCTGCCCGTAAAGGGTCGAAAAAAGTCGAGTAGCGTTAATACCAACAATCCAGTCGGCTCGTTCTCGACACAGTGCTGCTTCATACAAAGCATCATATTCCGTTCCAGACCTGAGATTTTCAAAGCCCTCCTTGATTGCTACATCTTCCATCGAGGAAATCCAAAGCCGCTCAAACGGCTTTCTGCACCCGGCTTTGTGGTACACCAACCGAAAGATCAGCTCGCCCTCACGACCGGCATCTGTTGCACACACAAGACTCGCAACATCTTCTCTGGCCATGAGCTTTTTCAGAATCCCAAACTGTTTTTTCGTACCGGCAGAAACCTCATACTGCCAGTCCATCGGGAAGATAGGAAGGTCTGCATAAGCCCATTTGCTGTACTTCGCATCATAGACTTCCGGCTGTGCCAGCTCCACCAAATGCCCTACACACCAGCTGACCACATATCCGTTTCCCTCTAAGTAGCCATCCTCACGCTTGGCAGCACCTAACACTTTGGCAATACTCTGTGCAACCGAAGGCTTTTCAGCCAAAACTAATTTCATTTGCATCTGCTCCTTTCACAAAAAAATAAGCAGCCACACACCGTAGTGCATGACTGCTATGTAAAAAGTTCGGAAAGGATTTTTGCAACCTGATACAATTTTCTGTTCTACAATCTCCGTCATAATAAAAATATCTCCATCATTTCAAAAGAGAATGACGGAGATATTTCACCTTGCTTATTCTTGTAGCAACCAATCGGCTATATCGTGAATTTCGATTCCTTCATAGCTATATTGGGGATGTT
>OIZP01000429.1_pt1 | contig 26998 bp, 23 predicted proteins | sample 1588531 | NCBI WGS metagenome assembly OIZP01 (sample SAMN03283283) | human gut metagenome | biome: human-associated habitat; material: feces | host: Homo sapiens | place: Peru | collected 2012
GCAGAAAAAAATCATGAATTTTGAACACCCTACCCTTTAGCGTTGTTCTAAAATCGAGGCAATATCTTGATCTTACACCATCTTATCTTCAGGCTCAGCCCCTTCGGCTACGTCCTCGTCATCATCAAAATCTTTTTCAATCTTTACCAAGTGTGCCACCATAAAAGTAAGCACACAAAGAACCATAGCTATAATAAAGAAGTTAAGATAACCCACAGCCTCTTGCAAATAGCCTGCTACCATACCTGGCAACATCATGCCCAATGCCATAAAGCCTGTGCAGAAGGCGTAGTGTGCTGTTGATGACTCGCCACGCGAAAAATAGATAAGATAAAGCATATAGGCTGTGAAGCCAAATCCATAACCAAACTGCTCTACAAAAACACAAGTGCTTATCCACGTAATGTTATCGGGCTGAAAGTAAGCCAAGAAAATATATACCGCATCAGGCAAGGTGATGCTTAACACCATAGGCCAAAGCCAACGACGCAGTCCACCACGCTCGGCAGCTAAACCGCCCAAAATGCCACCTAATGTGAGACCTACTACCCCCACTGTGCCTTGCACCCAACCTAATTGTCCTGTAGTAAGCGCCAAACCGCCATCTTCGGCACGACCTAACATAAAGAGCGGACATATTTTTACCAACAATGCCTCGGGCAAACGATACACCAAAATGAAGAGCATGGCGCAAACAATCTGGGGCTTCTTAAAGAAACTGATAAAGGTTTCAAAGAACCCTGTGGCTGCATTGTGCCAATCCGTATTCTCTGTAGCATGGTCAGCTTGGGTTGAAGGAAGTGTAATGGCATGGTAAATAAATATCAGTATAAAGAATACTGCCACTACAGCAAAGGTTATAGACCATGCTTGTGCTGGACGCATCTTTGCTTCGAGCGTACCAGCAAACATAATGAGCAAGCCTTGTCCCACAATGCTGGCTATGCGATAGAACGTGGAACGTATGCCCACAAAGAAGGCTTGTTGTTGGGGCGTAAGTGCCAACATATAAAAGCCATCGGCAGCAATATCATGAGTGGCACTACTAAATGCCATAAGCCATAACATGGCGAGCGACCACTGCAAATAATGGGGCAAATGCATACTAAAAGCTAAACCACCCAACGCACCACCTATGCACATTTGCATGGTAATAATCCACCAACGCTTGGTGCGCAAAAGGTCGACCACAGGACTCCAAAAGGGTTTAATCACCCAAGGCAAATAGAGCCAAGAGGTGTAGAGCGCAATTTCGCCAGGTTTTAGCCCCATGCGTTCATACATCACGGTGGCTACCGACATTACTATTACATAGGGAATGCCTTCTGCTGTATAAAGAGTGGGAATCCATGCCCACGGATTAAATTTTGTCTTCACAATTTTGTATTAGCGTTTTATTTGGCACAATAAGTTGTTGTTTAAAACCATATTCAATTTCAAACAGCTGCTTAAAAACAAAAGCAAATGCACAAAGACCTGCTCTAAATGTAGCACAGTCCATTCGTACATTTGCTTTTTGTGTTTTTTACTTAGCGTAACTTACCGAACGAGTTTCGCGGATTACAGTAATCTTTACCTGTCCAGGATAAGTCATTTCGTCTTGAATGCGACGAGCGATATCAGCACTGAGTTGTTCGATTTGCTTATCGTCAATCTTGTCAGCACCTACAATTACGCGCAGTTCACGACCTGCCTGAATAGCATAAGTCTTGGTCACACCCTCGTAGCTTGAAGCAATCTGCTCTAAGTCGTTCAAACGCTTGATATAAGCCTCAGCAATTTCACGACGAGCACCCGGACGTGCACCACTAATTGCATCGCACACTTGAACAATAGGAGCAAGCAGTGTGGTCATTTCCATTTCGTCGTGGTGAGCACCAATGGCATTCACAATTTCGGGTTTCTCCTTAAACTTCTCAGCCAACTTGGCACCATAAAGTGCGTGTGGAAGTTCGCTCTCTTCATCGGGCACTTTACCTATATCGTGAAGCAAACCTGCACGTTTGGCTTTCTTAGGATTCAAACCAAGTTCCGATGCCATCACAGCACAAAGATTGGCTGTTTCGCGGGCATGTTGCAAAAGGTTCTGACCGTATGATGAACGATACTTCATCTTACCAATGATACGTACCAATTCGGGGTGCAAACCATGAATGCCTAAATCTATCGCAGTGCGCTTACCTGTTTCAATTACCTCATCGTCTACCTGCTTTTTAACTTTAGCTACCACCTCCTCGATACGGGCGGGATGAATACGTCCGTCTGAGATGAGTTGGTGAAGGGCAAGACGACAGATTTCGCGACGCACAGGGTCGAAAGCACTAATCACAATAGCTTCGGGCGTATCGTCTACCACAATTTCTACACCTGTAGCAGCCTCGAGTGCGCGGATATTGCGACCTTCGCGACCAATAATGCGACCCTTCACTTCATCGTTGTCAATATGGAAAACGGTCACACTATTTTCGATGGCGGTTTCAGTAGCTACACGTTGAATTGTTTGTATCACGATGCGCTTAGCCTCCTTATTGGCTGTGAGCTTCGCGTCATCCATTATGTCGTTAATGTAGCTCTGTGCATCACTGCGAGCCTCGTCTTTTAGCGAATCAACAAGGCGCTTTTTAGCTTCGTCAGCAGAAAGTCCACTGAGTTCTTCAAGTTTCTCGCGCTCTTTAAGCTGCATTTTTTCGAGTTCCTCTTCCTTACGTGCCAATGCCTGCTGTTGGTTGTTAAGGCGATTATGCACATTGTCGAGTTCCTGTTTTCTACGTCCCAACTCATCCTGACGTTGGTTAAGTCCAAGTTCGCGCTGCTTGAGTTTGTTCTCAACCTGCAAGATACGTTGGTTACGCTGCTGCACTTCCTTTTCAAGTTCAGCTTTTTTGTTGAGGAATTTTTCCTTCACTTCAAGGAGTTTTTTCTCCTTAATCACATCTGCCTCCTTAGTGGCATTGTCAATCATGCGCAGATATTTCTTTTTCAGTACATAACGAAAAAAGCTATATCCTGCACCGCCACCTACCACGAAGCCGATGACGAGAAATATTGTTTCAATCATTTTAATATATTGGGGTTTGAAATGTGGCGGCATTTACATGGCATTGCCCACGCTAACACACACGCCACAACGGGTTTTTAATTGTGTTAGGACGGTACATCTTTGTGCCCGTCTGTTTCGATAGCCCGTATTTTCAAAGGTGCCTTAATGCCCTTACTCCTTGTTAGCCAAGAGTTGCGCAATTTCTTCAGTCAGTCTTTTTACCACATCTTCATAGGGCGACTGATCTTTTTGCTTCTGTGTTTGAATCACCTGCACAGCAAAATCCAACAAAGCAACAGAAGTGTATCTTTCGTAGCTCAGATTCGGATATGACTGCTCATACCTACCAAGTTTTTCGTTGATCAATCGTGCAGCTTTGCGATAAACCTCTTCTTGATCGCGACGCACTGTGATAGGATAAACCTGCTTACCTATCAACAGTTGAATTACGAGTTTGTCTTTTTTGTCTTTATTGTCTTCCATAATGCGTCTTTTAAACTACACGTCTAACAATGCGATACATTTGTCAACTTCACGAATAAGCTGATTAAGCTTTGCTCTCGACTCTTTCACATCATCACCACTCACCTCAATCATTCTTGCGGTTTTAAGCATTTCATAATCCTTCTTCCACTTCTCGACACAAGACTGCGCATCAGCAAGTTCTTGCTGACACGTATCCAACTTTTTTTGAAGCTCGGCATTACGCTGACGCTCCTCTTGATACGCCAACATAAGTTGACGCACCCTTGCTTCAAAATTGCGAAGTTCTATGTCTTGATCTTGAGTCATTTTGTCAAAAAAATGAGCGGTTTATAAAGAGTAATATATAATCAACTTCTTGCAGAAAATAGCTATTGACCATGCACGATGCACAAAACATCATTTATTATTTGCATGTGCCATTTTCACAAGTAAGAGGGGGCTAAACCTTTTTAGCAATACGGTTACTCGTCTTTATCAGCGGGTTTAGGTTCTTTCTTGGCAAGAATCACCACGTTATATACATAAGTAGTCATCCACTCTGCACTATAACCTAACTGTTGTTGGTAACGGCGCACTGAAGCACAAGCCTTACGCACACCTTCGTCCTTCCAATTCTCTTTAGTAAGCACATCGTTAATGGCTTTAGCCGTAAGATTACGCAATGCTTGACGGAACATAGAAGGAAGACGGAACTTCCACTTCATGATGTTACCCATAAGCATCATAAGCTCCTGTGAGAAACCTTGGAACAGGAAGAGATAATTGCGAACATCATTCACATTGCGGCAATGACGCTTAATGCTCTGGTCGATTTCTTTAAAGAAGAATTCTTCAATACCATAAATCTCCATAAGCATCTTGCGACAACGATTTTTCTCGCCAATGCCTAATTTATTATTTACAGTGGGCACATGCAAGGTCTGCTTAAACACACGCAAATCAGGCAATGCAGAAAGATTACTTATACCCAAATTGGCAGCCATAACGGCTTGATAATAAACACGGATGAGCATCATAAAATCTTCCATGCCACCCACGCGCCAACCTGCCTCGTTGGCTTGTTCTTTATGTTTAAATAAGTTTGAAAATAATCCCATGTTATAAAAATTTGCAAGCAAAGATAACAAATGGGAGCTGATTTACCAAGTGAAATCTCGTTTTTTTACACCTATAGCCTAAAATAAATTCGTTTTATAATATTTTGAGGTTCAAAGCATTTTATGCAAGTCAATGATGAAACACATTAACACAAGTAGAATCACCTACAGCATACTAACACAATCTCCTTTTATTTTTATTTTAAATATCCTATCAACACCACAATGTTTCATCATTCTCTCTCCCTTAGAAATTCGCTCTAAAATTGCTATAGGTTTGCTCTTTTGCCATTCAAGGTCCGAAAATTCCCGATTCTTTCCGGTTCTAGAACGGCAACGAACGAAAAAACATCAAGTTCTTATAAAATTCTGTGTTAAGGAAGAGCGAATGCAGAACGTTCGCAAATTGAGTTTTTTACCCATAAACTTCTGCTCAATAATCAAGGATGATTCTAAGAAATCTGTTCTTTAAATTCTAAAAAAACTACCTACCTTTAAGAATGTCTTTTACATACTTTTTTACCCATTTTGTCATAAAAGTGCCCATCCGCCTTTATTTTCGCAAAAATCAATCACAGTTAATAACAGTCTGATTCTCAGTACACAACGTTCAAAACACAGTAAAATTTACAAAAACTTTTCAGAAAAAAGTTTGCGAAAGATTTGGCAGTTATTAAAAAAGTTCGTACTTTTGCATCGCTTTTGAGGAAAACAAGGGCGTTTAGCTCAGCTGGTTCAGAGCATCTGCCTTACAAGCAGAGGGTCGGCGGTTCGAATCCGTCAACGCCCACGTTAAAACATAGGAGAATCGTAATGGATTCTCCTTTTTTTGTGTTTGCATAAGCATATATACTATATCCCTATTCTCCATCAAAACTTGTCTCCATAACGATAGGAGCAATTATACCACTCTACAAAGGCTTCTTCTGCGGTAAGTGGGTAATGCCCTACAGGAATGCCCTGTGAGTTAAAAATAATAACCTCACGGCGCAAAATAGTGCCATCAGGCATCATTACGCGAGGGAAAGCTACTTTTCGCTGCATAAACTATTTTTAAAAGGTAAGAAATAAAACAAAATTGGGGAGTACTGCAAACAATTACGAGTTTGACAAACACGCACATTTGCCAAACTCGTAATTATTTTTTTATATTGCCACATTTAAATAAAATGAGGTCTACGTTCGTTCAAAGTGTCTTGCCTTAGCAAGCTATCTCGCAAACGCTGGTGCGGAGTGAGCCGTGTCTTTTCGTCCTTCTTCACACTGTCGTCAGGCAAATGCAAATCCCTTAACGCAGGAACCTTATGCATGCGTATGCGGAACATCTGAATATTCTTAATACTGAGGATTCGTACACGCTCTGCCCATGGCGCACATTGGTAAATAAAGCAATCTATGCGCTCCACCTTACGGTTACCTATTTGGGTTGAGATATATTGGTCTCCGTCTGAATATACAAACTGCTGCATGCTCGATATTGAATCGCCCTCATAATGGATGGTTATAGAGGCTACGGCACGGTGTTCGCCCTCACGATAGAACCAATTGCTATTAAATTTCCATTGCAGCATATCGCCTTGTTGAACCGCGGTGTCGACTGGCAATGTATAACAGAAACGATTGATATTCTGCGAACATAACAAAACACTTCCCGGACCTGTCCAAATACTCAAAGTGTCACCACTGGCTGAGTTTAAGCCTGAAAATACAACAGGACCATTATTGACATTTCCACCTAAGCGCTCTGCTATGTGTTCGTATATCTTTTTCAACTGCGTGTTATGACGCTCGTACCACTGCATAGAATGGTCGAATATAGCCTCATCAATGCCATATTTGTCGAACACAGCCTTTTGATAAAGACGAATATTATAATCTATGCTATCGTTAGACGACTGTTGCGCCAAAGCTTGTGCTATATGATAATCATAAAGCACATCTTCCATCTTACTGGGTTTCAACACATCATCAGGAAAATCGGAATGACACGACTGCAAAAATGGAAGAAACAATAAGGCTATAAGACACAACACCGACACTAAACGGCGTAACGGCATGAACTTAAGCATTTATTTGTGTTTTGAAAAATCAAGTACTTTTGAACGAGATATGTATTTGCTGTAAAATAATAGCAAAGCTACTGCGCCACAACTAATTGACGCATCGGCAAAATTGAATATCGCACCAAAGAAGGTGTTACCACCCACTAAAGGCATCCAATCGGGCCAAACGAATAGCGGGAAGTAGAACATATCGACTACCTTGCCCGACATAAAACTGCCATACCCCTGCCCCATCTGCACGAGTTGTGCCAAACTGAAAGGGGTGCTCTCAGTAAAAATGAGACCGTAAAACATGTTGTCTATAATATTGCCAGAAGCACCAGCTATAATCATAGCCACACAAGCTATTACGCCATAGGGCGCCTTACGCTTAACAAGTCGCGCAAGTATCAAACAAAAGAAACCAATGGCTACGATACGAAATAGGGCTAAAAACAAGGTACCGACAAACTGCATACCAAATGCCATACCCCTATTTTCGGTAAAGAGTATGTGAAACCAATCACCTGCAACACAATAATCCTCGTGCAACAGGAAGGAACTCTTTATGTAGAACTTGATGAGTTGATCAATGATTATTACGCCCAAAACAATGGCTATAGCAAGCAAACTACGATTTTTAATGCCTGTTTGGACCGAAGTGTCTGTATGCGATTGCATTATTTTTGTTTAGATGTTTATATTAATCCACACGAAAAAGGCAACTCGCATTTATCGAGCCTGCTTAGCCTCGATACTAAGTGTGGCATGAGGCACAGCGCGAAGACGTTCCTTAGGAATGAGTTTTCCTGTGACACGACAAATGCCATAAGTCTTATTTTCAATGCGAATAAGGGCAGCTTGCAATGACTGGATAAACTTTTGCTGACGTGCAGCCATGGTGGTAAGTTCCTCCTTAGTTTGGTTGAGCGAACCTTCTTCCAACACTTTGTAAGTTGGCATGGTGTCGTCTACATCGTTACCTGCCTTGTTGCTAAGCGTATCCATCATTTGCTGATAGTCGTTCTTAGCCAACTCAAGTTTCTTTAAGATAAGTTCCTTGAATTCTTGCAATTCCTCATCTGTGTAGCGTTTCTTTTCTGACATGGCGTTAAGAATTAGTTTTGAGTTTATAAGATGAATTTGAAGTTTCAAGGTCATTTGGCAATATTTTTACCTCGTAACCTCAAAACTTCAAACTTAGTAATTTATGCTTTTACAATTGAAACCTCCACCTTAAATTCTTCAAAGTCGAAGGTTGTATTGACATTGGCAATTTCAGCACTTGATGCTACATTGTCTGCCAAAACTTGCGAAGCAATGTAGTCACCAAAAGCGGCTACCGCATTGTCTATCTGCTCGTTCTTTTCAATCGTAACATTTATGCGATCGGTTATTTCGAAACCACTCTCCTTACGGAATGTTTGGATGCGCTTTACAATTTCACGTGCCAAACCTTCATTTTTAAGTTCGGGAGTAATCTCCAAATCGAGTGCTACAGTTAAGGCACCTTCATTCGCAACAGTCCAACCGGGCATATCTTCACTAATGATTTCTACATCAGCGCGTTCTACCTCAATATCCTGACCTTCAACAGTCAAGGCTATCTTACCTTCTGCATCCAAACGATTGATATCGTCTTGACCCAATGCGGTAACTGCTGCATTCACAGCCTTCATGAGTTTACCGAACTTCTTACCCATCACACGGAAGTTACACTTCACCTTCTTCTCCAGCATGTTGGCATCAGCATAGCGCAATTCCTTTACGTTTACTTCGTCGAGAATAAGTTGCTTTACTTGCTCCAAATCCCCACGTAACTGACTGTCGGTTACAGGAATTGAGATGCACTGCAAAGGTTGACGCACAATGACATGTTCTTTTTTACGGAGCGAAAGTATCATTGACGATACTACTTGTGCCAACTCCATACGACGCTCAAGTGCCTTGTCGATGCAAGCCTCATCAGCCTTGGGGAATGTGGCAAGATGTACACTCTCGCTTGCACCCTTTACACCATTAGTCAAGTCACTATACAAACGGTCTGCATAGAATGGAGCAATAGGAGCCATCAACTTAGCCACGGTTACCAAGCAGGTGTAGAGAGTTTGGTAAGCACTGAGTTTATCGGTGTTCATACCGCCACCCCAGAAACGCTTACGGCTCAAACGTACGTGCCAATTTGACAAGTTGTCGATAACAAACTGCTGAATCAAACGACCAGCCTTAGTGGGCTCGTAATCTTCGTAGTCTGCTGCCACGTTCTCGACAAGGGTGTTGAGTTCTGAAAGAATCCAACGATCAATTTCAGGACGCTCTGCCATAGGCACTTGGGCTGCTTCGGGATCGAAGTTGTCCACATTAGCATACATGGCAAAGAACGAATATGTTTGATAGAGTTTGCCAAAGAAAGTACGAGCTACCTCTTGCACACCTTCTTCGTCGAACTTGAGGTTATCCCAAGGCGAAGAGTTGGTAATCATGTACCAACGCAAGGGGTCTGAACCATACTTCTTGATAGCACCGAATGGTTCTACCGCATTGCCCAAACGCTTCGACATCTTGTTACCATTCTTGTCGAGCACAAGACCGTTACTAATTACAGCCTTGAAAGCTACACTGTCGAATACCATAGTAGCAATGGCATGCAATGTAAAGAACCAACCACGTGTTTGGTCTACGCCTTCTGCAATGAAGTCGGCGGGATAAACGGTGCGGTTGTCGAGCACCTCTTTGTTCTCGAACGGGTAGTGAATCTGCGCATAAGGCATTGAACCTGAATCGAACCAAACGTCGATAAGGTCTGTTTCGCGCTTCATGGGCTTGCCCGAGGGTGAAACAAGGATGATATGATCTACGTAAGGACGGTGAAGGTCGATACGATGATAATTTTCAGTAGAATAGTCGCCAGGAACAAAACCCTTATCCTTTAACGGATTTGAGGTCATAAAACCTGCAGCCACACTCTTTTCGATTTCAGCATAGAGTTGTTCGAGCGAGCTAATGCAAAGTTCCTCACGTGTTTCGGCATTACGCCAAATGGGCAACGGAGTACCCCAATAACGCGAACGGCTTAAGTTCCAATCGTTCAAGTTTTCAAGCCACTTACCAAAACGACCTGAACCTGTACTTGCAGGTTTCCACAAAATGCCGTTATTGAGTTCCATCATACGCTCCTTCAAAGCTGAGCTACGAATAAACCAGCTATCGAGAGGATAGTAAAGAATGGGCTTGTCGGTACGCCAACAGTGCGGATAGTTGTGTACATGCTTCTCGATTTTGAAAGCTTCGCCTGCTTGCTTCATTTCCATGCAAAGCACGATGTTCAAGTCCTCTGCCTTGGCAGCAGCCTTTTCATCGTACTTACCATTTTGGTTAAACTCTGGCGCATAGGCATTCTTCACATAATCACCCGCATGATGGCTATATGCTTCTACGTCTACACACTTTGAAACAAAGTTTTCACAGAGTTCGTCTACCAGATAGTACTTACCTGTAAGGTCTACCATTGGACGAGTTTCGCCTGCCTTGTTAATCAAGAACAACGAGGGGATGCCTGCAGCCTTAGCCACCTTGGCATCGTCTGCACCAAAGGTTGGAGCAATGTGTACGATACCTGTACCATCTTCTGTGGTCACATAGTCGCCAGGAATTACGCGGAATGCCTGTTCAGCAAGTTCCACGAAGGTGTCAATGCCCGAAGTGAAGCACTTATCAGCATGAGCCTCAGCATACTCTTTTACCCAAGCAGGTGAGTTTTCATCTACCTTCTCGGTGGGTTTTACCCATGGCATCAGTTGCTTGTAGTGCATGCCTACGAGTTCAGCCCCCTTCCATTCGCCTACCACACGATAAGGAATCACCTTGTCGCCATGCTTGTAAGCCTCAAAGTCGGCATTCTCGCCTTCTGCCTTGAAATAGGCAGACAAACGCGATTTTGCCACTACAGCAGTCATGGGTTCTGCGTTGTAGGGGTTGAATGTTTCAACAGCTACATAGTCAATATTCGGACCCACACAAAGTGCGGTATTCGAGGGCAATGTCCACGGTGTAGTAGTCCAAGCTAAGAAGTAGGGCTTACCCCACTTTGTCATTTCGGGTTTGGGGTCGAGGATAGCAAACTGTGCAGTCGCCGTAGTATCCTTTACATCGCGATAGCAACCAGGTTGGTTCAACTCGTGCGAGCTAAGACCTGTACCTGCTGCAGGCGAATAGGGCTGAATGGTGTAGCCCTTATAAAGAAGTCCCTTCTTATAGAGTTGACCGAGCAACCACCAAAGTGTTTCGATGTAAGAGTTTTCGTAAGTGATGTAGGGGTGTTCCATGTCCACCCAATAACCCATCAAGTGGCTCAAGTCTGTCCACTCTTGTGTAAACTTCATTACGTTTTGGCGGCAGCGGGCGTTATAGTCTTCAATCGAAATAGACTTACCGATATCTTCCTTGGTAATGCCAAGTTCTTTTTCTACGCCCAACTCCACAGGGAGTCCGTGAGTATCCCAACCAGCCTTACGCTTCACCTGGAAGCCTTGCATGGTTTTATAACGACAGAACACGTCCTTAATGGTACGTGCCATTACGTGATGAATACCCGGATGTCCGTTGGCAGAGGGAGGTCCTTCAAAGAACACGAAAGAGGGGCATCCTTCGCGTTCGCTCATACTCTTATGAAACAAATCTTGTTTGTCCCACTTACTGAGTACATCTTCGTTCACCTCAAAGAGGTTAAGTCCGTTGCGTTCGGTAAATTTCATATTTCGTTATTGTGTCTGTAATATTACTCAAGTTATTTTATGTCATCGACTTTTGGTGTCTACCGACTTTCTCGTTCATGTTGAGGTATGCCCACAACATAAAGCGTGGCAAAGTTAAATATTTTTCATGTAAGGATAATGCAAATAAGCACAAAATATCAAGTCTTGCGAGATATTTTGAGAAGTTTTAAGCTGTTCTGCAAAATATGCGAAGATTTTCAAGGGGGTTAGACTCCTGAAATAGTTGGTTGCAAGGAATGGCAGAATGGCAGAATGGCATTGCCCAAAACTAGTAGAATTAGTGCGAAAACATACATTCTACTCGAAAGTATGCTTTCGCACTAAAAACAAATATTTAAAATGAAGCTATTCAATGAATTTCTCCATCCACCCTTTTACTTTACTACCACCTTCCTTCCGTTCACAATATATGTGCCAGGAAGTGCATGCTTGAGCGATGAACTTGATTGTTTATGGCCCTGCACATCGAAGATGCTAACCTCTGCATCTTGGTTTACTTGTAAGCCATGCACGCCCACCGTTACCGAAGGACCTGCGATGGTTTGAGGTGCATCGTCGGTTGCTAAAAGCAAAGTGCCAAAAGGATAGACTGTGGTTACAGTGCCTTGGGGCTGCAAAATAAAAGTGTTGGTTTGCGCATCATACTGATAGCTGCGTTTGTCGCAAATGGTTTGACTTGTCGTACCATTTCCCGTAAAAGTTTTGCTGAATGAAGCTGTCGCTTGTGAGCCGGCAAAATGGAAAGTCACGTTATGCCCATTCCACGACTCGGGAAAAGCTACCATACAAGCACCTTGTACGAACTCGGCAGCTTGCACAAATGACTTACCATTGAATGTGTAGAAGTTCAACGCACTGAGTGGTGTGTTTTTTACCGAAAGTCCATCTACTGTGACACGTGTGGGCTTTTGAGCAAAATAAACAGGGACGTATGTCGAAGCATCTGCCTTTACCATCAACCACACAGGAATTTCTGTACTTAGGTCCGAAGCGGTGCCACACTGCTGATTCGCAGAAGTGAAACATACAGCATCGATTGTTGCAAGACTATTAGCACCATTAGCAAAGTCCGCACCACTCAACACGTTAACCACTACGGGCATTTGCCATTGCGACTGAATGTGTGCCACATTTTCAGCAGCTGCTAACACACGCAAGTTCTTGATGCCAAAAGCTTGCGGAAGTACAATGGGTGTAACCTCGGCTGCAGGTACAATGTAGTCTAACTCATTGCTTGTGGTGAATGCTTGTGGAGCAATTACACACACTGCTGCAGGAAGTTGAAAGGCATGGTTTACGTTTGCCTCAGGATAAGCCAAAAGCACTGAACCATCAGCCGTGTAAAGCACATTGTCTGTTGCCTTATATGCTTTATTGTTTGCGTCTATGCTGAGCACGCTAAGATTGGCACTGCCCTTGAAAGGATTTACTGCTAAATCGGGTACTGTAACCCAAATAGATTGGAGCAAAACACCTGCAGGCAAGGCAGTACAAAACTGTGCTACATCAGCAAGCGATACATGCTGTTCGGTATAGGTTTCGCTTTTTGCAGCGGTCCACACGGTGACATTAAGTGTGCCTTCTGCGGTGTGTGCAATTTTTACACTAAAATTTTTAACACCTTGTGTATGAGTGAATACGTGCTTCTCGTCGCTACCCAGCTTGAGCACGATGCTGCCATCTGCCTTCAAATAAAGTTGAAATCCGTTATTATAGACGGCTGCGAGCGATTCACTGCCAGTGGCCAATAAAGAAGAACCCCATTGGTTGAACGAAGATCCATCGCTCGCTACATTAAAATCCACTTGCCACGATTGGTTGCTTTGCAAGTTTTTGCCAAGAACTATGGGTTGATCTTGCACACCTGCTCCTACCACCTGAGTGTGGCACACAATGCCTGAGGTGCCTAAAGAGTTGATGCTTTCGGGCAAGGTGAGCGAAGTGAGCGACGCAAGGTTTTGCAATGCAGTGGGGGCTATGCCTATGATGGGGATTCCCTCGTACTGCGCAGGAATCACCAATTCGCCATTACCCGACACAGTTTGTGTGAGCACAATGCCATTGTCACCTTCTTCGTACTTAAACTTCCAATTTCCAAAAGCGAGCTCATTGGGAAGTAACTTCACGAACTGTGCCGTATAGGTGGCACTTTCGGGAGCGCGGAAACGGAGGAAGTTTCCATCTACCCAACTCTCAGGAACCGCACGACCGTATTGATCGGTCCACTTCACACTATATCCCGAAACAGGATAAGAACGCAATACAATTTCCTCGCCTACCTTATAGGTGTAAGTGTCTGGTTGTCCGTTAGCATCTACCGTACCCTTATTTACGTCTGAGCTCTTCACCGTAACGGTACACGGGGTGTTAGCTTGACTGGTAATGTTTACGGGGATATCATAAATCATGCGATAGGTTTCTGCCTTTGCAGGCATTGCACCAGTCTGTGCATTATAACCACCTGCCCAAGCTCCATCAAAACGCAAACGAACACGCGTAATACCTTCGGGCACATCGTAAGGAAGAAGAACCTTGAGTGTGTAGTCATTAAGCGCTGCATTTTCATTCGTTCCTTTCTTACCTTCTGCCACAATCAACTCACCTTCATCTTCAAAATCTCCATCACCATTTAAATCGGCATAAGCAGAGAGATTGCAATAGTTCAAGCCACCTGCCGAAGTCCAATGAAGTGTGATTTGACTACCCTTAGCAGCTGTAACTAATTTTGCCGATTGGCAAAGCGATTCAGGACAAGCATTAGTTGTATAAATGGGGTGTTCCTCAGCACCATTCTGTGACACGTTGAGCGAAGTGAGATATTGACCATGCGAATTTATATCATTCCAATCTTTCTTATTCTCAGCAGGAGTGCCCCACTTATTTACCGCAAAATTGGCAGTAAATGTGGCATCGGCTGCACCCCAATAGGTATAAGGGGTGTCTGTGCTAACGGCATTGCCTTGAGCATCTGTCCAATTCACAAAATCGTAGCCGTTCACGGGGGTTGCTACCACCGTCACCTCATCCTTGTTGGTCACACTCTTTTCAGTTGTACCCTCAATAGCCACACTACCTTGTTCGGCATGGGCTGTGGCAACAGTTACAGTGCGATCTTTCTTTATATCGTCTCTCAACATGAGTTTAAAGGTGAGCACTGTGCCATCGCCCAATGTGAGGCATGCCGACACTTTGCCTGTAACGGCATTGACTGGGATGGTAGCTGTAAGCGAATTGAATGTTTCGTCACTGCTTATCACACCATCATTGTTGAAGTCGATGCCGAAGCTTGCGGTTTCTCCTTCAGAAAGTGCCTGCATGGGGAAGGTATATTTCTGACCACGCAATGCCTTGTCGGTAAACACGTTGGTAAGGTCGGTTTCGATGTAGCGATAAGCATAGTAGGTCTTACCATCTGTAAGATTGAGCACTGCAAAGTATTTGCCAAAGAGTGCGCTTGCCACATCAGCTGTGTTGCCCACGGGTTTATTGCTATAGCTGAGTTTGGCATTGTGCGCCCAGTTCCAATCGTGTGTAAACCAATCGGGCTGTGCTTCACCCTTATCTCGGTTATCGAAGAAGGTTTTCCAACGCGGATAATAAAAGTCCTTCATCATGCCTCCCCATTCGCGATAAGAATAATCGCGCAATCCCCCATTTTCTGAAGCTCTTTGATTGCCCCAAGTGGTAATCAGGGTACGGGCATTATCAAGTTCAAGCCATTGTTTGTCTGCCTCTGTGGTGCCTGAAACCTCATTGGCTATATCACGTGCCATATTGGTCCAACGACCTAATTGATAGTTTTTGTTGGTATTGAGCAACTGGTCTACGTCTAAGAGTAATTGCAAATAGGCATCGCGACGTTTGGCGTATGTTTGCTTATCGCCTTGTGCATCAGCGGTTTTAATGGCTTTGAGCAACGCATAACCATAATCAGTCAAGGCTTGACGCGAAAAGTCGGTAAGGTCGTAACTATAGTTTTCGCCACTTAAGTTGCCCTTTTCTTGCAACATCTTGTAGGCTGCGTCTACCACATCTTGCACGTCATAGAAAATTTCGGTACCACCCCAACTCGACACACGGTCTACAGTGAGCGAGGGACGGGCACAAAGCACAGCCTCTTGAGGACCTTGTAAGGATGTGGGACAGTTTAGGGCTGAATTGCGCATTTTCTCCCATGCCTCTTGTGCATGTGTGTTGGCCACTCCATAACGCGCTGTAGCATAGTTGGCTAACCAACTCTTTGCATCGGGGGCAGTGGTGTACCAAGGGAGTTCAAAGAGTGCATCATAAAGCACGGGTACTTGCTCAATGGCTTCGGGCGTTGCACCAATACCTTTTACATTGCTATTCTTGCTCTTCTCATTGAAATACTCGGTCATCACCTTAGTAAGACGACCAAAGGTTCCCGTACGACCACCAAAATTGGGAAGCATACAGTAAACAGCGTCGTGACCATCATACTCACCAAAGTGTGTATGTGCGTCACTAAACAAGTCGAGCACAATGAGTTTACCTTTTTCTACTTTTGAAAGAATATTATATTGCGCACCACTCCACTGCCAGAACTGCACCACCCACTTACCCTTGGCATTTGCCTTGGTCATGGCTTCAGCAATTTTGCTATAAGCCGAAGGAACATCAATACCACTGGTATTGGCTCCTTCGTGGAAGGGGTCCATACTGTAATATTCTGACGTACCCATAACTTCCTGCAAACGCTGGTAGTATTTCTCTGACACCGTAGCAAAAGCAGCTGAGTTAGGGTCGAGGATATAAGGACGCGTGAACGTACACCATTCGCCCTGATTATTGGCTGTGTAGCCTTTCTTTTGTGCAATGTCGCTCGGAACCATTCCTGCATAACCTGGGAGCACGGGTTGCATACCTAATTCGCGCTCACGAGCTAGTATTTTTTGAGCAAGTTTTTCTTGGCGTGCATACCACCAATCGGGATTGGGACCACCCCACCCTTCAAGGTTGTTCATACCCCACCATGCCTGAAAACACGGACCAGCAATAAACTTGTTGGCTTCGTCTGAGGTATAGCCCAAGTCTTGGGTAAGCAGTTTTTTCCAAACCACATCTAAACCTACTATTTGCAAAGGCATATTGATGCCGTGCAATGCCATCCAGTCTATTTCTTGCTGCCAACGTTCCCAAGTCCAAGTGGACATTGAATATGAAAAGGTGCAATAGTTTAGATAGTAGCGATAATCGGCTGAGCAGGTGCGCGTTTCGGCTTGTGTGGGCACGGGGAGCGACACACTGCTAAGGTCAGTTGTTAAATTGTTCCACGCCAAGTTAACGTGGGCGTAATGGTTCAGATACCAGTTGATACCTGTGGTTACAGCCAATGTACTGCTGCCTTTTATGCAAGGTTTGCCATCTTGCGCGGTAATGGTAAATACATCTTTGCCATTTTGCGCCATCGAAGCATCGACAGTTGTCACAAAACGGGCGGATGTGCCCTCACCGCCAATACGGTTGAGCAAATCTGCTACAACTGTAGTGTTCTGTGCATGCAACGAAACTGCACATACAAAGCACAACAGCACGAGCATGCCCAAACCTAAAAGGCGTTTAAATGCTTTTTTCATAAAAAGTTTTTTTGTTGTATGGATGGTTACAGCGGATAAGTACTGCAACAATGATTCTTTATGATTATCCCACCTTTAAATGTTATTCGAAAAGACCTGTCTTTTTAAATAAACACCTTAATATACGGTGGTTTTCTCCCAAAGGTTAGAGGTCAAAAAGTCGGCTGCATGCACAATGCTCACAAGTGGCGACTTATCAGTGGCTGAAAAGAACGACATGCGAAGCGGTGTGCCCGATTCTCCCATATCAAACATACCCATGTGCCAACGAATAGCGAGCATTTCCTCGGGTTTTAGGCGCATATACCAACTAAGCATTAAGCACGATTTTTCGCCATGTCCCAAGGGGAAATCGTCTTTTACTTCATAACCGGGGTAAGACACCCAACGGTTCTTATCGTCTTTTTTCCAACGCTCGGTCTTGTGATAGAGCTTTATTTTGCAAAGATCGTGAAACAAGGTGGCAATGGCTATGCTTTCCATGCTCACCTCTTCGGTAAAGGGCGATGTGCCGTTGACAATGGCTGGTTTTGCCATCTCGTTATAGATTTTGCAAGCAGCTTCAAACACATTCATTGAGTGTAAGCACAAACCGCCATCTTCATTAAGATGAAAACGGGTTGAACTTGGTGCTGTGTAGAAATCGCTCTTTTCAAGATAGGCGAGCACTTTGTCAAGTCCTTCACGATGAATATGCTCGTTGCAAAGGTCTATAAAGCGTTGCTTATTGGCAGCTATTTGTTGTTCTGTCATGACGTGTATTATTTTAGGAGTGAATGGTTTCGGGATTGTCTAAAAGTTTCTGAAGCTCAATGTCTAAGAACTTGCACAAAGTTTGGCAATTTGCATGTTTATGCCTCCGTTTGTGTTTCATCGGCTTGAGTGGCTGACACCTCTGTGGATTTTGCCTCTGCTGCAATGCGCAAAGCCTCTTCTTCGGCTTGTTTTTTGGCAAGGATTTCAGTGTAAACAGCTTCGTCTGTGTTCAACCCCATTTCTTTGGCACGATTCATTACAAATTCGAGCGCTGCCAAGGGTTTGTTTGCCACATTGCCATCTAACACGGCATCTTTCAACGCGCTTTTTAGCGAACCTACTTCGCGACAAGGCTGAAGATTAAACAAACGCATAATTTCATCGCCATCTACAGGGGGTTGGAAGTTACGCACACGGTCTTTTTCTTCAATGTCCACCAACTTTTGACGAACGATTTGAAAGTTGTGCAGAAAATTCTTCTTACGCTGCTCGTTCTTGCTTGTGATATCTGCTTCGCATAACGTCATCAAATCGTCGATATCGTCACCTGCCTCGAACAACAAACGGCGCACGGCACTGTCTGTTACTATGTCGTCGGCTATGGCTATAGGCCGCATGTGCAAACCTACAAGTTTTGCCACATACTTCATACGCTCATCAAGGGGCAACTTCATGCGACGGAACAAGGGTTTTATCATCTTCTCGCCCCAATAGTTGTGGTTGTGGAAGGTCCAACCTATGGCTGGTTCCCAACGTTTGCTACGGGGTTTTCCAATGTCATGTAGCAATGCCGCCCAACGCAAATAGAGTTTATCACTCTTCTTGGCTACGCTATCTAACACTTCGAGTGTATGATAGAAATTATTTTTATGCGATCTGCCATTACGTGTTTCCACACAATCGAGCGCAGCCACCTCTGGCAATACCAACGAGAGTAGTCCACAACGCTGCAACTCTACAAAACCGATTGAGGGTGTGGGCGACATCATGATTTTGTTTAATTCCACAATGATGCGCTCGGCACTGATTATCTTGATGCGCTCACGATTTCTGTCGAGCGCTTCGAATGTATCGTCCTCTATCGTAAAATTGAGTTGTGTGGCAAAACGCACACAACGCATCATGCGCAGTGGGTCGTCACTAAAGGTGATGTCTGGGTCGAGCGGAGTGGCTATAATGCCGTCCTCCAAATCGCGCACACCATCAAAGGGGTCTACCAACTCGCCCAACCGTGCTTGATTTAAGCAAACTGCCATGGCATTGATGGTAAAGTCGCGACGGTTTTGGTCGTCCTCGAGCGTACCATCTTCTACGATTGGTTTACGCGAATCGCGATGATAGCTTTCTTTACGGGCTCCCACAAATTCCACTTCATGATGATGCCATTTTACCTGTGCTGTACCAAAATTGCGAAAAACAGACAAGTGAGCTCCTCTGCCCAATTTCTTGGCAAAAGCCTCTGCAATAGAGATGCCACTGCCCACCACTACTACATCAATGTCATTGGTAGGACGTTCAAGAAAAAGGTCTCTCACATATCCCCCCACCAAATAACATTCTAAACCGAGTTCGTCGGCTGTTTCTGTGAGTTTGTGAAAAAGCGGTGTATTGATTTTTTGTTTTATTTCTTCCTTTGTAAGAATCTTCATTCGTTTTATTATCGTGTGTTTACCATCCTCTACGTCATGATAGATCGTAGAAGACTGTAATATATACATATATGAAACGCACAAAAGGTGTGGCTCTGTTGGTCACACCTTTATATGGTAAGTTGCTAATGGGTGGTTCTAATAAGAATATCTCACCAAACGGAGCGTATAATTGGCATTGTTGTCATAATCGTTAACGCGCAACGTCATATAATCATCGTCATACGTACTCACATAAGCCGACATACTTACATAATCATCGTGGGGAGGAAAAGCAAATTCAATGGTTCTGCCACGCATTTGCCAATACCCACGTTCTCTTAAATTACTAGAGCCATCGGCAGCAAATTGTCCGTTATAGTAGAAGGTCCAATAGTCTCCTTGACGATAAGGGCAACTATTCCACCCTGTCACTTCAACGACCTTCCATTGTCCTGTTATGCTAGTTGAACCACCCCAGTCGTTCCACCAATCTTCGTCGCAACCGCAAAGACTAAATATGCCCACCAAGGCTATCATCCAAACGGCCATTTGTTTACTAATTGCTTTCATCTTCGTAAAGATTTTAATTTTATAAAGGATGCGCCCCAAATTATTGTTGAGTGCAGCCGATAATGCATGGGCTGAAAGCCCAAAAACGCCTAAACCAGGGCAATACCCTAGAGCTTCGCTTCGCAAAGATAGTGCAAACTAATTGTAATACAAAACGAAAAAGCATAAATCGGTATGCTATGTCGCAAAAAAAATTGCCAAACCCTATGAAAGAGCTTGGCAATTATATGTTTGATTTATTTAAAAATCAAATTGTTGTGTGTGTGAGATTACTGAATCTTCACAGTAGCACGACGGTTGTATGAGAACGGAGAGAGGTTCATTACACCACCCTTAGCCTCAGTGATGATATTGTCGCGGTTAACACCCATCTTAACGAGTTCGTTAGCTACAGTGTTAGCACGACGCTCAGAAAGCTTCTGGTTGTATTCAGCAGAACCTGTCTTGCTATCAGCATAACCAGTAACAACAATCTTAGAGTTGTTAGCCTTAGCATACTCAGCGAGTTCCTTCACGTTAACGAGGTCCTTACGGCTAGCAACCTTGTCAGAGTTGATGTTGAAGAATACGCTTGAAGAAGTACCAACGAATGAGCTTGTGCCGTTAGTGCCATTATTTTCAACAACGGGTTGGTTCTTTGTAGTAGCAAGCATATCGCGGAGACGTGCGTTCTCGTCCTGCTGCTCCTTGAGCGACTGGTTGAGTGCATCCATCTGCTCCTTGTTCATTGCCATCAAACCTTCAACATCGGGTACCTTGTCCCAAGTGCACTTGCCGAGGTTGTAAGTAACACCTAAGTCAAGACGCAAGTTCTTGTCCCAATGACGATGCTTAGTCTTCTTGTATGAAGCCCAGTTATCGTTCTTAGCGCCATCAAGTGAACCTTCGGTAGCACCAATGCTGAGGTCAGCAAAGAGCTGAACGTGCTTGCTTACACGGAAGTTGTTCAACCAACCTGCAGTATAATAGAAATCAGCGTTCTTACCATTGTTCAACTTAGCAGTTGCACCAAAACCAGCGTAAACGATAGCATTCCATACACGTTCTTCATTGTAACCGCAGAACATGTTAGAGAGGTTGAACATTACATCCTCGTGTGCACTTACTGAAGTGTAAAGAGGGTGATTTTTTTCAGTGTTTACCTGCTTGCCTTTGATGAAGTCAAACTTTGTACGAAGACCAATCGTAGGAGTAAACCACTTACCTACAGCTGCAGTAAATCCGATAGTACCACGCTTGCCGCTGAAAGGATTCTTACTAACATTACTTTCCTGAGAAGTGTAGTAAGAGGTACCTGAAACACCAGCACTTACAAACCAATTTGCCCAGAATGAATTTGTAGCTACGCTGTACTTCTTTACAGGAACTTCAGTTTCCTGAGCCATTGCCGATGTGGTCGATGCGAGACCTACAAAGGCGAGTGCAATCATTAACTTTTTCATAACTAAATGATTTGAAACTATTAAAATTTTATTTTGTTTTGCTATTCTTGGGGTTGCTAAGGTAACATTTTTATACTCACCTCCACAACTTTAATCTTTGCAAAGGTAAGAATAAGAAATTATAACTTGCAACTTTTTTTGCCGAAAAAAACCTTTTTCACTTAGAAATAAGCATTTTTGCCACATAAAAGTTGCTTTTTCGCTAATTTTCAAGGAATATTTCGACCTTAAAACATCTTTTCAGGGTTTAATATTGTCAAAATAGTAGCTCCATCGGGGGTTATAGCAGGCGATGAACATGCAAACAACTGCTCTACAAGGGCCAACATTTCCTCATTATTCAGTATTTGTCCCACAGGGAGTGCCACTTTTCGCGCTAAAGCAAGTGCAATAATGTGTCCCACGGTGTCGGCTGCATCGGCTTGTCCGCTTACCGCATCTGCTAATATCGAATTTAACAATACGGTGGGGGCTATGCCTTCTGTACCCATCGGGGTGCCCGATAGCGAAAAACTACCGCCACCTAATGGAGAGATGTCAAAACCTACCTCTTGCAACTGTGGCATGATGTGCTCAAGCATCACACTCTCGGTGGGCGACACATTCACCATTTCAGGAAAGAGCAAGCGTTGCGAAGGTGCTTTGTGTGCTTTGAGTTGTCGCATGTAGCGCTCATAGAGTATACGTATGTGCGCACGATGTTGATCTATCAAAGCTAATCCCGAACTGAGCGAGGTTACAATGTAACGTCCATTATACTGCAGAAAATCGGTTGCGGTATGCTCTGCCCATTCATTTTGCTCTTTTTCGGGCAATTTTTCGTAAAGCGATGCCGTATTGTCTGTGGCGAAGGCGGAAAACGTGCTTGCATCTCCCGGCACAAAATCGTCTTGATAATGGCTTTCTAAGGTACCGCCCTCTATGGGTGTGGCTTTATCTTCTACATCTCCCCCACTCAAGTCGCGCTGTGCATTTTCATATACCTGTTGCCAATCTATTGACGAGGCTGCTGGACGCGCTGTGTAGTTTGAGGCAAACGAGGTCGAAGGCCCTCTACCACTGGGTGATGCTGCACTCCCCTCTTCATGTTTTTGATTAAAGGGATTGAATGAGGTGTCCACGTGTATGGTGGGTGGCACAATCGCGGGCGACTGCGTCATACTTTCGTTAAAGGCTGGTATGTCGGGACGCGCTTCTGTGTCGAAGTCTATAGCAGGCACTGCACCATATTTACCCAACGATTCGCGCACCGCAGCAAGCAGTATTTGAAAAATGGCTGCATCGTCCTCAAACTTTATTTCTGTTTTGGTGGGATGGATGTTTACATCAATACGTGCAGGGTCTACCTCAAATTTTATAAAGAAGGGTACTTGCTGCCCATCGGGTATCAATCTTTCGTATGCCGTAAGTATAGATTTTACAAAATAGGGATGACGCATATATCTGCCATTCACAAACAAATATTGATGGGCATTTTTGCGTTTTGCCGAGGCTGGCATTCCCACAAAACCACTAATTCGTGCCAAGGTGGTGTCAACCTCTATGGGCACAAGGTGGCTGTCTATTCTGCGCCCAAAGAGTCCCACAATGCGCTGCCTAAAATTGCCTGCATGCAAGTCGAGCAACACATTATTGCCCGAATGCAACGTAAAGGCTATGTCGGGATGCGCCAAAGCAATGCGCTCTACCTCGGTCATGATGTTGCTCAACTCTGTTTGGTTAGATTTGAGGAACTTGCGACGCGCGGGAATATTAAAGAACAGGTTGCGCACGGCAAAGTTCGAACCTACAGGACAGCCCACGGGTTCTTGATTCACCACCTTCGAACCTTCTATATTGATGCATGTGCCCAGATCTTGTCCCTTTTGCTTGGTGCGCAATTCTACTTGTGCCACAGCTGCAATCGAAGCCAATGCCTCGCCACGAAAGCCCATGGTGCGTAATGCAAAAAGGTCGGTGGCTTGTTGTATTTTTGAGGTAGCATGTCGCTCAAACGACAAACGGGCATCTGTATCGCTCATGCCACATCCATTGTCTATTACCTGCACAAGCGACTTACCAGCATCCTCCACCACAATTTGTATGTGTGAAGCGCCAGCGTCTAATCCGTTTTCAACCAACTCCTTTATCACAGAAGCAGGTCGCTGAATTACCTCGCCCGCAGCAATTTGGTTTGCCACTGAGTCTGGCAAAAGATGTATAATATCGCTCATTTTTAAAAGAGTGGTTTCTAAAGGGTGATTCTAAAAATTCTAAAGAGGTGATTCTGAAAATTCTAAAGGAAAATTCAAAAGGAATATCCTAAAGAAAAATTCTGAAAAATTTTAAAGCTTCTGTAAAGGTGCTTGGCGACGAATAGAGGGTTTCAAGGCTGTGCCTGATTTCTTTCCGCGCCAGTTAAATACATCTTCGGGAGAGGTTGGACGCACATAGTCGAACCATGCAAAACCTGGCAACTGTGTGCGATCGGCAGGAGCCATACCCAAGGGATAGAAATAACCATGCGATGCGGGTGCCCAAATTTTAGACAACTTTTTATTCTCCATAAACATACGTGCCTTGGAGGTTTCCACATAGTTTTGATAAAGCACCGTACTGTCTTTTTCGAGTGGATAGTTTACCACCATCACATTGCCGAGGGCTTGATTTTCTTTTACATTGCCTTCGTTGTCAAAATAAGTACGCATTTGCTGTGAAGCCACTTGGTTAAAGTGCAACGAATCTACTTGCTCTATCATCATGGCTTGACGATCTACATGCACCGAGTCGATGGTCGAGTCATTCAAAAAGGCATTTATTTCCTCACCCACAATCTGCCGGTTGTCGCTCCACACAATTGGGTCGCGATATAAGGTAACTCGGTTTTGCTTGGTTGTATACACCAAAGAGTCTGCCACCATCTGCATGTCAGTGCGATAAGCACGCGCATGCAAGTAACCATGCAACACGCGATACACCGAATCGGTCTTTATATTATAGGTATACATGCGCAATGTGTCGGCATGCACATAAAGGGTGTCTTTGCCTTGCGAAAAATCACGAGCCAATGCTCGCTTTGTAGCCATTGCCTCGCCCGTCAACTCGTTATACCAAGCATAATCGCCTGTCAGTATATTCTTATTTTTACGGTCTATGCACTCCACATTGCTAAAAGCTTCCATCACACCTGTGACTTTGTTATAATATAGGGTATCGCCCTTCATCTCTCGCTCGCCATTAAACAGACGTGTGCCCTTAAACAAACGCACCTTCTCGGTTTGCGTGTTATAATAGCCCAGTTCTGTATAAATGCGGTCGCTACCCGAGTAGATGTTCGACTTGCCCACTACCTGCGCCCACTTATTTATCGTGTTGTAGTGAAGAGTGTCGGTCACCAAACGGAATTTAGGACTTTTCAATTCCACATTATAGTTGAACGTGGCTTTTCGTGTGTCGGTGTGATACTCACCCCAATCTGAGGACAAATGATTTTTACCATCTATCAACTCCCCACCTTCAAAATAATAACCTACGTTATAAAGGCGGTCATAGTTTAAACTGTCCGTGCGCAACACTTGTTTGCGGTGTGTCATCACCACATTCTGGCGCATCTCGGCTATTTGTGTTTCGCCATTATAGTGTAGTCTGTTGCCTTTTAAAGTCAATGTGTCGCCTTGCACAATGTTTACCTTGCCAAAGGCATCAAAGGTTTGCGACGACTCATAAAGCACCGCACTATCGCAGTGCATCACCATACCTGCATGTGCCAACACTACATGACCACTCAAACGCTGGGCACCATTCATTTCATTTTCCGAAAAACGCAAGTTGTCGGCATGATTCAGCACAATGCGCTCGTCGTTGGGCGTACGCTTTTTGCGATGCACACTAATTTCGGGCAAAGCATAAACCACACACGCACTAAACAATAATATATATAGGAGTATTTTTCTCATCGTTTTTGTTTTAGGGTGCAAACTTACACAAAAATCAGCGATTTTCTGCATTTGTACAAACGAAAATATATATCTTTGCATAAGATAGGCTGCACCTCAGCATTGCATTCAAGTAACACTTGATGCACTGCTGAGGTTGGGTGTTCAAAATTCATAATATTTTATGCACAATTTTGAGGCTATTTTACCATCATATTCTGCAACAATATGCACGGGCTGCACCTCAGCAGTACACATAAGAACTCAATTAAACCATATAACAACTATGCACATTCAAGCTAAAGTATATTACGTGGGTGTAAACGACCGCGTAAAACATCGTTTCGAAGGACTTTGGAGTTTGCCCCAAGGCGTATCATACAACTCTTACCTTATTGCCGACGAAGAGGCTGTTGCCTTGGTCGATACCGTTGACGTGGCTTTCTTTGCCGAATACTTGGCTCACATCCGTGCCATCATTGGCGAACGCCCCATCAACTACCTCATCATCAACCACATGGAGCCCGACCACTCTGGTGCCATTAGCCTTATCAAGAAATATTACCCCGAAATTAAATTGATGGGCAATAAAAAGACGCTCGACATGGTGCAGGGTTTCTATGGCGCAACTTCTGCCAACGATGTGATGGTTAAGGATGGCGACACGCTTTCTCTCGGACACCACCAACTCAAGTTTTACCTCACTCCCATGCTCCATTGGCCCGAAACAATGATGACCTACGATGAAACGGAACACATCCTTTTCTCGGGCGATGCCTTTGGATGCTTTGGCGCATTGAATGGCGCTGTCATCGACACGCAGATGGACACCACACCTTATTTCCCCGAAATGGAACGCTACTATGCTACCATCTTGGGCAAGTTTGGCGCAATGGTACAAGCGGGACTTAAAAAGTTGGCTGGCGTAGATATTCGCACCATCTGCTCTACACACGGACCTGTATGGACAGCACAGATTCCGCAAGTAATCGAAACTTATCGCCGTTTGGCAAAGGGCGAAACCGAACAAGGATTGGTTATTTGCTATGGTTCTATGTATGGCAATACCGAACGTGTGGCTGAAGCTATTGCACAAGGTGCTGCACAAGCTGGCATCAAAAAGATTGTGGTACACAACCTCAGCGTTTCTCCTATGTCGGCTGTGCTTACCGACATTTTCCGCTACAACACCTTGGCAATTGGTGCCCCTACTTACAACGGAGGACTTTTTCCAGCTGTCGACGATTTAATGAAGCGCCTCGAAGGACGCGTTGTCAACAAGCACCGCTTAGCGCTTTTCGGTGGATTCACATGGAGCAGCCAAGCCATAAAGGTTATGACTGCCTACAACGAGAAAATGAAAATGGAACTCGTTGAACCTGCTGTTGAATGGAAGCAAGGAGCCCAACCCGACGTGCTTGAACAAGCTCGACTCCTGGGCAGCAAATTGGCTGAATAATTGCTTGATTGCAGAGGTGTTGCTGATAATGCGTAAAAGGTAGGGTGTTCAAAATCATGATTTTTTCTGCATGATTTTGATAAAAATGATATCGTAAATAGTTGATATTCAACAATAACAAATGCAGGAAATGACTCAATTCGTGTATTATTTTAATGGGTCACCCCGTTAGGGGTGAGATAAGGTAGC
>OIZP01000430.1_pt1 | contig 26875 bp, 27 predicted proteins | sample 1588531 | NCBI WGS metagenome assembly OIZP01 (sample SAMN03283283) | human gut metagenome | biome: human-associated habitat; material: feces | host: Homo sapiens | place: Peru | collected 2012
GCCTTGTAGCCGTTGTACTTGGCAGGGTTGTGGCTGGCGGTGACCGCCATGCCATAGGGCAGGTCATACTGCTTCACCGTGAACATGATCAGCGGCGTGGGAGAGGAGCGGTTGACGACCAGGGGCTTATAGCCGTAGCCTGCCAGGACCTCGGCCACCCAGTGGCAGGCCTCCTTGGACAGGAAGCGCCGGTCATAGCCCACGCAGACCTCCGTGCCCTCCAGGCCCTCGGCCTTCATGAGTCCGCACAGGCCCGCCGCCACCAGGCGGATATTGGCTCTTGTAAATTCATCGGCAATGACGGCACGCCAGCCGCCGGTTCCGAACTTGATCATCTTTTTTCTCCTCTCTCAGCCCATGATAACTTCGACTTCACTGACGCTGCCCGGAGCCTGAACAGGGATGGAATCCACGGTCTCGCCGTTCAGCCGGATCTCCGCCACGCCCTTTTCCACGCCCTTGGGGTTCGTCACACGGATGCGGTACTCCGCCCCCCGCCAGATGCGGTCCACCGTAAATTCCTTCCAGTCCGCAGGGATGCAGGGGTCTACCGTCAGGCTGTCGAACTCCGGGCGAACGCCCAGCAGGTACTGGGTGGCCGCATAGTAGGCCCAGCCGGCGGAGCCGGTCATGAAGGGATGGTGGGCCTCGCCGAAGGTCGTATGGTCCCTGCCGGAGACGAACTGGCAATAGGAATAGGGCTCCGACTTGCGGACCTCGATCCGGTCATTCTGCATGGCGGGACACAGGGCGTCGTAGAACTTCATGGCCCGGCTGCCCCGGCCCAGAACCGCCTCGGCGCACCAGGCCCAGGGGTTGGGGTGGCTGAAAATGGAGCCGTTCTCCTTCAGGCCCGGATAGACCCGGGTGACGAAGCCGATGTCGTCATCCGGCACGGTGAAGCAGGGGGCGTTCAGCATCAGGCCGTAGGGGGTATACAGGTACTCGTCCACGGCGTCCATGGCCAGCTTTCCCTGCTCGGGGTCTGCCACGCCGGAGAGCACCGCCCAGGTGTTGCTCTCCATATGCACCCGGCCTTCGGTATCCGCCTGGGTGCCGATCTTCCGGCCCTTGGCGGTAATGCCACGGATGAACCACTGGCCATCCCAGAGCTCCTGGCGGCTGATTTTCTTCACGGCAGCGGCCATGGTCTCATAATAGGCCGCATCATCCTGCCGGCCCAGCTTCTTGGCCAGCTCCACAAAATTGCAGATGGCCCAATGGTGCAGGAAGCTGACCATGGCGCTCTCGCCGCCGCCCAGGTTCAGGCAGTCGTTCCAGTCCGCCCGCAGACCCTTGCAGATGCCGTGCGCGCCTACCTGCTTGGCGGAGAAGTCCAGGATGCGCTTCATATGGTCGTAGACCGTGCCCTCGCCGCCGTCGGCATAGCGCACCACCGTATCCACAAAGCCCACGTCGCCGGTCTCCCGGACGTACTGGACGATGGAGCTCACCAGCCACAGGGCATCGTCTGCGCAGGCGTCCTTCAAGCCGTGGACGATCTGGCTCTTGTCCGGGGTGGGCACCACCGTAGGGGACTTAAAGGACTGCTGCTTCTCCTCGGGTTCGAACCACCTGGGCTCGAACAGGTGCAGGCCGTAGCCCTCATAGGTCAGGGCCTTCAGCAGCTGCACAATGCGCTTCTTGCAGCCCTCGGGATCGGCATGGACCACCATCATGGCATCCTGGGCGGTGTCCCGGTAGCCCAGACCCACACGGCCGCCCACCTCGATGAAGGAGGTGAACCGGGAGAACATGACGTTGATCTCGCTCTGGTACAGGTTCCAGATGTTCAGCTCGGTATTCATGGCCTCGCTGGGGGTGGAGACCTGGAGGCATTTCAGGCGCTCGTCCCAGAATTTTGCGGTCTCGGCAAAGTCCCGGTCCACCCTCTGCTGGGTGTACTTCCGGCGCATGGTGCGCCCCGTTTCCAGGCCGCCCTCTCCCAGCAGGAACAGAAGCCGCTGCTCCTGACCGGGCTCCAGGGTAATGGTCTTCACCAGCGCGCCGCAGTGGTTGCCGCCCTTCCGGAAGGAGCCGGAGCACTTGCCCGTCTCCACAGCCTGGGGATTCCGCTCGGTGCGGTAATCCCCCAGGAAGGCATCCCGGCAGCAGTCGAAGCCGTCCGGGGTGAAGTCAGCGGTGAAGAACTGGAAGCCGTCCTCTTCATAATAGAGGTCCTCTTCGATAATGCCGTCTTCATACCGGCTGCCGGTGGCATAGAGGCTCATCTGGAAATTCTGGTTGTCCATGGGGATCTGGTGGAAGCTGAATTCCAGATAGGAAAATACGGACAGATTCCGCTTTTTTCCGGAATCGTTGCGCAGCCGCACGTCCCAGATCTCCACCGGGTCGTCAATGGCCGCAAACAGGGTCTGCTGGGCATTGATGCCGGAGTAGTCGCAAAGATACTTGCTGTAGCTCAGGCCGTGGCGGCAGGAATAGTGCTCCTTGGGCTTGCCCACGGGCTGCCAGGACACGGACCAGAAGTCCCCGGTATCGTTGTCCCGGAGGTAGACATAGTGGCCGGGGCCGTCCACGGGGCCATTGGGCCGGAAGCGGGTAATGCGGTGGTACTCCGGGGACTTGTAGAGCACATAGCCCGCCGCAGTGTGATTGAAGACACCGTAGAAATCCTTCAGGCCAATGTAGTTGGTCCAGGATGCGGGGACATCCACCCGGTCGATGACATACTCCCGGCTGGCGTTGTCAAAATAGCCATAACGCATAGGACAGATTCCTCCCATGATGATTTTTTCTAGCATCTGCCCTTAGTATACCGGATTGTTCGGCAAGTTGAAAGAGACACAGCGGTTAATTCTTGTCTCTGCTTGTCCATCTTGTACACAAGCGGAAAAAGCGCGGCGGCGCTCCCGCCGTTTTCTCTTCTTGACGAACAGGTGTCTTCGTGATATGGTTGGTCTATCCTAATTTCTTGGAAAGGAAACACACAAGATGGAATATATATCCCTTCCCCAGGCCCTGGAAGCCCTGGAAAAGCTCCAGAGCACCCTGTTTGCCTACAACCACGCCATGGGCATCCTCAGCCAGGACGCCTCCACCGCCGCCCCTGAGGGCTCCTGGGAAGCCCGGGGGAAAACCATGGAGGTGCTGACCAAAGTCTGCTATGACCTGACCGCCGATCCCCAGAACGGCATTCTCTATGACTACCTGTCCGCCCACGCTTCGGAACTCACCCCCATCCAGGCCCGGGAGCTGGAGGTGCTGAAAAAGAACTACGACCGGATGCGCCGTATCCCCGCCCGGGAATACGTGGACTACAGCGTCCTGCTGAACGAGGCGGATGCCGTCTGGCACAGGGCTAAGCCCGCCAACGATTTTGCCGCCTTTGCGCCATACCTGGAAAAGATCGTGGCCTACTGCCGCAAATTTGCGGGTTACTACAACCCCGACATGGCCCCCTACGATGCCCTGCTGAATGAATACGAGGAGGGCATGAATCAGGAAACCCTGGATGTCTTCTTTGCCCGGCTGCGCAGCGCCATTGTGCCCCTGGTGGAGAAAATCGGCAAAAAGGCCCAGATCGACGACAGCTTCCTGATGAAGCACTACCCCATTGAGCAGCAGCGGCATTTCAGCGACTACCTGATGGAGGTTATGGGCATTGATCGGACCTACTGCGCCATTGCCGAGACGGAACACCCCTTTACCAACAATTTCGGCAGCCACGATGTGCGCATCACCACCCACTACTACGAAGACAATCTGGTGTCCTCCATGTACTCCGTCATTCACGAGGGGGGCCACGCCCTCTACGAGCTGGGCGCTGACCCCTGCTACAATTACACCGTGCTCTCCGGCGGCGTATCCATGGGCATCCACGAGAGCCAAAGCCGCTTCTACGAGAATATCATCGGCCGCAGCCGTGCCTTTGTCCACGCCATCTTCCCCTATGTCTCCACACACCTCCCGGAGCAGCTGGCAGGGGTCACCGAGGAGATGTTCTACCGGGCCGTGAACAAGGCCCAGCCCAGTCTGGTGCGGACCGAGGCCGACGAGCTGACCTACTGCCTGCACATCATGGTCCGCTACGAGATTGAAAAGGCCCTGATCGCAGGCACCCTGGAGGTCAGGGATGTGCCCCAGCGGTGGAACGCACTCTATAAGCAGTACCTGGGCATTGACGTGCCCAGCGACAAGGAAGGCTGCCTCCAGGATTCCCACTGGTCCTTCGGCGGCATTGGCTACTTCCCCAGCTATGCCCTGGGCAGCGCCTACGGCGCCCAGATGCTTGCCTGCATGGAAAAGGATCTGGGAGACGTATTTGGCGATGTTGCCAAGGGCGACCTGAGCCGGGTCACCGGATGGCTGCGGGAGCATATCCACCGCTATGCCAGCTTCAAAAAGCCCGGGGAGCTCTTCCGGGAGGTCTGCGGGGAATTTGACGCAAAATACTACACCGACTATCTGACGAAGAAGTATTCCGAGCTTTACGGACTGTAAGGAGCATTTTCCATGGAACTGACTGCTGCGGATATTGCTATGCTGCTGCCCAAGCGGGACGAAAACGCCCACAAGGGGAATTTCGGTCGGATTCTGCTGCTCTGCGGCAGTCTGGGCTATACGGGGGCCGCCTATTTTGCCGCCATGGGTGCCCTGCGGACCGGGGCGGGGCTGGTCTATCTGGGGGTGCCGGAGAGCATCTATGCCATTGAAGCGGGAAAGCTCAACGAGCCCGTGATTTTCCCGCTGCCCGACCAGGGGGGACGGCTGGACAAAAGCGCAATCCCGGAGATCCTGGAACGGCTCCCCCGGATGGACGCCGTGCTCATCGGCCCGGGGCTGGGCCTGGGCACCGGGCCGGAGGCCGTGCTGACAGCCGTGCTCACCCACGCCGCCTGCCCGGTGGTCATCGATGCCGACGGCATAACCCTGCTTGTCCGGCATATGGATATACTGCGCGGAAGAATGGCACCCACAATCCTGACGCCCCACGATGGGGAGTTTGCAAGGCTTTTCGGCATTGTGGGAGAGGACCGCATGGCAAGTGCCCGGGCAGCCGCCCGGGACAGCCGCGGCATCGTGCTCCTCAAGGGCCACCGGACCTGCATCACCGACGGCACCCGGGACTACCGGAATACCACCGGCAACCCTGGCATGGCCACAGGCGGCAGCGGGGACGTGCTGGCGGGAATTCTGGCTTCCCTGCTGGGGCAGGGCTTAGATCCGCTGGAGGCCGCGGCCTGTGCCGCCTGGCTCCACGGAAAGGCCGGGGACCTGTGTGCCGAGGACCTGGGCGAGTACGGTATGCTCCCCACGGACCTCTTGGAATACCTTCCGCGACTTCTGAAATAAGGCGGAAATGCTATGCGCAAAGGGCTGCTTCCCTCACTTCTGATTTCTTTCATACTTCTGTGCGGCTGTGCAGGCCCGGAAACTGACCCGGGCCTTGCCCTGCGCAGCCGCATTCTGGAAAAAGGCTGCTGCTTTGACGCGGAGATCACCGCGGACTATGGCGACAGCCTTTCCGTTTTCGCCATGCACTGCCAGGCGGACAGCGCCGGGAGCCTGCGCTTCACCGTCACGGCCCCGGAGAGCATTGCAGGCATTTCCGGCAATGTGGCGGCGGGAACGGGGAAGCTGCTGTTTGAGGACAAGGCCGTCTCTTTTCCCCTGCTGGCAGACGGCCTGCTGACCCCGGCGGCAGCGCCCTGGATCTTCGTAAGAACTCTGCGCTCCGGCAACCTCATCGCCTCCGGCCGGGAGGGCGATGGCACCCGGCTCTCCATTGACGACAGCTTCCGGGAGGATGCCCTGCGGCTGGACATCTGGCTGGACGAAGCGGGGAACCCCGCCAAAGCCGACATATCCTGCAAAGAACAGCGATACCTGTCGATGGTCGTCCAAAATTTTCGAACCGAGTCGGAACCGGAAGCATAGTATCTGAAGGAAGCGCAGTATAAAACCGGGACGCCGGTGGGAGAATACTCCTGACCGCGTTACATAAGCCCTCAGATCGTAGCGCGGAAAAGAAATGACGTACGGAGTGTGATACCATATGGACAGCTTGGTCAAACGGGGCGACATCTTTTACGCGGACCTGTCCCCGGTGGTGGGCAGCGAGCAGGGCGGCACCCGGCCGGTGCTCATCGTCCAGAACGATACCGGCAACCGGCATTCCCCCACGGTCATTGCCGCCGCCATCACCAGCCAGACCGGGAAGGCAAGGCTTCCCACCCACATCAATATTGCAGGGGGCAGCGTGGGCCTTTCCAAGGATTCCGTGATCCTCTTGGAGCAGATCCGGACCATCGACAAGCGCCGCCTCCGGGAACACATGGGCCGCCTAGACGATGCCCACATGGCCATGGTGGACGATGCCATTGCCGTCAGCTTCGGCCTGCCGGAGATAAGGTGAGATATTTTCAGGAAAAACTTTCCCTCCGGGCGATGCGTCGCACCCACGTCCAAAAAGCTTCCCCTTCGGGGGAGCTGGCTCGGCGCAGCCGAGACTGAGGAGGGGCGTTCCGGGCGAGAGCGGTACGAGCGTGCATAGTTTCTACCGTTCTATCATCCGGGGCCCCTCTTCCACCACCGCCTGTGGCGGCGGTCCCTCTTCCCCGCAGGGGAAGGTTTTTCCCCGTTCACAGAAAATTTTCCCGTTTTTGGTCTTTACAGCAAGGAAAACTTAGGCTATAATACAAATATTCTTTTGAAAAGGAGCTGAAGACCATGACGGATCAAGATACCCTGACCTTCAACGTCCCCGATGACAAAGAGAACATGCGCCAAATCCTCCGGAGTGTGTTCGAGGCCCTGACCCAGAAAGGGTACAACCCCGTAAACCAGATCGTTGGCTACCTGCTCACGGAAGACCCTACTTACATCACAAATTATGGCAACGCCAGAAGCATGATCTGTAAGATCGACCGGGACGAGCTGATGCAGGCGCTGGTGCGCGAGTACCTTTTTGAGCACTGAGGCAGAATAAGCTCTGCTTCTGCCGCCTGAAGTCCGGCTAAGGGGCCTTTGCCGCGGGCAAAGGCCCCTTATTTTGTACCTTGACAGCTTCATATCGCCCTCCGTTTTGCGCGTATTTTGCGTTTATTTTCGCGTAAATCAAAAATATTCTAGGCATTTCAGCACTTTTTTTCACATCCTGCTTGACAGGATGGTTACAATGTGTTACAATTCGATTACATTTTGCACAGGAGGTTCCAATCATGGCTGAAGAGAAAGCAGTTCTCATGTATAAAGGTCACCCGCTGATGCGGAAAGATAACCTGATCTATTACGGCTCCATGGCCGACACCTATATTGTTATGCTCCAGGTCCTGGAGAGCAAGAAGCAAGGCGACACCGACATAGCGACCCGCGTCTCCGTCCAGCTCCAGCTGACAGACCCCACCGCCAGAAGCAGAGACCGGGTGGTCAAGAAGAGCGAAAAAGGCGACCTGTACACCGCCCTGGACGTTGGCTGCGTCTGGCTGGAGCGGGCTCTCGCCGGTAAGTAATTGGACGGAAACTCCGACAAATTCGTCTGCGGCTGAACAGCGGATCTTTTCCCCAGGCTGTGCGGTTCTGAAAGCGGGAAATACACAAAGTATTCCTCCGCTTTCAGAACCTTCATCCGGTGAAAAGTCTCTCGCTGTCAGCTCTTGCCAAATTTGTCGCAGCTTCCTGAGTTTTACATAGATACCTATATTTGTTAGATTTCCCAGAGCAAAACGGAGGTTCCATATGAAGTTTTCCAAAAGAATGATCTGTCTTTTCCTGACCCTGATGCTCCTGGGTGCAGTCCTTGCCCTGCCGGCCTATGCCGCAGAGAGTGACTGCATTCAGGGCATTGCTTTTGTAAACGCCACTTCCCTGCGGATGCGTTCCGAGCCCTCCCTCAGCGGCAAAGTTTTGAAATCCGCCGCCAAGAACGAAGTGGTGGTCCTGCTGGCAAAGGAGGGTGACTGGTATAAGGTCAATTACAACCTGACCGTGGGCTATATGCACGGCGACTATCTGAAAACCGCTGCAAAAGAAAATGCGGAGCTGGGCTACGGCAAGGTAACGGCCTCCAGCGTCAATCTCCGGCAAAAGCCCACCACCGCCTCCGCTTCCCTGGGCACCGTGGCCAGGGACAGCAAATGCTACATCATTGGTGTCAATGACGGCTGGTACAAGGTCATCTCCGGCAGCAAGATCGGCTACATCCGCAGCGACTATCTGGCCCTGACCGAAGCGCCTTATGAAAATGCCGCTTCCGCCAACAGCCCCAAGTTCTTCCGCCTGGGCAAGTCCACCGGCGTCACTCCCAGTGCAGCGGCCCTGAACGGTACATCCAGCAATGCTTCCGGCTCCGCCGGTGTCAGCGTTTCCGGCTCCGCCATTGTGGCAGAGGCGAAAAAGTACTTAGGCGCTCCCTATGTGGCAGGCGGCGCAAGCCCCAGCGGCTTTGACTGCTCCGGCTTCGTATACTATGTTCTGAAAAATCTGGGTCTGAGCGTATCCCGCACTCCTGCCGCCCAGTTCGTCAACATCGGCACCAGTGTGTCCAAGGACAGCCTCCAGCCGGGTGATCTGGTGTTCTTCATCACATCCTCTTCCGGCAATGTGTCCCACGTGGGCATCTACGTCGGAAACGGCCAATTCATCCACGCCCCCAACTCCCGCTCCACCGTGTCCTATTCCAATCTGACCACCGGCTATTGGAGCCAGCACTATTACGGCGCAAAGCGGGTAGGATGATCCTTTCAAAAAATACATACCCGGAGACGAGGAAATGCGTTTCCGGGTATTTTTCTGGCTCTTTTGCACACACTACTCCCAAAAGGAGTGAAAACTATGGCAGAAAACAAGCGGGGGCGGTCGAGCTTTCTTTTGCCCCGGCCGCCGGTGATCACGGCCTGGGCCAGTGTGGCCGGGAAAAAGGAGAGCCAGGGGCCTCTGGGCCATTGCTTCGACAAAACCAGCCAGGATACCTTTTTCGGTCAAAAGACCTGGGAGCAGGCGGAGAAGGCCATGCAGGAGCAGGCCCTGAGCTTGCTGCTGAAAAAGGCGGAGATCCAGCGGTTTGATTTGGATCTGGTACTCTCCGGAGACCTGCTGAACCAGTGCATCGGTTCGGCGTTTTCCGTGCGCAATACGGGTCTGCCCCACCTGGGGCTCTATGGGGCCTGCTCCACCATGGCGGAGAGCCTGCTGCTGGCCTCCCTGGCCATCGAGGCTGGCATTGCGGACCGGGCAGCGGCCCAGACCAGCTCCCACTTTGCCTCCTCCGAGCGGCAGTACCGCTTCCCCCTGGGCTACGGCGGACAGCGAACCCCCACCGCCCAGTGGACGGTGACGGGCTCCGGGGCGGTGCTGGTGTGCCGCAGCGGCAAGGGGCCGCGCATTACGGCGGCAACCATCGGCACGGTGACGGACCTGGGCATTCAGGACGCCAACAATATGGGAGCCGCCATGGCCCCGGCGGCTCTGGCCACCATCCGGCAGCACCTGGAGGACCTGGGCCGGGAGCCGGAATACTACGACCGCATCGTCACCGGGGACCTGGGGCAGTACGGCAAAGAGCTGCTCCTGGAGCTGGCCCGGAAGGAGGGCTTGTCCATTGGCGGGCGGCTGGAGGACTGCGGCTGCCTGGTCTTTGACAACCTGCGCCAGGACGTCCACGCCGGAGGCTCCGGCTGCGGCTGCAGCGCCATCACCCTGTGCGGCCACTATCTGCCGGAAATCCGGAAGAAAAAGCTCCGCAGGATTCTCTTCTGCGGCACGGGAGCCCTGCTGTCCCCCACCTCTACCCAGCAGGGCCTGCCCATCCCCGGCATCTGCCATGCGGTGGCCATTGAAGAGGAGGCGTGAACATGGACTATCTGAAATCGTTTCTCATCGGCGGGGCCATCTGCCTTGTGGGCCAGCTGCTCATTGACAAAACCAAGCTGACCCCCGCCCGCATTTTGGTGAGCTATGTAGTGGCCGGGGTCATCCTGGGGGCCGTGGGCCTCTATGCGCCCTTTGCCGAGTTCGCCGGGGCCGGAGCCGCAGTGCCGCTGACGGGCTTCGGCAACACGTTAGCCAAGGGCGTTCGGGAGGCGGTGGACGAGCAGGGCTTTCTTGGCATTTTCACGGGCGGCCTGAAGGCCACTGCCGGAGGCATCACCGCCGCCATCCTGGCGGGGCTGCTGGCGGCTCTGCTTTTCCGCCCAAAGGATAAATCCTGAAAACCGGGGCACACTATCCACGCGGCCACAGCCGCAGCAAGGAGGATCATACGCTATGAAGAACGAACAGAACCGCAATCAGAATCAGAACCAGCAGAATCAGCAGAACCAGAATCAGCAGAGCAAGAACCAGAATCAGAACCAGCGCTGATTTTATCCCTGGCAGCGTCACCGGGTTTCCGGTGACGTTTTTTTCCTGTCACGAATTACAAGCGGTAGAGGATGCTCTCCTCCGAGTTTTCCACCGTGCCGTAGGCCGTTTCGTAGGGGCAGCGCTTGATATATTGAAAGCCGCACTTTTCAATGACCCTTGCCGACTGCCGGTTCCAGTCGAAGTGTCCCACCAGAATAAAGTCCAGCTGAACGGTGTCAAAGAGATATTGGATCACGGCCTTCACCGCCTCCGGCATGAGCCCCCGGCCCCAATAGGCCTTGGAGAGGACGTAGCCGATCTCCCGGCCCCGGAGGTTCTCCAGCTCCGGGTAATGGGCCTCATTGTACTTCTCCATCCCCAGAGAGCCGATGACCCGGCCCCGGTGCTCCAGGGCGAAGACGTGCTTCCCGGCGATGAAACGGGAGAGAATGGACTGGGATTCCGCTTTGTCTTTGTGGGGCGTCCACCCGGCCATCTGGCCCACGCCGTCCACGCTGGCGTAGGCGTAAAAGTCCTCCAGGTCCGTTTCCCGCCAGGGGCGCAGGGTCAGCCGTTCCGTTTGCAGGACCACGGCGCTGATATCGATGGGTGCGTTCATTTTTCTACCTCCTAAACGAAAAAAGCAGCGCGGGCCTTTCGACCTGCACTGCTTTGCTTTTCGGAATTTCCTTAAAAAGAGTACGCCAAGGGAAGCCCGATGCAGTGCAAATGCAGCGCGTAACCGGACTCATTATTATTCATGAAAACAGAGCATTCCAGGAAAGCCATTGCCGTACCTCCTCGCGGTTTGGGCTATCATAGCACAAATTTCGGAGATGTCAACTCCAAACGCGCCCTGTGGGGGAAAATCTTTCCGGAAAGGCCGTATCATCAGCCTTTCCGGAAAGTATATTCAATACAATTCAATTGAATTGTATTGAATTGGCTAGATTTGCTACTTTTGCAAGCTTTTGCTTACGAGGATAGCATTTGCTTTCTCCCCCTTTCCCCCTTGACGAGGAAATTTAGTTGTGCTATCATCTAATTAGTTGAACATACAACCAAAAGGAGCGACGGTACGTGGACGAAACCGGAAGAAAGATCACCAAGATTGCCCGGGAGGTGGAGAAATTCACCCTTCAGAATATGCGCCGGAAGGGCGTGGGGGCGGCAGAATTTGACGTCATCCACCTGGTGCGCCACAATCCCGGCATTACCCAGACCCAGGTGGTGCAGGCGCTGAACATGGACAAGGGAGCCGCTGCCAAGCGGGTGGCCAGTCTGGAAAACAAGGGCTATCTCATCCGCAGGCCCAACCCCGCCGACGGCCGCAGTCAGCTGCTCTATGCTACCGAAGCCGCAGACGGTCTGCGCAATTCCAAGGCGCACATAGAAGAGGTATTCTACACCTGGCTGCTGGAAGACCTGGACCGGGAGGAAGCAGAGCAGTTCTGCGCCACCCTGGACAAGCTCTACCAAAAGAGCAAGGCCCAGCGGAAGGCGGACTTCCGGGATGTGGCAGCGCGGCTGGAACAGGAGGAAGACCATGAAGCATAAAGCATTTCGCCCGGACCGGGTGCAGGATTACTTTCTGGCGGAGTGGAAGGTGCTGCTGATCATCACCGTCACCGGTCTGGTATACAATATCGGCCTGCTGGCCGGTCCCTGGTTTGAGGGCAGGATGACCGGCAAGCTGGTAGATATCCTCACCGGCAGCGGCAGCCCCCGGGAAATGGGTACCCTGGCCTTGGGCTATGCCCTGACGATCCTGGTCGTCCAGGGAAACCGGTATTTCAAGCGCTTTTACGTCCGCCGGTTTGCCAACAACGTCAGCCGCCGCATGAAGCAGGTGCTCTATGCCAAGCTGGTGGCCCGCAGCCGGGTAAGCCTGATTTCCGAGGGTGAGGGCAGCATCATGACCAAGGCCATCGGAGATGTGGACGACTGCGTGGAGGGCATGCGCAAGTTCACCACAGAGCTCTTCGACACCGGTGTGGCCCTGCTGGCCTACTGCGGGATGCTGCTGCACTACGACTGGCGTCTGGCCCTGATCTGTATGCTTTTCCCACCCATCTCCTATGCTGCGGCGGAAAAGCTGAAAACCGTGGTGCAGGAAACCGGTGAGCAGAGAAAGGAGCAGTCCGCCGCGCTGAATGCAGCCACCCTGGACCGGGCGCGGAACGCCCTGACCTACCGGGTCTTCGGCCGGGAGGAGGACCGTCGGCAGGCATACGAGGAAAACCTGGATGCCTACGAAAGCGCCGCCATTCGGGCCAATGTCTGGAACACCTCCATGGTCCCCATCTACCGCTCCATCGCCCTGCTGGGCATTCCCTTTCTGCTCTGGTTCGGTCAGAAAAACGTCACGGACACCGGCTGGAGCAGCTGGGATATTGCCGCTTTCACCACCTTCCTGGCCTGCTTCACGAAGCTGGCCAGAAAGGCCTCCCGCGCCGCCAAGCTCTTCAATGCGGTGCACAAGGCCCAGGTCTCCTGGCATCGGGTGAAGCCGCTTCTGGCTGCCACCGGCGAAGCCCTGCCGGAACGCCTTGTCCCGGCGGAAGCAGCGCCCCTCCGGGCAGAGAATCTCTGCTTCGCCTACCCCGGCGGGGAGGAGCTGCTGCACAACGTGAGCTTCCAGGCCCAGCCCGGCCAGATCATCGGCATTACGGGAGCCGTGGCCTGCGGCAAATCCACCCTGGGCAAGGCATTCCTTTGTGAGCTGCCCTACCGAGGCTCCATCACCTTCGGCGGGGAGGAGCTGCGGGATATGGACAAAAGCCGCCGCAGCAGCATCTTCGGCTATCTGGGCCACGACCCGGAGCTGCTCAGTGCCTCCGTCCGGGAAAACATCTGCATGGGCGACACCCAAGACCCGGTCCCCTATCTGCACGCCGTCTGCCTGGACCGGGAGGTCCGGGAAATGGAACAGGGCCTGGGCACCCTGGTAGGCCCGGAAGGCCACCGGCTCTCCGGCGGCCAGGCCCAGCGGCTCGCCCTGGCGCGGACGCTGTACCACAAGCGCCCGGTGCTGATTCTGGACGACCCCTTCTCCGCTCTGGACAAGCCAACGGAAGCCGAGATTTTCCGGGAATTGCGGGAGCTGGCAAAAGACAGCATCGTGCTGCTCATCTCCCACCGGCTGTACCTGTTCCCCCAGCTGGACCAGGTGCTGTGGATGGAAAATGGCACCGTCACCGCCGGTACCCATGAGGAACTGCTGCAAAAGGTCCCCGCCTACCGTGCCCTGGCGGCAGACCAGGAAGGAGGCAAAAACCGTGCGTAATCGGGAAAATATCCGCACCGTGCTCCTTCGGACGGTGCAAAAAAATATATGGCTCAGCCTTGGTATTGTGCTGACGGTGGTGGGGGCTGTGGTTGCCGCCCTGCTGCCGCCGCTGGTGCTGGCAAAAATTGTGGATACGCTCACCGCCGGAACCCCCGCGGCCCTTGGACAGGTGCTGCTGTATTTCGGTCTGCTGGCCCTGACGGGGCTGCTGGAATCCGCCCGGGAGAGCCTGCTCACCGTCTTCGGCCAGGAAATCACCCACGGCCTGCGCAGCTGTATGATGGCAAAGCTCACCCGCCTGACCTCCGGCACACTGGCCGCCCGGGAGCCCGGAGAGCTGGCCTCCCGGTTTGTAGGCGATGTGGACACGGTGGAGAACCTGTTCAGCGCCGGTATCATCAGCATGTTTGCGGACCTGTGCAAGATCGTCAGCATTCTTTTCGTGCTGAGCCGGAAAAACCTTGGCCTCTGCCTGGTGCTGCTATGCCTGCTGCCGCCGCTGTTTTTCTTCACAAGGTATGTGCAGAAAAATATGCTTCGCGCCCAGATCGCCAACCGGCAGGCCGTGGGCCGGGCCTCGGCCTTCGTGCCCACCACCATGCACAATATCCGCACCGTCCACACTCTGGGAAAGGAGCGCTATATGTGCGCCCGCTACGACGACTTTATCGATGAGAGCTACGCCGCCATGGAAAAGACCAACTTCTATGACGCCATCTACTCTCCGGTGATCCTGATCCTGAAAGCCCTGGTGGTGGGCATTGTTATGCTGCTGTCCGCAACCGGAAACGCCGGAGTGCTCCGTTTCTTCGGGATGTCCGCCGGTACGGCCGTGGCCGTCATCAGCTATATTGGTCAGATTTTCACCCCTGTGGAAAGTCTGGGCATGGAGATTCAGTCCATTCAGTCCGCCATGGCCGGTGTACGGCGGATCGACGAGGTTCTGGCAGAGCCGGAAAGGACAGCTGTTCCTGAAAACGTTGCCGCCGTCCCCGGGGCTTTCGCCGCAGAGCTGAAAAATGTAAGCTTCGGCTATGAGGACAAGGCCGTTCTGGAAAATCTGACCTTGCAGGTCTCCCCGGGTGAGCAGGTGACGCTCTCCGGCCGGACCGGTGCGGGCAAGAGCACGGTTTTGAAGCTGCTGCTGGGGCTGTATCCGCCCCAGAAAGGTGCCGTGACGCTTTTCGGCATTCCCGCAGACCGCATTCCGGAGGGGGATAAGCGGCGTCTGACCGGCTATGTGGAGCAGAGCTTTCACATGGTCCCCGGCACCGTGGGGGACCAGATCACCCTGTATGACGACACCGTCTCCCCTGCCCAGGTCCGCCGGGCGGCAGAGCTGGTGGGGCTGCTGGACACCGTTGAGGCCCTTCCCCGGGGCTTTGACACGCCCTGCGCCCCCGAGCTCTTCTCCCAGGGCCAGTGGCAGCTGCTTTCCATTGCCCGGGCGGCGGTCACGAATCCGCAGATCCTGCTGCTGGATGAGATCACTGCCAACCTGGACGCAGAAACGGAACGCATGGTTTTGCAGGCCCTGAAAAATGTGTCCGAAAACCGGACCGTCATCTCCATTTCCCACAGGACCGAGGCAAAGGAGGGCCGGATCGTGCCCATCGGAAAACCTTAAAGAAGAATTAACCCATACCCCGTTGACTTTTCGTTCCGTTTTTCGTATGATTTGAAAGTGAAAATGACTCTTTCCAAATAGGAGGATCTGAAATATGAAACGGACGATTGCTTCTGCTGCGGCCCTGTGCCTGGCATTGGGTCTGGTGCTCACCGGCTGCGGCAGCAAGGACAAGGCTGTGTATGTGCAGCAGGTCTCCAGTCTCACCGGAATTTCTTCTCAGGACCGTTTTTCCGGCCTGGTGGTATCCGAAAACCTGACGGAGATCAAGAAGGACAGCGACAAGGAGGTGGCCGAGCTTCTGGTGAAGGAGGGTCAGGATGTGCAGGAGGGCGACCCCCTGTTCTCCTACGATACGGACCAGCTGCAGCTGAACGCCGACAAGCTGGACCTGGAGCGGGAGCAGCTCAGCGCCAGCATCAGCGACTACGACACCCAGATCGGCGAGCTGGAGCGGGAGCGGGACAAGGTCAGCGCCAATAAAAAGCTGCAATACACCATCCAGATCCAGTCTGCCCAGGTGAGCCAGAAGGAAGCGGAGCTGAACCTGAAGACCAAGGAGGCCGAGCTGGAAAAGGCCAAGCAGCTGCTGGAAAACGCCACCATCACTGCCCCTATCGCCGGCCGCATCCAGTCCATCAACGAAAGCGGCACTGACAGTCAGGGCAACCCCGCGGCCTACATCACCATCCAGCAGGCCGGTGCCTACCGGGTAAAGGGTACCATCGGCGAGCTGCAGCAGGGGGCCATCGCCCAGGGTGACCGCATCAAGCTCACCTCCCGGGTAGACAGCAGCAAGACCTGGCTTGGCACCGTGACCCTGGTGGACTACGAAAACCCCGTAAAGAACGACAACAACGGCTACTATGTCAGCAGCAGCGATTCCTCCAATATGGCCAGCAAGTACCCCTTCTATGTGGAGCTGGACAGTGTGGAGGGCCTGATCATGGGCCAGCACCTGTACATGGAGCGCTACACCGAAGGGGACGACGAGACCGGTGTCATCGTCAGCAGTGCCTATCTCTGCTACGAGGACGACGGCAGCGCCTACGTCTGGGCGGAGAACAGCCGCAGCAAGCTGGAAAAGCGGGCCGTCACCCTGGGCACCTATAATGAAAACACGGACAACTACGTCGTCACCGAGGGCCTTTCCGAGACGGACTACATCGCCTTCCCGGACGAGCAGTATTGCCATGTGGGTGCTCCCACCAGCCACACCCCTGTGACCTATGAGAACGAGGAAGGCGGCGCAGACATGGGCAGCGCGGACATGGGCGGCGCTGACATGGGCGGCGCGGACATGGGCGGCGCGGACATGGGCGGCGCAGATATGGGCGGCGCAGACATGGGCGGCGCAGATATGGGCGGCATGGACGCAGGCATGGATGCCGGTATGGACGGCGCCGAAGTGCCCGAGGAGGCCCCCACTGTCGGTGCGGAAGCCCCGGCCGCCGAGACCGAACCGGAAGGCGGTGTGGGCTAAGTGAGCATTCTCAAGCTAACCGACATCTGCAAGGACTATATCCAGGGCAAGGAGCCTGTGCGGGTGCTGAAAAACGTGTGCCTGGAGGTAGAGCAGGGGGACTATATCGCCATTATGGGCCCCTCCGGCTCCGGCAAAAGCACCTTGATGAACATCATCGGCTGCCTGGATGTACCCACCTCCGGAGAATATGTGCTGGACGGTAAAAACCTGCACGACCTGAAGGATGACGATCTGGCCGAGGTGCGGAACAAGTACATCGGCTTCGTCTTCCAGAGCTATTACCTGATGCCCAAAATGGACGCCGTGGACAATGTGGCCCTGCCGCTGCTGTATGCCGATGTGCCCCAGAAGGAGCGCCGGGAGCGGGCGGCGGAATCCCTTGGCATTGTGGGTCTGGAGGACCGCATCCATTTCCTGCCCAATCAGATGTCCGGCGGCCAGTGCCAGAGAGTTGCCATTGCCCGGGCCATGGTGACAAAACCGGCCCTGCTGCTGGCGGACGAGCCCACCGGCGCTCTGGATACCAAGTCCGGCGCCCAGGTCATGGATATTTTTGACAGACTCAGCGCCGACGGCATGACCATCCTCATGATCACCCACGACCCGGACATTGCCAAGCGGGCCAAGAAGGTCTATCACATTCTGGACGGCGAGCTGCTGACCACACCCCAGGGAGGCAGTGAACATGAAGCTTAAAATTCCCAAAAAAGCAGTGATCATCGGCGCTTCCGTGCTGGCGGTGGCCGGGATCGGTACAGGCATCTTTGCCGTGGCCGCCAAGGGCGGCAGCAAGCCCGTTTACGTCTACAATTTCGATATCTGCGGCATGACGGACTACTGGGGCGACCAGCAGTCCACCTCCGGCCTGGTCCGGGCGGACAACATCCAGACCGTTATGCTCACCGACACCCAGACCATTACCGGTATCGAGGTCCAACAGGGGGACCATGTGAAGAAGGGCGACCTGCTGCTGTCCTTCGATACCACCCTGAACGACCTGGCCCTGGAAAAGAAGCGGCTGGGCGTAGAGCAGCTGAAGCTGCAGCTGGAAGAAGAGCAGCAGCGGCTCCAGGAGATCCGGAACTACACCCCCTATACCCCCCGGCAGGACGACGGCAGCAGCTCCGGCAGCAGCCAGGGCGACGCCTTCTCCTACAGCCACTACCCGGACTACGGTGACCGGGTCGATGTAACCGTAGAAGAATGGATGAATACCAACGGCGGCTTTGACGGCAGCAGCCCGGATAGTCCCCTGATTCTCTGGACCAAGCTCAATACCATGGTGGACCGGGACCTGGCCGCAGAGATGGCCCGCTTTTTGCAGCGCTACCGCTACACGGAAGCCCTGAAGGAATACGAGGCGGCCTACGCCCAGTATTTGCAGGATAAGGCCGCCTGGGACGCAGACACCTCCGAGGATAAGGGCGAGGCTCCCACGGAGCCGGTGCAGCCCCAGGAGGCGGACTACGCCGTGAGCGACTATTGGATGATTCTCAAATCCACGCAGAGCAATATGACCCTGGCGGACAACGCCGTGTTTCAGGGAATGCACGTCTACGTAACCGGCAGCGACTTCTGGTTCATCCCCTATGACGCAGCGGATGCCTACGACTACACCCGCCCCGAGGAGCCTGAACCCGCTCCCACTCCGGAACCCGCCCCCGGCCCCACCTACACCCTGGAGGAGATCGTCAGGATGAAGGAGGACCAACAGAAGAAGATTCTGGACGTGGAGTACCAGATTAAGATTGCCGAGGCGGAGTACAACATTGCCCAGAAGGAAGCCAACGACGGCAATGTCTACGCCGAGGTGGACGGAACCGTGGTCTCCGTGCTGACGGAAGAAGAGGCCCGGGCCAACCAGACCCCCATCATCAAGGTCTCCGGCGGCGGCGGCTACTACGTCACCGGCACCATCAGCGAGCTGGAGCGAGACAAGCTGGAGCTGGGCAGCGAAGTGACCATTTCCGATTGGCGCAACGGTACTTCCTGCACCGGCACCGTGCAGTCCATCGGCGACTTTCCCTCCACTTCTACCTATTACAGCAGCAATAACAATCCCAATGCCAGCTTCTATCCCTTCACCGTTTTGGTGGACGAGGATGCGAATCTGGTGCCCGGATACTATGTGGATATGGAATACTCCCTGTCGGATTCCACCGACGGTATCTACCTGAGCAATCCCTTCCTGCGCACGGAGCAGGGGGCCAGCTTTGTGTATGTGCAGGGGGAAAATGGCAAGCTGGAGCGGCGGAACGTGGTCACCGGCAAGAGCGTTTGGGGCAGCTACACCCAGATCCTCTCCGGCATCACCGTGGATGACCTGATTGCCTTCCCCTATGGCAAGAATGTCAAGCCCGGCGTTCCTACCGAGCAGGGCGACTATTCCACACTGTACGAAGAGAACTGAGGAGGCAAGAAAAATATGCTTGAAAATATTCATCTTGCCTTTGAGGGCATCTGGAGCCATAAGCTGCGCAGCATTCTCACCATGCTGGGCATCATCATCGGCATTGCAGCCATCATCACCATCGTCTCCACCATCAAGGGCACCAACGAACAGATCAAGGAGAACCTGATCGGCGCGGGCAACAATGTGGTCACGGTGCAGCTGAATCAGAACGGCAACCAGTACGACCTGAGCTGGAGTCCGCTGCCGGACACCGTAAGGGTCATCTCCGAGGAGACCCGGCAGGCTTTGGAGGACATCAACGGCGCTGAGGAAGTCTCCCTGTACTATTCCCGCAGCTATACCGACGGCTTCTTCTACCTGGACACCCCCTTCAACGGCAACGTACTGGGGGTAGACCGGCACTATTTCAGCACCTACGGCATGCAGATCCGCTCCGGCCGGGGCTTTACGGAAAAGGACTACACCGAATTCCGGAAGGTGGCCCTGGTGGACAGCACCGCAGCCAAGAGCCTTTTCAGCGGCGCAGACCCTGTGGGCAAGGAAATCGAATTCCGCTCGGATGTCTACACGGTGGTAGGCGTTATCGGCCCCGCCGAGGAGTTCACCCCCACCATCAACAGCCTGAACGACTACTACCTCTATGCCAACAATGGCTCCGGCAGCATCTACTTCCCGGACAGCCTATGGCCCGCCCTCTACCAGTTTGACGAGCCCCAGAGCGTTGCCATCAAGGTCAAGAATACGGACGTCATGGCCTCTGTGGGCAAGAAGGCGGCAGACCTGCTGACGGGAAGCCAGATCATCGGCACGGACACGGGCTTTGACTACCGCAGCGCCGATATGCTGGAGCAGGCCCAGCAGCTGCAAAACATGAGCAAATCCACCAACACCCAGCTGATCTGGATTGCCAGTATTTCCCTGCTGGTAGGCGGCATCGGCGTTATGAACATCATGCTGGTGTCCGTCACCGAGCGGACCAGCGAGATCGGTCTGAAAAAGGCCCTGGGTGCTAAGAAAAAGCGCATTCTATTGCAGTTCCTGACGGAAGCGGCCGTGCTCACCAGCATCGGCGGTATCATCGGCGTTCTCACAGGCATTGGCCTGGCGGAGCTGATTTCCGGCCTGATGCAGATTCCCGTGGCCATCAGTGCCCCGGCAATCATCATCGCCGTGGTATTCTCCACCCTCATCGGTGTGATCTTCGGCCTGCTGCCCGCCACCAAGGCCGCAAACCTGAACCCCATCGACGCACTGCGCAGAGTATAAGCAAAAATCCCGCCCAACCGGCGGGATTTTTTGTGTCAAGGCTTCGAAGCAGTGAAAAAGGCCGCTGTCTGCTGCCGGGAAACCGGCAGCGGGACAGCGGTCCTGTGTTATTTCCGGAAAAGCTTCTTTTTCAGGCGGAAGGCATAGGGGTATCTTGGTTTATCCCAGCGCCACATCCAGCGCCATCATGATGCTGAAGCCCACCGCAAAGGCCAGCGTGCCAAGATTGGAATGCTTGCCCTGGGACATTTCCGGGATCAGCTCCTCCACCACCACATAGACCATCGCGCCCGCCGCAAAACTCAGCAGATACGGGAGCGCCGGGACGATCAGTCCTGCGCCGAGAATGGTCAGCACGGCCCCAATCGGCTCTACGATGCCGGAAAGCACACCGCCAAGAAACGCCCGTCCCTTGCTCTCACCCTCTGCCCGGAGCGGCAGGGAGATGATCGCCCCTTCTGGAAAATTTTGAATGGCGATGCCAATAGATAGCGCCAGAGCGCCGGTTGCCGTGATTTGTGCGCTGCCAGAGAGAACCCCTGCGTAAACCACACCAACAGCCATCCCTTCCGGGATGTTGTGAAGCGTCACAGCCAGTACCATCATGGTCGTTTTTTTGAGCTGACTTTTCGGCCCCTCTGCCTGATTGCTTTTTGCATGGAGATGGGGGATCAGGTGATCCAGCCCCAGCAGGAACAGAATGCCGATCCAGAATCCGGAAAAGGCAGGAGGAACGACAGCTTCCCCATCCACGCCGCCTGTTCCATCGCAGGAATCAGCAGACTCCACACAGAGGCCGCTACCATCACACCGGCGGCAAAGCCGGTCAAAATGCGCTGTATGGCATCACTGAGCTGCTTGCGCATAAAGAACACACAGGCCGCGCCCAGCGTTGTGCCGAGGAAGGGGATCAGAATTCCGTAAACGGTTTGTCTCATGCAGTTGGCTGCCTTTCTTTCACACTCGTTTCTTTTGATATCCGCAGTCGCAGTAGGGGCCGCCGGAGGCCAGCGTGTACTGCCGCACAAAATTCGTCACGCCGCCCGCCTCGCTCATGGCGTAGTCCAAATGGCACATGGCGGGTGTCAGGTCATAAAGCCCCAGCTTTTTCATCAGCACACAGATGCCGCATTTGGTGAAGCGTCCCTCGTAGCCGCTGCCGTCGGGGTATTCGTAAAACTCCATATTCCATGAGTAGAGGTTGCGGTCAGCGGCTCTCAGGGCGGCGGTGGCTTTCATGCCGGCAATGTCCTTTTCAGTGAATTTGCTTTTTCCGCTCATCCGGCAGAACCATTTCATGGGCTTTGTCATCATGGCATTTGCGTAATAGACCGTCAGCCGCTCCACATCCGGGCGCTGCGGCATGGAGAGGATGAACGCGCCGATCATGGCACAGTTGACAAGGTTCATCTTGAACCGGTCGCCTTTTTCAAACTCCGGCAGTTCTGCAATGATTTCTTTGTATTTCGGCCTTGCTTTTTTCGTAATCGCTTTTGCCGTATCGGCATCATAGCCGAATACGGCCGCCAGCTGCTTTTGGAATGAGCCTGCGAACAGCGCCCACATGCCAAAGGGCATACCTATGTATTTCATTGTACTGTTTCCCTCCATTCTCCGCTTTTCGCCATTCCCCTCAGCAGAACCAGCCCAAGTGCCAGAACCAGCAGGTGTCCGGCGGATTCCGTGCCGTGATCGATCTGATTCAACGGCCACGGCAGAAGCGTGAACAGATTGCCCACGATCCCGGCAAAGGCGATGGGATTGCAGAAGGATGCGAGTACGCGCTGCACCGTCGTTTTGAGCGGAATCATCTTTTTCCAGATCATAACGATTATCACCACGGAAAGCAGCACATCGCAGAGAATATACGCTGCTATCAGCGGCGCAGCATTGCAGTAAAACACCTTGTTGGCGATCTCTGCCGCCGCCTGCATGTCGCCGTATTTTTCAAAGGTAAACTTGAAGATCAGCGCAACATTCATAAACATGGCATGGACATAGCCCCAGCAAACCGTACCGGTGAGATAGGCGAGCTGAAACATCCTGACCCACTTCTGCTGCTTTGGTTGGGTGAGGTGCAGCTTCAGGAGCTTCCACATCTGGTGAAAGCCGATGTAGTAGAGCGCCGTGCCAACCACGCCGCAGATAATGCTGACCACCATGCGCCAGGTCGCCATATCGAGATAGGCTACCTTGACCATCAGCCCAATGGAATCCGCGCTTTGGTTTTTTCCGATCGCCGCAAACAAAAAGTCGCCGATCACATAGAGCAAGCACCCGATCATGCCCGCGACGAGTGCTTTTCTTTCTTTGTTCACGTTCATTACCTGCCTCCGAATCCGATCTTCACGATCTGCATTTTCATCATGCCGTCGCCGACCTCTGCAAGGAAACGGAAAAAGGCGCTGACGGATGGGTCTGTCAGGTCGTTATAGCCCAGCATATAGCCGCGGCTCGTGACCTGCAAGCGGCCGTCCCACGCGCCGATCTCACGCTTTGCGTCGGAGACTGCGAAGTACGCGCCCACGTCCCTGATCTTCGCGCTCTTGAGCCATGTCTTGGCGATCATCTTCACCGCCGTGCGGTTGGCCGCGTCGAACACCAGAACGCTGCCGGGGAACGCGTCCGCCATCCGCTGTACCAGCGCTTTGACCTGCTCGGTCATGAAATAATAGAACACACCGGAGGCGAAGAACACCGCGCCGCCGGACGCATCGATCCTGCTGAACCATTCAGTATCGTTCAAATCGCAGGGGATGTTTTCCTCGCGCTCTCCGGCAGGCAGCAGCTCGTTGCGCACGGCGATGACATCCGGAAAATCCAGATTGTAAATTTTGCAGCTGCCGTTATCGCAGCTTCTGCCGGTACCGTCCAGTCCGCAGCCCAGATTGACCACCGCCGCTTTTGGGTGGGTTTTCAGATAGTCCCGCACCTCGAAGGCAAGGTCGTTCTGCCGCATGGCGACCTCCAGTGAGCCGAAACGCTGCATGAGACTGCGGGCGTTTTTCTCCGCCGTAGAAAAGTCGTAGTCAATTTCGTTAATCAGTCGCACCGCCGTTTCGTCCCGATAGAGACTTGGATACAGTTCTGAGCACACCTTCCTGGCATACAGCGGAATGATCAGTGTCTCCTGCACGGTGTTTTTCTCAATTTTGTATTTCATAATGACCCACCACTCCTGTTTTGTATGTTTGATAGATACGCATAAAACTGCTCATGCAGCTGCAGCATCTCATCCGGCGCCTTCATGGCGTGGCGATACATGAACACATCTCCGAAGCGGCTTTGGAAGGTAAACTTCAGCGCCGTCCGCAAGAAAAACAGCGGAAGGAAACGGAACATCTGCATTTTAGCTGGTGACAGATGAACACCATTCCGAGCCAGCGCTCGGAAATTGTCCCGCAGTGCTCTGGCCGTATGCGCCATAACCGTCTGATCAGCTCCAGCATTCGCAGGATCGTCCGTTTCATAGTAGGCGTCTGCAATGGGAACGACCATTGCCAAGTGGCAAAGCTGCCATGCGTGCATATCCTTTACCTGCTGATAAGGTATTTTTGCCCGCTTGAACAGTGCTTTCAGCCGCTTCGCATCCGGCTCCTGTTTGGAAGAAAGGATGCCGAAGGTCGTTGGCTGAATGAACCTCGGCGTCAGCGCCGCATGGAGTACGCCATTCTCAAATCCGCCGCCCGCACCGGGAAATGCAGGCAAAATTCGTCCATCACCGCAAAGCTGCTCCCATATGTCATAGTCCTCAATGGAGTTGACCATAGTCACAACACAGGGACTCTGATTCTCCCGCAGCTGCGCCAGTGCTTCATGCAGCTGATTTTCCCGAACAGTCAGGAAGATGAAATCGTAGATATCATTCGGACGCAGCGTGTCCAGCACACAGACATTTGCTGCGCAAACCGCTCCGTTCTTTTCATATCGCAGGCCGCTTCGCCGCAGAGTTTCCAGCCGCGTCCCTCTGGCATAAACAGAGGTGTCCACACCCGCTTCCGAAAACAGCACCGCGTACAGCAAACCGATCACGCCAGCTCCATAGATCAAAACTCTCATAATTCTTCTTTTTACCCCAATGCCACATCCAGTGTCATCATAACGCTGAAGCCCACTGCAAAGAAACCCGTTCCAAGATTCGAGTGCCGACCCTGCGACATTTCGGGGATCAGCTCTTCTACTACTACATAGAGCATAGCACCAGCGGCGAAGCTCAAAAGATACGGCAGTGCAGGAATGATGAGTTGTGCTGCAATAATCGTCAGCACTGCTCCGATAGGCTCTACCACACCGGAAAGCACACCGCCGAGAAACGCTTTACCCTTGCTTTCTCCCTCCGCTCGGAGAGGCATGGAGATGATCGCGCCCTCGGGAAAATTCTGAATGGCGATACCGAGGGACAGTGCAAGCGCGCTTGCCGCCGTGATCTGCGCGTTTCCTGCGAGGAAGCCCGCGTACATCACGCCGACAGCCATTCCCTCCGGGATATTATGTAAGGTCACAGCCAGCACCATCATCGCAGTGCGGCTCAGGCTGCTGTGCGGTCCCTCCGCCTGTTCGCTTCCCACATGAAGGTGGGGAATCAGATGATCAAGCAAAAGCAAAAACAATACGCCGACCCAAAAGCCGATAAAGGCAGGGAGAAAGGACAGCTTGCCCATATCCTCCGACTGCTCAATGGCAGGGAGCAGCAGGCTCCAGATCGAAGCTGCAACCATCACTCCTGCGGCAAATCCGGCAAGGGAGCGCTGCACCAAATCTCCCAGCGATTTTTTCATAAAGAATACGCAGGCTGCGCCCAGCGTTGTACCGAGAAAGGGAATCAATATTCCTAAGAAAGTCTCCATTTTATCACTTCCTTTCAATCGTAAGGGGGGTGTTTTGCTGCAATTTATCAGCGCTTTTCAGCAGATGATTTTTCTGACAAGCGCCGCCCATTGCTCCGGATAACAGGCAAGCAGCTCCTCGTGCTGCAGATCCTGCTCGTGGATCACCGGATGGGCAAAATGCCGTTCATAGCGGGCACGGTACTTTTCGCCCATTTTGAGTGCATAGAAAATATGGATTTCAGTGCCCGGCACATCGATTTTGTCCGGCAGCGGCGTGATAAGGTCGGAGTAAAACTGATTTTTGCAGCTTCGTTTTGTCACATAGGGACGTGCGCCGCCGAACATTTCCATAAATGCTTTCACATAATCGCCCATCTGCGCCGTGTGTTTTTCCATCTGCTTTTGCAAAAAACGACTTTTGAACTGACCGTTACGTATCAGCGGATAAATCATGGGCAGAAGCAAATTAGTCTGAAGCTTTGCGGCAAATTTCGATGCCTGATCAAGGTCGGAGCTGCCTAAAATGCCATAGTCCATGCGAATGCGTTTCCTCGCAGCCAGCAGCCCCACAAACGAGCCGCCGAGGGAACAGCCGTAGGCCGCACGGATATGCCCGCTGCAATGCTTTTGTATGTAGTCCTCGATTTTTTCGGTCTCGTCGATCATCGTCGGAAATTCCGTTCGCTCAGTTTCGTCAAAGCCGTCATAGCTGACGCAGAGAACCCGAAAGTCCGCTTCAAGCAACGGAATCACATGCAAGAAGTTCCCCTTCCAATGGCAGCAGGTGCCCGGTAGCAGCAAAATCACCGGCGCGTCCTCTTTTCCGAAAGCATATATCTTCATCGTCCCACGCCTTTCAGATATCCGCTCTTTGCGTTTTCTTCGGTGTCGTCTGATTCGTCGTAGGCATCATAGGGTGCTGACGGGTCTTGAACTCTTTTCTTAAACGGTGAGCAGAGTTGATCCTTATGGGCAAAGGCAAACGCAAAGTTGTCCGTCCAGCCGGTATGACCGGTGATGAAAAACGGACGCAAATCACGTGCGCGCAGCTTACTCTCCAACTTCGACAGCGACTGCACAGCCAGCTTATTGTCCTCTGCCAGTGAGGAAATAAAGCTGTAGCCGCCGTCCGCGCCGAACCAGAGCGTGTCACCGGTAAAAAGGTACTTATCATCGATGAGATACACCATGTGTCCCCAGGTATGACCCGGCACAAGGAAACATTCAATCTTGATGCCGTCAATATCGAAGACCTCGCCGTCATGCAGCAGTACCTTCTCGTTGTTGATCGTAACCTGCGGCAGCTTGTACAGATGATAGATTACCTTGCGGCGCATCTCACCCGTGAGATACCGGTTCTCAACCTCACCTATGTACAGCTTCGCGTTCCGGAACAGGCCGGGGCTGTCCGCCTCCACCGCACCGACATGGTCAGTGTCCTGATGGGTAATGAGGATGTGCCGGATGGACGCCGGGTCGATGCCCAGCCAGCCCATTTTCTCCGCAAGGCGGTCATAGTTATAGCCCGCGTCGATCATGATGGTCTTATCGTCCTTGCGGTAGAAGAAGATATTCGCCACCCATTCGCGCGCACAGGCCACGTTTTCGTCGATCCAGCCGGTGTTCAGGGGCTTGAAGATCTCCTTGCCGCGGTACATTT